>VOFC01005176.1_pt1 | contig 20346 bp, 33 predicted proteins | sample 5384161 | NCBI WGS metagenome assembly VOFC01 (sample SAMN12384722, study PRJNA508395) | human gut metagenome | isolation source: healthy gut B | host: Homo sapiens
ATAATATCTATTCTTGCCGTAAAATAGAGAAGCACCTCCTTCGTGACATTCATTATATTTGGCTTGCCGGTAATGAGCATCCGGATTTTATCACGATCAACCGTTTTCGTAACCGTGTAAAGGAGGAAATAAATAATGTATTTACCCAGTTGGTTCTTGTCCTTGCCGATAAAGGTTTCATCAGCCTTGATGTGGAGTATATCGACGGCACCAAGATTGAATCCAAAGCCAACAAATATACTTTTGTCTGGCGCAAGACAGTCGAACGGAACCGTACGAGACTAATGGATAAAATCCGTATTCTCTTGGAACAGGTGGATGAAGCCATTGCACAGGAGAACTCTATAAAAGACACATCCGTGGAGTTTACTCCCTGCAGGCTCTCTGACATAGTGGATGAACTTAAAGAAGCCCTGGAACGCCAGCCTGCAACAAAGGATAAGGAAGAAAAGAAAGCCCTGCGCAAAAAGAAGAAGCAGGTCATGGAACTTGAAGGGTATCGTGACAAGCTGATAGAATACGACAATCACCTTGATACCCTTGGAGAACGTAACTCCTATTCCAAGACCGATCCTGGTGCCACATTCATGCGCATGAAAGAAGATGCCATGAAGAACGGGCAGACCAAACCCGGATATAATCTGCAAATAGGTACTGAAAACCAATTCATCACAGACTTCCGTCTGTTTCCCAACCCTACCGATACACTGACCCTCATACCTTTTTTCCACTCTTTCCAGTACCGCTATAACCGTTTACCGAATATCTGTGTGGCAGACTCCGGTTACGGTTCGGAAGAAAATTACCGGTTCATGCAGGAGAATGGGATAGAAGCCTTCATCAAGTACTTACTTCCATAAAGAACAGCGTCCCGTTATACTCCCAACCCGTTCCATGCCGAAAGTCTCCATAACAATGAGGGGAGGATTATTACGTTTGTCCTATGGGACAGCACATGAACCGTATAGGAACCAAACGTGACAAGACAGCGAGCGGATACATCATCGAAAGTGCCCGGTATAAAGCAAAAAGATGCGAAGGTTGCCCTTTGCGTGGCAGTTGTTTTAAAGCTCGGGGGAACCGTATTATAGAAGTCAACCACCGATTAAATCAATACAAACGGCAGGCACGGGAAAGGTTGCTCTCAGAAGAAGGTATCAAGCATAGAGGCAGGAGGTGTATAGAACCAGAGGCGGTGTTTGGACAAATGAAATACAACATGGCATACAGAAGATTCCGGCATGTGGGAGAAGACAAGGTTACAATGGACTTTGCTTTCTTTGCTATAGCCTTTAATATCAAAAAAATGTGTGCTAAACTGATAAAAGAAGGAAAGGGGCTCATTACAGTTGCCAAATATATGTTTATGGGACTATTTATAACCCGATATAATTGGAATATAGCAACTTGTTGCCAAATGCATGAGGAAAAAGCAGCATAGCCAAAAGAAAATATAGCAGAACTTAAAATATAAAAGAGGTTGTGCCAACGTTTTGACACAAACCAAACGATTTGGCTCGTAACTAGTTAACTGGATGGTAGATAATGAATCTTTTTATATCCTTCTGTGACACCTTTCAGCTGTTCTTTAAACTTTACATCCACTACGGCTGTTTCCGTTGGAAGAATATCGTTCAAAGCATCTATTTCTTCATTTGCATTATTTACATACTGCACCTTATCTACGAACCATGCATTACCGTATGCATAAGGGTTCATGACAGGAACAGCCTGCCCTTGCTCTCCGGCTGGGAAAATGAAGTATTTGGTATTCAGCATATTCAGTACACGGAATTTAGAAGCATCCACACTGTCCATCTGTCCACCGGCAGTAGCCACAGCCTGATAAGTTTCTTTCATTTCGGGCACGATGTGATGGTCTATCATTTCCTGATAGCGACGAAGCTTCGCTGCATGATAGCCGCCGACACTCTTATGCCAATATGCTGTATTGTTTTCGTTAAATGTATTACCGGGAAAACCGATGAAGTTCAGTACACGATAATTCGGAGTCGTATCCTGAAGAATAATCTCATCCGCCTGTGTTTTCACGAATGCTTCTGTCCGCTTCGACTTCGGCACGAACTGTTCATCATTCAAATAGCGTTTATTGACACTCCACATATCTATCAGACACAAAAGCGCAATACCCGCCAGTGTAAAAGAGGCTTTCAACTTTCGGAGTTGATACAAGAATAAGAACAAGCAACCGATCACTATAATAAAGAAGCTGCGCCATGCATCCGAAGCAACGACAGCTTTACGCATTTCGGTCAGATTGGCTATAATCGGTGCAAGATGTTGGGCACGAGATTCAGCAGGAAGCACTTGCTCCAAAGTAGCTATTTCTTGTGCTGTAACAAAGCCGGAGGAGAGAAGACTCCCGGAGCAACCGCCAGGATCAGCGCCACACCGGCTGTTAGTATCAGGGTAGTAATCAATCCTCCGCGATTCTCTTTCAACTTCAACGTATCCGGCTTGGCCAGAATTTCTTTCAGATCAAAAATCGCCAACAGAGGAATTGTAAATTCAGCTATCACCAGGATAGAAGATACGGCGCGGAACTTATTATACATCGGGACATAATCGATGAAGAAGTCCGTCAGCCCCATGAAATTCTTTCCCCATGAAAGCAGAATCGAGAAGATAGTAGCTCCCAGCAGCGCCCATTTAAGGGGACCTTTCACAATAAAGCAGCCCTAAAACAAACAAAAACATCACAAATGCCCCTACATATACTGGTCCGGCAGTCCATGGCTGTTCACCGAAGTATTGTCGTGGAAACTGTGAATAAATGCCGCTATATAGTGGATTGGCCTTTGCCATAGCAGCCTCGCTCTGCGACATCGTAGATCCTGACCCTCCCCCCTTCACATTCGGAACCAGCAACGTCAACGTTTCACCGATACCATAACTCCAGTTGGTTATATAATCACGATCCAGTCCGCTACTAGTCTGACTGGCAGCAGCTCCCTCCTGCTTCAATTCGCTCTTGCCACGCATCGTCTCCTTACTATACTCATAAGTATGGTATAGATTGGAAATATTGATGCAGACTCCTACCACGGCAGCCAGTGCTAAAACCCCGCTAGCCTTGAAGAAATGAGGCAATTCTTTTCTTTTTATAAGCATCTTCAAAGTAAGCTCCTACAAAAAACAGGATGACAAACATGAAGTAGTAGCTCATCTGAATATGATTCGACTGAATCTGAAGCGCGATGAACAGGGCCGTAATGATTCCGCCCAACAGGTATTTCTTCCGATAAGCCAATACGACACCGGCAATCGTAGGCGGAATATAAGCCAATGTAACAAACTTCCAGATATGCCCCGCCGGTATCAGAATAAAGAAATAGGAAGAGAATGCCCATATCATTCCACCTAATCCTGCCAGCCATGCTGATAATCCGAATGCCCGCAAGAGGATATAGAATCCCAGCATCATGATAAAAGTCAGCACTACATAATCCGGGAGAAAGAGGCGATAAACCTTCTCCACCCATTTCAAAGCTGTCGTCGAGTCGTAACTCGGAGACATCTGATAGGTAGGCATACCGCCAAAAATAGAGATTGTCCAGCGTGTACGTTCTCCGGTACGTTCGAGGTATTCCTTCGATTCTTGTCCTGCACCCACTCCGGCAGCCGTGTCATGCTGAAACAAGATACGACCTTCAATATCAGCCGGAAAAAAATAGGCGAAAGAAAGAATGATAAAAGCCAGAATGGCTATTAAGTCAGGAAGAAACTTTTTCATATAATTGAGAATTGATGAATTGAGAATTGAAAACTAAAAACCGAAAATAACAACCGCCGAATCATCGTACCTTATCGCCAATTATTTCTCAATTTTTAATTCTCAATTCTCAATTTAATTAGTATCTATAATGATCTGCTTTATAAGGACCATCCACTGACACACCAATATAAGCGGCCTGTTCGGGAGTCAGCTTAGTCAGTTTCACACCGATCTTTTTCAAGATGCAGGCGAGCCACTTCCTCGTCCAGATGCTTCGGCAAGCGATATACATTGATATCATATTTCTTGTTGAACAGTTCTATCTGCGCCAATGTCTGATTGGTAAATGAATTACTCATCACGAATGACGGATGTCCTGTCGCACATCCCAGATTCACCAGACGACCGTCGGCCAACAAGATGATGCTATGTCCATCCGGGAAATAATAACGGTCTACTTGTGGTTTGATGTTCACACATTTGATGCCCGGATAATGTTTCAAAGCATCTACCTGAATTTCATTATCGAAATGGCCGATGTTGCAAACGATAGCCTGGTCTTTCATTTTCTCCATGTGGTCGATACGGATAATATCGATATTACCTGTCGTTGTCACGAAAATGTTACCTTCCAGACAAGCCTCTTCCATCGTCACTACTTCGAAACCTTCCATTGCAGCCTGCAGTGCACAGATCGGGTCTACCTCCGTCACGAGCACCCGCGCTCCATAAGAACGCATGGAGTGAGAACAGCCTTTACCCACATCACCATAACCGCATACCACTACTACTTTTCCGGCAATCATCACATCTGTTGCACGCTTGATTCCGTCGGCCAACGATTCGCGGCAACCGTACAGATTATCAAACTTAGACTTCGTTACCGAGTCGTTCACATTGAATGCCGGGAACAGCAATTTGCCTTCTTCCTGCATCTGATACAAACGGTGTACACCTGTCGTTGTCTCTTCAGATACGCCACGCACTTCTTCCGCTACACGATGCCAGCGAGTACTGTCTTCTGCCAACACTTTCTTCAAGATGGCATTCAGTTCTATTTCATCCTCTGCGTGTACTTCCTTATCCAATACGGCAGCATTATTTTCTGCATCATAACCACGTGGATCATCATTGTCGCGTCACCGCCATCATCTACAATCACATTCGGTCCCTTGCCGCCGTCAAAGCTCAATGCCTGCAACGTGCACCACCAATAATCGGCAAGAGTCTCGCCCTTCCATGCAAATACCGGTACACCGGCAGCAGCTATCGCAGCAGCAGCATGATCCTGCGTTGAATATATATTACAAGAGCACCAACGTACTTCAGCTCCCTAAAGCCACTAATGTTTCAATCAGCACAGCCGTTTGAATGGTGTGCAACGACCCCATAATGCGGGCACCTTTTAACGGTTTGGATTCTCCATACTTTTCGCGAAGAGCCATCAGGCCGGGCATTTCTTTTTCTGCCAAATCGATTTCCTTGCGTCCGAAATCAGCAAGTGTAATATCTGCCACCTTATAGGGCAGAGTAGAGAATAATTCTGTAGACATATTGTAAATCATTTATATATAATGGATGCAAAGATAGAACATTCTGATTAGTAGGGCAAAAGCTATCCGTTTTTTTTTATATTATAATAACTAGGGAAGCTGTCAGCATCTCGGAATATTGTTTTATATTTGCCGGGGATAAGAAAACTTTTATGTATCTGTCTGAATGACAGCGTAGAGTGGGGATTAAGGAAGTTGTCGGTAACGATTTAGCGACCGTGTAACTGCGCTGAACTGCTGCGCTTTGCATCTCGTCAAACAACTCTATGCAATATAGCGTTTTTCTTGGAAATAACAAAATCGACGACTGTGTTAATGCAAAATGCGGACAGAACTTTCCATCCGCATTATTTAATCAGCGTCTCCGCTCTCGTTCTTTTTCATCGTCGCGTTGCATCCGCAGGTTCAGACGCTCGCGCAACTTATCGAGAAAATAGATGCGGCTTTCACCCTTACGACGTTTGATCTCGGTATAAGCGTCGTAAAGACTTCGCGCATCGAGACGAATACCGAACAACTCGCCGAAGAATCCGGCCAGTTCGTTCATGGCTATCTCTCCGTCGTCGATACGCTTCATCTCGTGCAAGGAATATATCAACTCAACCAGTTCGACAACGGCTCCCGTCCAACGCCGTTTGTACGCATGAGGTTTCGGCGGATAAGTATCTCCGTAGCGATTCAATATCTCTAATTCCGTGTCTATATATCCGATGACGATATGCAGGAAACGAATTTGAGTATCACTCTCCGGTGTTTCCTCTTTCGAGATATAGCCGCATAATACGTGCAGGCGGATACGCGCATAACGCAAAGGTGCGAAAAACGGCTTTGCGATCGTCATCCTCGTCGCAAAGGGTACGGAGCGTATTGTCGAAGTCGTGGAACAGTTCTTCCATGACGGCTTGGGTGGCGGATTCGACCAAACGATCCGCCATGATATGATGGGTCATAAATGTTCATCTTTTTAAGTTGTAAATCTGTTCTTTCAATTCTCATATTGTTCACACGACAATTGATGGTAGAGATTTATTTCTTAATAAAGCGAACAGTTTTCGACCATTAAAGTAAATAGTTCATCTTTCTTCAATTGGGAAATAATGACGGTAGAGCATTGTATAAGTATTCCGCTATAGATCGGAACTCATGCCGTGCACCCTCTTGTTCGTGGAAAGTCAGATTGCCGACAGAAAACACGTCCGTGATTTGTGCCATGGCTTGAACTTGTGCCCAAATTCTATCGTATGCGACATCATCCGTTCCGCTACAAGCCCATATATAAAAATCATTCTTCGATGAAGTGGAGGAACGGACAATGTTGGCAAAATATTCTGCTGTCTCAGTCGGATAATCCATTCCTGCAAAACGTCCTAACGACCAGCTATCAGAGCTTATCGGCATAAAGTATTTAAAACAATCAACGTGTGTTCCAATGCATACCAAGTTGTTACAGCCCCCATTGAAAAAGCCTCCGATAGCCCGATGTTTCTCTTGATGCTTTTATTCCGGTCATATCGGTATTCTCAGTGTACGTATGATAACGGTTCTCCACGATTGGAATTAAATCATTGACCAATTCTTGTGGCAGAGCCTTGCAATAAGGGTCTGCATCAGGATAGTAATCAACAGGATTACCATAAACATAGCTTGTTGAGACAACGATAGTCGGAGCCATATCACCATTGCCTATCATGTGATCCAGCAATTGACATAACAACCCATTTTCATTTTGCAAGAAGAAGCTGCCGTTTCGCCATGACCATGTACGAAATAAAATACATTATAGCATTGGTCAGATACTTCCTCGTAACCATACGGTAAATAGACGTAGGCAGTATTCTTGCGCATTTCCCCATTTCCTTCCACATAATTTTGGGTGTCATAATCAATTTGCACAACACTCCCTTTTAAAAAGCAAATTCCTGATTATATTCAGACGGGACGGGTGTTGTTTTGTTCAAGAGCTCTGTATAATCAGATGAAACTCCAACTTCAGGTTCTTGCTCCGAAGGTATTATAGAATCCCCCTTGTCATTATCATTGCAAGCTACCATACAAAAAGCAAAGCAACAAGACTTTAATCATTATTCTAAATTGATACATTATACTTCGGTTTCAATGAAAATAGTGTTATTAGTCCGGACTGCTTATGCTAAGAAGTCCAGACCCTGAAACACACAATGACTAACTTTTATTCTTTAACCTTGTTACGTCTGCCTTTCTTCATTTCAGCAATCGCCTGTTCCGTCATTTGTTTGTAAATGGTTTGCTGTTCGGCAGTCAAGAGAAGAGAAATGTCTGCTGTCAATTTCTCCATGGCTTCCCTTCGTTTCTCACGGGGATATTTTTGCTTGTTGAAAGTCTGCATACAATTCACGGATTTTTGTTTCCTGTTCATCGGTCAGATTCAATTTTTCATTCATCTGCTTGATACGCTGTTCTGTCCGCTGTTGTGCGGTCATCTGACGGTTGCCGTCTTGTGCAGACACCTGAACGACTGTAACAATGGCAATGGCCATAACTAAAAATATTCTTTTCATACTGAATTTTCTTTTACGAGTTGATTATTAAATTGATTATAGCTTTGATTTCATGGATTTGGAGACATCTGTCCTTACAATTCGGAAACCTACGTTGGCATAACCTTCCGTACCGTCTCTTACATCATCCGATTTCTCGCTACGACAATCGTCGCGTTTGGAGTCCCAACTGCCTCCTTTGATGATATGCTGTCCGTTGGCATTGGTCGAGGTAGTCCATTCCCAGCAGTTTCCCCAAAAGTCAATGCCTCCACACGCTCCGGTGGATTGTTTGTAAGCATCCACTGCCGTCAATCCTGATTCAATATGGTTGGCGTTCATAGCCACATCTTTTAGGCATATGTCCGGCACCAAGAATCCACTCTTCTTCGCTTGGCAAACGGTAGATGTGCTTCCGATCCTGCTTTGTAAGCCAATCGCAATAAGCCTTGGCTTCGGCAATGGTGATATTTACTACCGGATAGTTTTTCTTTACCTGTATCATAGGCAAATCGAGGATTAAATGCGGCATATTCGGCATTAGTTACCGGTGCGTAGCCGATATAGGCATTGGGAGCAGATGCACCACGCAGAACCATCCATGCATCTTTAGGATTCTCATCTCTGCGAGGGTCTATAAAGCGAAGAAATTGCTGCTGTATGCGGGTATCTCTATTCTGCACCATCTCTCCCACAATACCTTGCATGTGTTCCACTATGCTGTAAGTCCGGGCTTCACGTTCCAGTTCACGGAGTTTGTTTTTCTTTCTTGCCACAACTTTGTCATACCGCACACACATCTGATCCAGAAGTGCTTGTCTGCTCGCTTCCGTCGGATTCTTCCGGTATTGGACGAACAGGTTATGTGTCTTGGAATCCATTTTGGGGCGCCCTTCTTCCACGAGTGGGGCACCGGGCTTGTCGAACTCCAATTCGCTTTCCACCAAATCATCGGGACTGATAAATTCTCCCGAATCCACTTTCTGATGCACACCGAAATAATGGGCCACAAGTCCGTCCCGATAAATAGATAGTCGGTATCCTCCATAAAGGTCGCAAGGCAAGGTGGAAATATAGTAGTCTTTTCCGGGTATAAATCCGGACTTATTGCTCGCACTATATGTAATGATGGTACTTATATGTGCCATATCACCGATTGCAGCTTTTTCCCTGAACATCCTTACAAATGGTTGCCGCACCCGCCAATGGAAGTCCATCCACACTTTCCAGTTCTACCTTTGTCACGCCTGTAAGCCGGAAATTGAATTTGATGCCGCATCGGTTGGCGGAATCTCCCTCGTACCCATCCGCTTTATCCGTCTGGTGGGTTGAAACCACGATTTTATCTTCTTTGTCGCTGTCTTGTGCGGACACAGCGGTGCCCGTCACAATGGCAACAGCCATTGCTAAAAAACAATTTTTTCATATTTGTATATTATTTGGAGAATTAAATAGAATCAGTTCTTACGACTCTGAAACCGACATTGGCATATCCTTGCGTACCAATTCTTACGACATCCGATTTTTCACTACGGCAATCATCTCGTTCTGAATCCCATCTGCCGCCTTTAATGATATATTGCCCGTTTGCATCCGTGGATGAAGTCCATTCCCAGCAATTACCCCAAAAATCGATACCTCCACAAGCACCTGTTGTCTGGTTGTAAGCATCTACTGATGTCAGTCCCGTCTCCACACGACCAGCGTTCATTACAACGTCCTTCGGCATATGCCCTGCACCGAGAATCCATTCCTCGTCAGTAGGCAGACGGTAGCTATGCGAATTATCCTGTGCCGTAAGCCAATCGCAATAAGCCGTGGCATCCGCAATCGTGATATTCACTACCGGATAGTTATCCTGTCCGGATTCATAGGTAAAATCTGACTTGAAGGCTGCATATTCTGCGTTGGTTACAGGGGCATAACCGATGTAGGCATTGGGGGCAGATGCGCGACGCAGTACCATCCACGCATCATTGGGGTTGTCATCATTCCGGGGGTCTATAAGGCGCAGGAACTGCTGTTCGAGACGGATGTCTCGGTTCTCTACCATCTCATCCACAATCTCCTGCATTTCTTCCACCACATCCAAAGTCAAGGCTTCCCTCTCCAGTTCACGGAGCTTGGCTTTCTTGCGGGCTACCACCTTGTCGTAACGAATACCCATTTGATCCAACAACGCCTGCTTGTTTTCTTCCGTAGAGTTCTGCTGATATTGGCGGAGAAGGGCGGTTGTCGTGGCATCCAGTTCCGGCCGTTCTTCTTCCACGAGCGGTGCATCCGGATCGTCAAATTCCAGTTCATTCTCCTCCAAATCGACGGGACTTATGAACGAGCCTAATTCTACGGTCTGGTGTACACCAAAATAATGTGCCACGAGTCCTTCCCGATAGATTGACAAGCGGTAACCTCCATAAAGGTCGCAGGGTAAGGTAAAAATATAGTAGTCTTTTCCGGCAGTCAAGCCGTTTTCATCCGAGGCATTGAACACCAGAATAGAGTTAGCGTTTTCCACTTCACCGACAAGTGTTTCCGCTGTTTCGCCCCATTGGATACCGACAGCTCCGGCCAAGGCATAACCATCTACACTTTCCAACTCTATTTTTGTGATTCCGGACAACTGAAAATTCAGTTTCAAGCCACTGGATATGCTGTGCAAATCCTGTGAACTTGGAAAGTTCAACGCAGTAATCCCATTTTCATCATATCCATCACTTCCTGCCACTTGTTCGGCAAGAACAGTCATGGTTGGATTTCCACTGCCGGACACTTCTTCCTGCTGGTCTATAATATCTTCACTATCACATGAAGATAGAGCTGCTGTCATCAGAAACGACAGGCAAAATATGCCAAATACTTTCATTTTCATAATCTTGTTCTATTTATGGTTTCCTTTGTTTTTGGAGCGGTTGAACAGCTTGTTCATCATTCCTCTTTCCAGTTCATACACCCTCTCTATTTGGCTGGGGTTAAAAATTCACAGTATTTCAAGTAATACTTTTTCCTCAAGTCAAGTATCTTTTGGCTGTGAGCGAACCTTTCATTCATTGCCTGTTCAGCCTCTTTATCCGAAAGATGGGAGGTGTCTCTTTTAGGGCGGGGCCAAGTGCCCAAATATCTTTCTGGAATTGGCAGAAAGTTTCCACAAACCGCGTGGCTGTCGAATCATCCATAGCCATCTTATTGACTATAAAACGGGCTTGAGTTTCAGCCAACTGTTCTCTGGTCATGCGCTGCCGTTCATTCTTCTGGGCATAGGTACTTGTGCTGATAGTTACCATTGCGATTGCAAGTGCAAGAACTTTAATGATATTCTTCATGTCTTTTTATTTTTACTCGTTCAAAATTTCATAAATAAGTCATCCTGATAAGTTACAAACAGGTAATCCTGATCGTTACTGCTCAAATTGGCAAAAGCCTTTTCAACATCTTCAAAATTACTTCTTGAATCATCCGGCAATAAATTGCAGACAACAAACAATGCAATACTTGCTGCCACAAGTCCTCCTGTCAAAGAATACCAGAGGCGAAAATGGCGTTTGGGTTTGGAAGGCAACATCTCCTGTCTTACAGTTTCCCATACGTTATTTTCCACATCGTCCAGAAAACCATCGGGTGCGGTATAGGGAAGCCGTTTACCTATGCGGTCGAAATTAAAATCTCTTTTTCATACATCTAATTATTAGCATTCATATATTTGACAATCTTATCTTTGGCAATATGGTAGCTGGACTTTACACCATCCGCTGTCGAACCGATGATAGCGGCAATCTCATCATATCCCAAATCATTATAGTACCGTAGGTTAAAGCCAGTTGTTGCTTGGTAGGTAAGGACAAGATGGCTCTCTGCAACTTAACGGCATCCAAATCGCTGTAATCGACATATTCATCAGCCATCAGGTTGCTTAGTTCGCTGTAAGAGTCATCCAATGACACCAGTTCTTCTTTTTTATATTTCCCAAGCAAACGTAAGGCTTCGTTGGTCGCAATCCGGTACACCCAAGAGCGAAAGGTGCATTCGCCTTTGAAATCAGATAAAGACCGGAATACCCTGACGAACGTTTCTTGCGTTGCATCCTGTGCGTCTTCGTGGGCAACGACCAACCTTCGGATGTGCCAGTAAACTACTTCCTTATATTTTGTCATCAGGTAACGAAAACCTTTCTCCGGGTCTTTAGTCGTTAGCTCCACCAGTTCCTTGTCATCCTTTATACTCATAAACTATTGCGAGATCCATTGCCATATAGATGGCCAGCGTATTAAACAAAGTCATATTTGTAGTCTGTTGGCTGATGACCATACAATGTCTGTGATGGTGATGACGGTGACGAGCTTTGCGCACGGTTACACAGGATTGTAGCAAAAACATAGCGATTACTCCCAACATCAATAGTTTCCAATTCTTTTTCATATCCCATTATCTTTTGATGTACACTTTCTTTTCCCTCTGATTACAAGCTGTATGGGCTTTTTTTTTATCCATAGCGAAAGCATCCAGTTCTGCTTCTGCCGATACCACGCTAAGTTTAGTCATTTTGGCATATTGCCTAATGGTAAGGTACTTATGCGTTTCCAAATAAGCTATAGCCATCGCCAATCGTTCCTTTTGGTTGAAGCGGTTACTGACATGGGATATTACGTCAGGTTGAACTACAACGGTAACAACCCGGTTGGGGTGATAATGCCGATGCCAATGTTGTGCATTTACGGCTCCGCAAACCAATATCATTGCGACTACCAATATTCCTGCTTTCCATTTTCTCGTTGTACACATAGTCATTTATATTATTTTGTTATACATTCATATAAAATAAAAAAGCCTCCATGAACTCATTCGAATGGACGTTCTATATAAAAAGACCTTGCAAAGAAATGAAAGTAAAATTGAACTGGTATTTTTTTTTTTCATATATTTTCACTGGACTAAAAAATAAGCTTCCGACTGTTGTTTCCGTCGTACGTTCTCCTGCTGTACGCCGTTGGTCTGTTCCTGCCCTGCTTCGGGTTTAGGCGGTGCAAGCGTAAGTTGTATCTTTCTCTCCAACGCCGCGACCTCCGCTTTCAGCGCTTTCAATTCATCCTCTTTCTTCCATACTCCTCCGACCGTTTCCTGTAAAATCGGAATATCCCGCTCGTAGGTTACGTTCTGCGCCTTGTACTGCTCCACGAGTTTAGGGATGCGTTCCAGTGCGTTCAGGAAGTTCATAGACGCCGCTTTAGTGTCTCCTATCAATATTATTCTTTCGCTTTAATCGCCCGACTTCGGAGGAGCGATCGCTATGACTTTAATGCTGTTCTTACAGTTTGTGTACCACGGAACGGGCAGCAACTTACCTCCCTCGGTCATGCCGTCATATTTCTCGATGATATGCTTGGCTACATCTAACAGCCGGATATTCGTTTCGACGCCCGTTTTCTGACGGTTGGTGTTCAACCACAAATGCCCGTCGAACGAGGTTTGCAGGTTCGCTTGGGTAAGGTTCGCCATATCCGTCCAGCTCAATCCCGTAAATGTGCAGAAGATGAACAGGTCGCGGATCAGCGTGTAACTCGGCTTCTTGAACGCCCCGTCGATCAGGAGCCTGATTTCGTCTTTGGTCAGAAAGCTCCGTTTGGTCTCCTCTTTGGTGATGCTGTACGCGAAAAACGAATCGCGCTGCAACAAGCCGTTATTGACGGCCATATAGATAATCTTACGAAACGGCATCATATACGACCAGACCGTGTTATTACAGTGGTCTTTTCCACTTTGAGGAACAACTCGAAGTCGGTGATGAATGTCGGAGTGAGCTTTTTCAGCGCAATATCACTGGCCTTGTATCGCTTTTCGACGAACTCCGCGAGGTGTTTGTAAACGACGCAGTATTTCCAATAGCTGCGCAGACTTTTGAGTTTGCCGACCTGCGTCTCGTAATCCTCGTTATGCTGACGGAATACGGCGAGCAGCGTCTCGTGATTCATGCCCAATCCTAAATAGGCATACTCTCTAACCCCCTTGTTTACAACCTTCTTGCTCCAATCCGCTCTAACTATCATTTTTTATCCTTATCTTTGCAACAGATAAAACAACTTCTACAACATTCTAATGAATAATAACGAATCTTCTATGAGAAATTACGAAAACAAAACAAAGGAGGAACTTTTAAAAATAATCGAACAATTCGAGGAGAAAATAGATTTTCTTTTCCTCCCATTCTTCTTCTGATTCTTCTTCTCCCTCCAAAGAACGTTTTCGTGATAAATATAGCACCCGGATACTGGATGCTCTTCCTGACATGCTCACCGTCTTCGACCATGACGCCAATATCATAGAGCTTGCTTCTTCTCCGGCAACTAATCACGTAGAAGGTATCAGCCCCAACAATATCACTACCACTAACGTAAAAGACATTCTGCCCAAAGAGGCTTATGAAAGTGTCCGCAAGAATATGGATAAGGTGATTCTCACAGGAGAAAGTTCAACAGCCAGACACGATCTTATGTTGGATGGTGTTTTACATCACTACGAAAACCGTATCTTTCCTTTGGATAAAAGTATCTGTTGTGTATGTGCCGTGATATATCCCAACAATGGGAGGCGGAACAGACGAATGCCCAACAACAGAAAGAACTAAAGGCTGCCAGAATCAAAGCGGAAGAGTCGGACCGGCTGAAATCTGCTTTTCTGGCAAACATGAGTCATGAAATACGTACCCCGCTCAATGCCATTGTAGGATTCTCCAAACTAATCACTTACGCAACATCTGCGGAAGAGAAGAATCAATATTCGGAAATCATCGAACGAAATTCGGAAATGCTGCTGAATCTATTTAATGATATTCTGGATCTGGCATCGCTTGAAGCTGATTCTCTAAAAATTCAATATCCGCCCGATCAAATTAATAGATATCTGCCTGCAGCTGGAACAACAATTCTGCCATAAGACGCAAAACGGTGTCAGGCTCATTTTGGACGACGTAGATACGGACATGTATGCTTCGGGAGACTGGAATCGCATCATACAAATTATAAGCAACTTGCTTAGCAACGCTGCAAAGTTCACCCCGAAAGGAGGAATTCATTTCGGATATCGGGAAAAGGAGGATTTTGTAGAGTTCTACGTTAAAGATAGCGGCATCGGCATTCCGGCAGCAAGAATTGCCACAATTTTCCGGCGCTTTGGAAAAGTTAACGATTTTGTTCAGGGAACAGGGTTGGGATTAACTCTTTGCAGAATGTTGGTAGAGAAGATGGGTGGACGCATCTGGTTGCGCTCCCAGGAAGGACAGGGAAGCAGATTCTATTTCACCCTGCCTTTGATTCGCCAATAAAAATCGATTAAGGATACAAATATCAGTGTCCGGGCATGACCTTACGGACTTTTACAATTAAATATAGATATACAGAAAAACGCGGCTTGTTGGTAACAAAGCCGCGTTTTCCGCATATATATCTATGTTCAAAATATATTCATTTATTCCTTAGCAGCCGGAGCACTAAGCATTTCCTTGTATTTCGCTGGATCATTCAGAATTTTCACAGCTTCCTTCAAGCCGTCATCATCCTTCAACTGCTGAATGATATTACCACGCTGATAATAATAGCGCTTGATAATTTCAGTAGCAATCATCTTCTTTATATCACCTGAGAAATAATCCAAGTCGCGATCAAGATCATGGTTCAACTTCTTTTCAAGTGCTTTGAACTCCTCTGAAGCATCATCCATATACCCTTCAAACTCGGCAGCTTCTTTCAACGTTTTCAGAATTTTCTCGCTTTGCTGGTCATATTTGAAGTCGGCTTTCTTCACCAACGCTTTAAAATCATTATAATCGGCATCTGTCACCTCAAACTCCTCCGGAGCAACGATGGTAGGATGTTTCAAACAATACTGCGTTGCATAATCGAAAATCAGATTATCACGTACGAGATAGAACAAGATATTCGGGAATTTTTCCTGTTTGATAGCAATATCCGGCATCACACCACCTCCGTCGCGTACTTCACGTCCGGCAGCCGTATAGAATACCTTAGTCAAACTATCAGGAATGGTTCCTACACTTCCATCTTCATTACGATGCTTGTAATCAATAGCCTGTACACAACGTCCACTTGGAATATAATACCACCACCGTCACTTTCATCGTTCCGCCATAAGGCAAAAGCGGGGAACCTGTACCAGTCCTTTTCCGAAGGTACGGTTACCAACGATAACGGCACGGTCGAGATCCTGCAGAGAACCTGATAAAATTTCGGAAGCAGAAGCGGTTCCACTATTTACCAATCGGAATATCCAAATCCAACGGTTCGCGCAATGTCTTGTAAGTGTTACTAGCCTGTTTGATTTTTCCTTTTGTCGTCACAATCACCTTTCCACGCGGTAAGAAATAATTCGCAATTTCTACTGCTTCATCCAGCAATCCGCCGCCATTACTACGAAGGTCTATCACCAACGAAGTTAGCGCCCTGTTTCTTCAAATCCAAGAAATGCTTTCTTAAACTCTTTGGAAGGGTTGCCGGAAAAAGTGCTCAAAGGCTGATGTAACCTATGTTGTTATCCAACATTGCATAATAAGGAATGAAAGGTATACTGGATAGCACGGAGTACTATATCGAACTCCAACGGTGTTCCGTTCCTTTCTCATTGCACTCTTCAGTTTAAAGCTGGTACCTGCCTGTCCGCGTAACATCTGGCTGACTTCCGCGTTATTCTTACCGGCAAGATCCTGTGCCGTCGATCTCCATCAGGATATCGCCTGCCTTCAGACCTACTTTTGCTGCCGGCATGTTCTCATAAGGCTCTGCTATCATAGAACGCTTCAACTTGGTATTCCAGGTTATGATAGAGCCGATACCGCCATACGTATTCTTCAACATCTGCTCCAGTTCACTCTGATCGTCTTCCGGGAAATATTGCGTATAAGGGTCAAGTGAATACAACATAGACTCGATACCGTACGAATAGTCTTGTTCGGGTCTATTGTATCTACATAGAACATATCCAGTTCTTTCACAATCGCATTAAATATATCCAGATTCTTTGCAATCTGGAAATTACGGTCGTCTCCACTCTTGAAACTAAAAAAAGAAGCTATCACCTACTACCAGCAATAGGACAGCCTATCCAACGTTCTTTAAATATTTCATATATCCTAATTTATCATTATCTATCTTCTTCTTTTATCTTCTCCCATTCCGAATCGTTCAGCTGGCGTCCGTTGTTCAATTACCTGAATAACATTTCCCGAGAGGAATAGAACCTATTTTTGCACATTTATCCAACGAATATCCGCAAGTCAATCCGTATAAGAATCCGGAAGCAAAATAATCACCGGCACCGGTAGTATCTACCACTTTTTGAACCGAAATGGCCGAAACCTTTATTTCTTCTGTTCCCTTTGCGGATATAAGAACCCTTTGCCCCCGACTTTTACAATAGCAATACTGCATTTCTTGGCAATAACCCCAAAGCTTCCTCCGGTTCTTTGCCGGTAAAGGCCTTTGCTTCTTCTTCGTTGGCAAAAACAATATCGACATATTTGTTGATTAACAAGGTGAAAAACTCATGATCATTGCCACGATGTTATAACTTGCCATATCCAGACAGATCTGCAAACCGGCTTCCTTAGCCAGCTCAATAGCCCGGAGAATCATTGCGTGCTCCTGTACCAGATAGCCCTCTATAAACAGATAAGCATATCCCTTGAACATCTCCAGCGACAGTTCTTCCGCTTTCAACGTAGACGCTGCTCCCAAATATGTACCGAACGTGCGCTCTCCGTCCGGAGATATAAAAGTAGACGCCACTCCCGAAGGCAATGTATCTGAAACTCAATAAATTGTCTTCCGTTCCATTTTTCAGCAGATTTCATCCAAAAACGAAAAAGTTACCATAAGAATCATTATTTATCTTTCCGATGAAAAAACCCTGTTCCGGTTAGAGCATCCCAAGGGTCCTGCGCCGAGCCATGGATTTTCCGGCAGATCACCGGTTAGCCAAATGGGTTTTCATCTGCTAAAATCATTTTTCATTGATTTTCAGTAACTTATCTTTTCATCTATAAGCGTCATACTGCCCTTGGGCAAGTCCATTTCATTAATCAATTTCATCATCCTTCAGGGTTGCGATTGTACGTCTACCAGGGCGTTTCCCAATCCTATTATTTTGTCCATTCCTAATATTTTTTTTGCAAAGATATTGCATATTTCAAAAAAACCTACTACTTTTGCATCGCAATTGAGAAAAACATTCTTCCTTAGCTCAGTCGGTTAGAGCATCTGACTGTTAATCAGAGGGTCCTTGGTTCAAGTCCAAGAGGAAGAGCGAAAGAAAATCTTGGTTGCAAACATTCTTCCTTAGCTCAGTCGGTTAGAGCATCTGACTGTAGCCTTATAATGAAAGTCAACCATTTTCTGGTCATCGCGATCCATAAAATCTATTTTAAATCCCTTTATTCCCATAGCAGAATAATGTTTGCAGACTTTTTCCATATCACGTGCAAAAGCATAATATCCAGCCCACAGAATAATGCCTACATTTCTTTCTCCGGCATATTTTACTAGCTCTTCCAGATCAATATCAGGAACAACTTGAAACAAATCCGCCTGTCTGCTCTTCGACCATCCCTCATCCAGAATTACATATTCAATTCCAAAACGGGAGGCAAAATCAATATAATACTTATAAGTGTCATTATTGATCCCCGTCTTAAAATCTACTCCATACAGATTTGAATCATTCCACCACTCCCAGGCAACCTTGCCAGGCTTTATCCATGATATATCATTCACTCTGGAGGACGAAGCCAATTTTATAAACCATATCATTATTGGCCAGTTGCCGGTCTTCTGACGAAACGACTAGCACCCTCCATGGAAAATCTTTTCTTACCCTCACATTTGGCAATGTAGGGTTCTCTTTCTAACACCACCATTTGTGAATTAATATGTCCGCCTTGTTTTTCCACCTTAGGATAAGGAGCATAAACACCCTTCAACTCCGCTTTTATACCAGGATTGGAGCAGAAAAGATACATACCCGGATAGTTTTCCAGATCAGCCTCTGTAATACATACTTTTTTTCCATGATCCAGTTCAATAGCCAATGGCATCAACGATAATTGCCCATGCTTCCATTCACTAATAGCCTGATAGGTATACACATTTTCGAAAGTATTATAGAACTGTTCTTCAATCGTTTTAACATTCTTGCGAACATAAGGAATAAATGCCTTTCTGTCTTTACCCAAGTTAAAAGTAGCAATTTCATTTTCTACTGTAAAAGCCTCTCCCAATGTAGAAATAAATCGATAAGCTATCCCCTCATTATACGCTCTGAACTCAAGATTAAAACCGTTCTTAAATTTTAAATGGATAAGATTATAATGATCTTCTATCTCCTTCTTTTTTATAAAATGGAGATTTTTAGATATTGCCGTACAGCTTTTCTCATTATGACCGGATAAACGGGATGCTATGCCAAACGTACGCCCCCTTATCCAACTGCATGGCAATAGCAGACTGAAAAGAACAGTATCAGTGCCATGAGTCACAGAGTAAGTTATTTCCTTTCCTATACTAATATACGCCTTCAGTACACCATCCGGCGAAGTCAACACAAACTTTTTCTGCGCACAAATGGTTAATGCAGAGACTGTCAATAGAACTAATAAACAAATCTTTTTCATATATACTATTTTTAATTTCCCGGTTTGTCGCTCATTGTGAAAATCAAATGTCCGCCAGCCAGAATATCTTTTATGTTGAATTCGAAAATCGGTAATCTCCTGTCCATTCAAGGCCACTGCCTTCACATATTTATTCTGTTTGGAGAGGTTGACTGCTTCTACCGTAAAAGTTTTATTCTCCGGTAAATGCAACACTATACGTTTTAATTGAGGAGCTCCTATTATATATTCCCCACCCACCGGATTGACCGGATAGAATCCCATTGCGGAAAAAAATATACCATGCCGACATTTGTCCACAATCGTCATTTCCACAATCCGCTAGGTTCAGGAAGGTAGAAACGATCAAAAATCTCTCTGATAAGCTCCTGTGTTTTATAGGCTTTATCAACATAAGTATATAGATATGCGACATGATGACTGGGTTCATTACCATGAGCATATTGCGATCAATCCTGTCATCGAGCACATTCACTGCATTTTCAGAACGGAGATAAAAATAATGAATCAATTTAGTACTGAATGCTTGTTTTCCTCCCATAAGGGAAATCAGTCCCTCAACATCATGTTGTACATGCCAAGTATATTGCCAGGCATTTTTCCTTCCGTATAGTCACCGCCATGTGAACTTGCATGTGACAGTGAAAACATATTAAATGGAACTCTCCAACTTCCTGTCGAATCCTTGCCACGCATCATCCCAGTTTGTTTATCAAATAGATTCTGATAATAACCCGCACGTTTCATGAAAAAACCGATAATCCTCTTCCTTTCCAAGAGCTTGAGCCATTAAAGCTGCGCAATAGTCGTCGTAAGCGCTTTCCAGTGTTCTGGACACAGATTCTTTTTCAATAATATCAAACGGATAATACC
>VOFC01005789.1_pt1 | contig 20342 bp, 26 predicted proteins | sample 5384161 | NCBI WGS metagenome assembly VOFC01 (sample SAMN12384722, study PRJNA508395) | human gut metagenome | isolation source: healthy gut B | host: Homo sapiens
TGAACTGGAGCTTGATACATTGGGGGAGAAAAAAGACAGCACTGTTTGTCATTATCTCCGATACCGATGCCACATTCAATTTTATTGTAAGTATCATGTATTCGCAGTTATTCAACCTGCTTTGTGACAAGGCAGATGATGTATATAACGGGAGACTGCCGATCCACGTCCGGTGCTTACTGGATGAATTTAGTAATATTGGGCAGATTCCCCAATTTCAGAAATTGATAGCGACCATAAGGTCGAGAGAGAAATCTCAGCTTCAATTATTTTACAGTCAAAATCTCAACTTAAGGCGTTATATAAGGATGATGCAGATACAATCGAGGGAAACTGTGATACAACCCTGTTTTTGGGAGGAAAAGAGAAAAACCACTTTAAAAAGAATTGGCAGAAATTCTTGGAAAAGAAACGATTGACCTTTACAATACCTCAGATACAAGAGGTACGAGCCAGTCCTATGGTCTGAATTACCAAAAGACCGGAAAAGAACTGATGAGCCAGGACGAGATTGCAGTCATGGACAAAAGAATGAATTTGACATTGAAAAATACGTTAAAAACCTCAACAGACTTCGTTTTAAGAGGAATGATGTGGTGGATGAGGTATGCGATGTCGGAGAAATTGCTGAGTAACTTCTGGTCACAATGTCCAGAAGTGGAACAACTGAATATGGAAACCATTGTTATGGGAGTTTTGATCTGAAAAATTACAAATCAGAACAGCTCTCCTTTTTTATTTTATTTTTCAAGAAAAAGGAGACAAACAAATGAGCTTTTTTACAACATCAGTAACAGGACTTAAAACAGTAGTAACCGCAATCGGCGCAGGTGTAGGCGTATGGGGAGTTATCAATCTTCTTGAAGGATATGGAAATGATAATCCCGGTGCAAAATCACAGGGTATCAAGCAGCTTATGAGTGGCGGTGGCATCATCATTGTGGCACAGACGGTAATTCCACAGCTTACCACACTGTTCTCATAATTCATGGGCGGGATCATTGATAAGATTACTGAATTCATAAAGGAACTGTTGCAGGGATGGGTGCTGACAAACTTTGAAACCATGTTTACCGATGTCAATGACAAGGTAGGCACGATTGCAGGGGAGGTCAGCAAAACTCCCAGCACTTGGAACTCCGGTATTTTTGACATGATAAAAACCCTGTCCGATAACGTGATGATTCCCATAGCGGGAATGATCATCAGTTTTGTACTCGTCTACGAGCTTATTTCCATGGTTATTGACAAGAATAATCTGCATGACTTCAATACGGCAATTTTTATCCGTTTTTTTATGAAAGCGTGTATTGCAGTCATGCTTCTTAGCAAGACTTTTGACATTGTAATGGCAGTATTTGATGTGGGAAGCCATATCGTAAATTCTGCCGCATCAGCGATTACCGGAAGCACCAGTATTGATGTGGCAAGTACGCTTCAGACGATGTTCAATGAGCAGTTTTCGGAAATGAGTATAGGTGAGCTGTTGGGACTTGGAATGGAGACCATGATCGTCAGTTTATGTATGAAAATCATGTCAGTCCTTATCACCGTCATTCTTTATGGGCGAATGATTGAAATATATCTTTATGTATCAGTAGCACCAGTTCCCTGTGCAACCGTAACCAACCGGGAATGGGGAACGATAGGAACGAATTATTTTAAGGGACTTTGTGCCCTAGCATTTCAGGGATTTTTTATGATGGTATGCGTTGCTATCTATGCAGTGCTTGTGGCTGGTGTGGCAGTATCCGACAACCTGCATACCGCACTCTGGTCGGTGGCAGCATATACCGTTATCCTATGTTTTTCACTCTTTAAGACAGGTTCCCTGTCTAAATCTATCTGGAATGCACATTAAGGGAGGAACGAAATGGCAATATCCGTGCAGGTGCCGAAGGATTTGTCCGGTATCAAGACAAAAGTGGCACTGAACTTAACAAAGAGACAGATCATCTGTTTCAGCGGTGCGGCAGTAGCCGGGATACCCTTGTATTTTTTAACCAAGGGACTGATCGGAACATCAGCCGCATCACTTCTTATGATGGGAGCAATGCTTCCGTTCTTCTTTTTTGCAATGTATGAGAAAAACGGATTTCCGGCAGAGAAGATTTTGTATTTTATGCTCCGGCAGAAGATACTCACACCGGGCATAAGACCATACCGGTCGGAAAACCTCTACAAGCAGTTGGAAGAAAAAGAAAAATTACGAAGGGAGGTTCGTTATCTTGAAGAAAAAGCAAAAGGCAGAACCGGAAAGCCGCAGAAAAAGCAGTTATAAGGGCAATAGCAGGAATAACAGCAAAAGCGGTGGACTTACCTTTTCAGAGAAGAAGCGTCTTATACAGTTGAAACATATTTTATCGGGAAAGAGCAATGAGAAAGAAAAGCCTACTACCGCACAAAAGACGATTACTTTTGAAAAAATGTTCCGTGACGGCATCTGTCAGGTCAGTCAGTTATTATACAAAGATGGTGGAATTTTTTGATATAAACTATTCGCTTCTGGAAGTGGACGAGCAGGCGGACATACTGGCACAGTACAGCAAGCTCATCAATTATTTTGATCCGTCTGTGAAGTTTGAACTGGTGCTTTTCAACAGGCAGGTCAACGAGCAGATGCTTACAGAACAGTTTGACATTCCGTGGCAGGAGGATGATTTTAACGACATTCGTGAGGAATATACGGAGATGTTAAAGAAGCAGGCGGCAAAGGGCAACAATGGTATCATCAAATCAAAATATCTGATTTTTGGTGTAGAGCAACGGCTACAAGGAAGCCAAGAGCCGCCTTAACAACATTGAAAAAGATGTCATACGGAACTTAAACAACATAGGAACCCTTGCGAGGGGACTGGACGGAAAGGAAAGACTGCGTATCCTGCATGAATATTTTAACCAGGATACCATGGAGCCTTTCCGCTTTTCGTTTAAGGATCTGGCAGAATCCGGTAAGTCGGTCAAGGACTATATTGCACCGCCGGGGTTTGATTTCCGCTATCCGAACCGCTTCAAGTCGGGAATATGTATGGCTGCGTATCCTATCTGGATATTATCGCACCGAAATTTACGGACGAGCTGATCAAGCAGCTTCTGGACATTGATGCAAACCTTACGATTTCCATGCACATGCAGACGGAAGATCCGGTAAAGGCAATCAAGAAGTTAAAAGCGGTCATTTCCAATATCCAGAAGATGAAGATTGAGGAGCAGAAAAAGGCAGTCCGAAGCGGCTACGATATGGATATTCTTCCAACAGATATTGTGACCTATGAAAAGGATACGCTGGAATTTCTGGATGATTTGAATACGAGCAACCAGAAGATGATCAACATGACATTCCTTATTACCTGTTATGGCAGAACCAAGCGGGAACTGGAGAGCTTAATGCAGAGAGTGTCCGGTATCATTCAGCAGGCAAACTGTGACCTTAGATGTTTACAGTATTTGCAGGAACAGGGACTTATGGCATCCGCACCGATTGGATGCAATGAGACAGGCATTGAGCGTACTCTTTCCACAAAAAGCACCGCTATCTTAGTACCGTTCTGTACGCAGGAATTATTTATGCCTGCTCCGGCAATCTATTACGGGTTAAATGCACTCAGCAACAACATGATCATGGCAGACCGCAAAAGGCTCCGTACACCAAACGGAGTTATCTTAGGAACACCGGGAAGTGGTAAGTCTTTTTGTGCAAAGCGTGAGATTCTTTCTTGTTTCCTGATGACAAAGGACGACATTGTGGTCTGCGATCCGGAGGGCGAGTATTTTGCCCTTGTGGCAGCACTACATGGACAGGTTGTAAAACTTGCCACTAATTCCAAAGATTATCTGAACCCTATGGATATTCAGTTGAGCCATAAGGGGGATAAGGAAGCATTAAAACTGAAATCGGATTTTATCATTACATTGTGTGATCTGATCGCAGGTGGCAAGGATGGTCTGGAGAATGATGAGAAAGGTATCATCGACGAATGCATCCGTCATATTTACGATAAGTATTTTGAAAATCCGGTGCCAGAAAATATGCCGATACTGGAGGATTTATACAACGCACTGTCTGAAGCATAAGAATCCAAAGGCAGAGCGTATCGCAAACAGCCTTGTGCTGTATGTGCATGGTTCCCAGAATTACTTCAACCACCATACCAATGTGGACAGTGGCAACCGTATCATGTGCTTTGACATCAGAGACTTGGGAAATCAGTTAAAGGAACTGGGTATGTTGATCGTGCAGGATGCAGTGTGGAACAGGGTTTCACAGAACAGGGAGCGAAAGATTGCAACCCGTTATTACTGTGATGAGTTCCACCTTCTTCTGAAGGAAAAGCAGACAGCTATCTACTCTGTGGAAATCTGGAAGCGTTTCAGAAAATGGGGCGGTATTCCGACAGGTTTGACGCAGAATGTGGGCGATTTTCTCCGTTCTGAGGAGATTGAGGGTATTTTGGGTAACAGCGATTTTGTGTATCTGTTAAATCAGAATGCCAAAGATCAGGCAATCCTCGCTGATAAGCTGGGACTTTCTGATAAGCAGCTTTCCTATGTCACCAACTCTGAGCCGGGAAGTGGTCTGATACTGTTTGATAACGTGGTAATTCCCTTCGTGGATAAATACCCGACAGACACCAAGACCTACAGAATTATGAATACGAAGCCGGAGGAATCGGTGCAGAAGGAGGACGCAGTATAAATGGCGAAAAGAGACAGAAAAAGCAGGCGGCAAAGGCATTTGAAAAAGAGACATTTTCCAAAGATAAGGAAGTGACTGGAGTAAAACATATAGAACACAGGCAGGACAACACCTTTTCTGTGGAAAACCAGTTTAGTGCCAGCGAGAAGCCTGTGAGCAATCTGCCAAGGGATGCGAACCATGGCAGTCGTACAGGAAAAGCAACTTCTGGTCACAATGTCCGGAAGTCGGAAGCCGAAGCGGAAAAAGACATTCTTAAAAGGAAAAGGAAAACAGCTTTATCAATGAGGAAAACGGTAATGCTACAAATTTCCATACAGAGGACGCAGACATAGAACAGGACAATTACCACGTTAGAAATACCTACCAACGGTCTGAGGAAAAAGGAAAATATCACAAAAGGCGTGTGCAGAGAGAACACGCACACAGAGAGCGTGCAAAGTCAGAAAATGCAAAGCAGTCCGATTATGGAGATCTCCAGACAAAGGACGCCACATTTTCGCAGGGGCAGGCGGACGAATTTACAGACAAAAAGTACAGAAGGCTTTTGATAAGTCGGAAAAGAACCGCCGAAAGTTGCAGAAAGCAAAGGACAAGATGCCGACAATGCGGCATTATGAGATGAAGCGTGTCTTTGATGAACAGAACGGAAAAGCAAAATATATTGTAGTTCCGGTGGATGTGGAGAAGCCATTTAAACCGGATGGACTGGGAAAGACTGCGGTTCACAAGCTCCAGACCGAAAATATGTATTTTGTGCATCGCAAGATTGCAGAGACAGAAAAGGACAATTCTGCGGTTGAGGGTGCACACAAGACGGAACAGCGAGCCGAGGATATTTACCACTATATGAAGTATCACCGCAAGAGCAAGGCACAGAGAAAGCGTGACCGCTTAGAGCGATTGCACAAAAAACAGGTTACAGCGGATATGAAGCTGGAGTATGAGAAATTCATCAGTGAAAATCCACATCTAAAAAGGGCAACAGTCCAAAGAAGCAGTTGCAAAGGCAGCTACAGAAACAGCGCATCAAGCGTGAGTATGCCAAGGCAAGGCGGGTAGGAGCAGAAGCCAAGACTGCAAAGGAAACATTTACAAAGACAGCCAATGCTGCAACCGGGATTGCAAAGAAGTTACAGGAAATTGCAACGCAAAAATAAAACGCTTATCATTACAATCGGCATTTTTGCTACTTCTGCTCATCATGATCATGTCGGCACTATCAAGCTGCGGTTCCATGTTTACCGGAACTGTGACAACAACGATGGCAAGCACATATCTTAGCCTTCCGGCAGAGATTGATGCAGCAGATTTATCTTTTACAGAAAAGGAAATGGAGCTGCAAAAATAAGATTGAACGGATTGAAACTGATTATCCGGGATACGATGAATACGATTATAACATTGGGGCAATCGGGCATGATCCGTACACGCTGATCAGCTATCTTTCCGCAGTCCATACGGAATTTACTGCCGCAGGAATAGAGAGTGAGATTCAGGAATTATTTGATGCCATGTATTCACTCACTACCGAGGAAGTAGAGGAAACACGGACAAGGACAGTCACAAAGACCGGAACCAGAACAGTAACAAATCCGGACGGGACTACCCGTACCGAGGAATATGAGTACGAGGAGGAAGAAGAATATACCGTAACAATTCTTCGTGTCACACTTACGGTCACACCGCTTGAGAGCATTGTAGCCGGACGTATGGATAGCGAACAGGCAGAAATCTTTGCCGCCTATACGGAGACAAAAGGCGGCTTACAGGTCTTTGCTTCTCCGGTTGATTATTACTGGTATTACTATATCAGCAGTTATTATGGCTACCGGAAAAATCCAAACACCGGAGATGAGGAGCTTCACAGGGGCGTTGATATAGCAGTACCGACCGGAACCTTGGTACATGCGGCACATGATGGAACGGTAATAGAAGCGGCTTACGATTCCTATTATGGAAATTATGTGGTGATTACGGACAGTAAGGGATATACCACGAAATATGCCCACATGGATAGCTTAAATGTGTCCGTAGGGCAGAGCGTTAAAAAAGGTGACAATATAGGCAAAAAAAGCGGAAATACGGGAAGCAGTACCGGAAGCCACCTTCATATCGAATGTCTGTATAACGGGGAATATTATAACTCGTTATTTTACTTTGAAGCAGGAGAACAGACCATTTATGGAGAAACAACGGGCGGCACCGGAGGAGGAACCAGCAATGTGATACCGCCGGAATCCTATGATGATGCAACGGTACAGACGCTTATGCGGGAAGCAAACAGGTATCTGGGAATGCCATATACTTTTGGCGGCACAGCTCCGGCAAGTTTTGACTGTTCCGGTTTTGTATGCTGGGTATTTTCAAACAGCGGCGTACATAACCTGCCAAGAACCACCGCACAGGGCATTTATGACCAATGTACTCCGGTATCAGCGGCAGACGCAAAGGCAGGAGACATTATCTTTTTTACCGGAACCTATAATGCAGGACGTCCGGTTACACACGTTGGTATCTACTGTGGAAACGGTACGATGGTGCATTGCGGTGATCCAATTCAGTACACATCAATCAATACTTCTTACTGGCAGAGCCATTTCTATGGTTTTGGAAGATTGAATTAGCGAAGGGAGGAATTATTTTTGTCAGTAGAACGAATCAATTCACAGCTTAAAAAGGTCAGAGAGCAGATAGCACAGCTACAGGCAAAGGAAAAAGACCTTGCAGAACAGAAACAGATGGCGGAGGATGCCGAAGCCATGAAGATCATTCGAAAATATAAAATCTCATCTGAGCGTTTGCAGATGTTAAACAAGCTCAGTGAGGATGAAGTCAGAAATTTATTACAGAAACGGGAACAGGAAAAGGAGGTTTCGACCAATGAAAAACAGGAGATTATCGGCTAGGGCAGTTGTGTCCCTGATACTGTCGGCAATGCTTTTTTGTATGCCGATGGGGGCATTTTTTGCAAACAGGGCAAACACTGTGGAGGTTCATGCGGAGGATAGAGCAGAGCAGAAAACAGAAAGTGCAAGTGACGCAGAAAATACAGTTACAGCGTCCGGCAATGGCAGGGAAGAAAATTCAGGAACAGATACCGGAGAGGGAAAGACGGAAAATTCCACAGAAGGCACAACAGAAGATTCGTCCGAGGAAACACAGCCTTCTGCAAAATGCACCTGCAAGGAAAAATGCAGCCAGTATGCGGTGGATGAAGATTGTGAGGTGTGTGCAAAGGATTATAAGGAATGTGCTTATATCAATCCGAGCGTAAAAATCACAATCAATACACCTTCTGGGTGGCATAACGATACCACGAAAGTAACAGTCAAGGTGGAGGATACTATTGTATCCGGCAATTTTACCGTTCAGACAGTAAAGGCGAAAGTCGGACAGAATGGAAGCTGGACAGACATTACCGAGGATATGTACATAGAGATTTCCGAGAACAGCACCATTTATGTGCAGGTCACAGACCAGAAGGGCAAGACCTACGAGAAAAACCGTTATATCAAGTGTTTTGATTTTACCAAGCCTACCTTAAATGCGGCAGTCAGCGACGGGCTTTTGAGCATTCAGGCACATGATACGGATTCCGGTATCAAGGCAATCTATGTCAATGGCTATGAGTTTACCGACCATACGAATGGTGCTTTGAATATCCGTCTGCAACAGTTTGATGCAGGATATCAGCATTTCACGATTTCTGCCATGGATAATGCAGGAAATACCTCTGAAATCTATAAAACAGCCAATCCGTATTACACCGATCCGGAGAACAAGGACAGCAATGAAAAAGATCCGGCACAGCAGCTCCCAGTGGATGCGTCGGCAACCAAACCTAGCTCTGCAACCGCACAGGTCACAGAACATACAAAAACGGATGTGAATGGAAATACAGTTTCCCAGACAGGCAGTGGAACAAATTCAAGCAGTTCCGGAACAACAGCAAAGCAATCTCCAAGTACGGGAGATACTTCTAAGGATGCAGACCAGAGCAGTGACAGTCAGACTTCTGAAAAAGGCAAGGAATTTTACACAATCCAGACTGCATCAGAAAAGGTATTTTATCTTGTGATTGATCGTGATGGGGAAGATGAAAAGGTGTATTTCCTTACAGAAGTCAGTGAAAACGACCTGCTGAATACCACAACGGATAACAGCGAGACACTTCCGAAAAATTCAGCGGCATTGGAATCTGAAATCCCTACCAAAGACAGCGCATTATCAAACAATAATGCTGATACCACAGGAGAGAAAACACAGGGAGCAGAAAGTGTTGAGGACAGCACCGAAGATAGCACGGAAGATACAAGTGAGCCGAAAGAGGATACCGCAAAGGCAGATGGTTCCGGCTTTACATATATTTTAATGGGCATTGCTGCGGTAGCTGTGATCGGAGTGGTATATGTTGTGAAGTCCAAGAAGAAAAAGGAAAACTTCATTGATGAGGATGAAGATGAGGACGAGCTTGACGAGGATTATGATTATGAGGACGAGGACGAAGCCGAGCAGGATTCAGACGAAGCATTCTTAAATGGTGGCGATGATACAGAATCAGAGGACACAGGCGAGAATGACAGTGAAGATAACAACAACGATAATGACGAAGAAGACGGGGAGGAATAGAGATGGAGCTTGTAATTGCAGAGAAGCCGAGTGTGGCACAGAGCATTGCGGCAGTTCTTGGTGCCACACAGCGTAAGGACGGATATTTGGAAGGCAATGAGTATCTAGTATCATGGTGTGTGGGACATTTGGTAGAACTGGCACAGCCGGAAAGCTATGAGGAAGCATGGAAGAAATGGAGCTATGAGAGCCTTCCGATCATTCCGCAGGAATGGCAGCATGAAGTGAAAAGTGATACAAAAGCACAGTATCAGATTTTGAAAAAAGCTCATGCATGATGACAGGGTAGATGCCGTTGTATGTGCTACCGATGCTGGAAGGGAGGGTGAGCTGATCTTTCGCCTGACCTACAACATGGCAGGGTGCAGAAAACCGATGAAGCGGTTATGGATTTCTTCCATGGAGGAAAGTGCTATCCGTGACGGCTTCCATAATCTTCGTCCAGGCAGTAATTATGACAATCTGTACAAGTCAGCACTATGCAGGCAGGAAGCAGACTGGCTTGTGGGTATCAATGGCACTAGGCTTTTTACAGTATTGTATGGTGGCAAGGCATTAAAGGTCGGCAGAGTGCAGACACCGACACTTGCCATGCTGGTAGACCGTGAAAGTAAAATCATGAATTTCAAGAAAGAAGCCTATTATATGGCTCATATCATGGAAAATGGTCTGGATGCTGTATCGGAGCATATCAGTGATAAAACGGAAGCAGAGAGGATTGCAGGAGCCTGTGAAAACGGACAGGCTCTTGTCACTTCCGTGGTAAAGGAAGAAAAGTGGGTAGCACCGCCGAAGCTCTATGACCTTACAACACTCCAGAGGGATGCAAACCGTCTGTTTGGTTTTACTGCCAAGCAGACATTGGAATATACCCAGAGCCTTTATGAGAGAAACTTAGTAACTTATCCGAGAACGGACAGCCAGTATCTTTCCGATGACATGGAAGGTACTGCAAAAAATGTGATCGAAGCGATTTTCAATTCTCTGTTATTTGAGCAGAATATCATGTTCAATCCAGATATTAAAAGAATTTTGAACAGCAAGAAAGTGACGGACCACCACGCAATCATTCCTACCATGGAGATCATCAAGCAGGACTTAAAGGCAATCCCGGAGATCGAAATGAAGATACTTTCCCTTTGTGCAAACCGTCTGCTGTGTGCGACCGGGGAGAAGCACATTTATAATTCCACAAAGGCAGTGATTACCTGCAACAATACTGTATTTAAGGTATCCGGTAAGGAAGTATGGAAAAATGGATGGAAGGAATTTGATGATTTCTTCAAAAATTCCTATAAGACCACAGAGGATAAATCAGATGCAGAGGAAGAAAAGAAGCTGCCGGAGCTTCGTGAGGGCATGACGATTGCAGTGGAGCAGACAAGAGTTTCCGAGCATTTCACACAGCCACCGAAACATTACACCGAGGACAGCTTACTGTCTGCCATGGAGCGAGCCGGAGCAGAAGATATGGGTGACGAGGTGGAACGCAAAGGACTTGGCACACCTGCCACCAGAGCTGACATTATTGTAAAAAACTGGTAAAAGTCCACAGAAGAAGGATAAGTAGAAAAACTGAAAAAACTTGAAAAAATATTTTTCATAATAATTTGTAAGATTTTGTCGAAAACTGTCATGTATATAGTGAAGGGAGAATTTTAGCATGAGTAAGGAAAAAGAAATAGAGATGCTGAAAGAAAAACTTGACTATTATACGTTGGTAGCCGCTGATGACGAATTTGATGCCGGGAAAGTTATAAAAATTGTCAAAAGGTTGGAAGAACTTGAACCGACAGAAGCACCGAAAAAGTCGGTTGACGAATTTTTAGACGATTTCTGTAAGTATTGCGAAGAACGGGAAGGAAGGAGAATCGGACGGTATCCGGAACTCTGGGAATTACATGAGGAACATAAGGAAGATGTAATTAAGCGTCTGGAGCAGACTTATGGTGCTACCGATGATAAGAAGCTGTTTGAAGAAAGACTTATGGAGATAGCTGAGAGGATTGCGGCAGATTATTATGAGGAATTGCTGCCGGATCTGCAGTACATGATCGAGGACAGTTTCTTAGAGGGACTGGATGAACAGAATATTGGCATTCGTCTCAGGGAGACACTGGCAGACAGTATTTCTTTTACTTTATTATCAGCCTGCGGGGCGGATATGGAGGAGTACAAGTCGGAGCTTGCCTTTGATTTTATCCATGAATTTAATTCCATGGACACCCTTGCGGTACTTGGAGATGCAGCCAATGAGCTTGCAAAACCGGTACTTTTAGAGATTGGAAGAACCATAAGGGCATATAACAGGAGCCACGAACAGGAACAAACAGAAAATTTAACGCAGAAAGGACTTGCAAATACTTCTGAAATAGACTACAATGCGTTAAAGCGTGAAAGCGAGAGCAGACATGAAGAACAGATAGACAACAACCAAAACAGCGTAGAAAGGGGCAATAGCGATGAATCTGACATACGAGAAAAGAACGGGGATTACCTGATCCCGACATTACAGGCGGACATTCAGCCGGAGGGAACGGTAACGAAGTACGGAATGATGAGGAGAGACTTATCTGAAGGAGAACCACAGGGGCGTGTACTCAGCGTTTCTTCTGAAAGGAACATTGAAAGAACATCTGCTGACCATTCAGAAGCAGGCAGAGGAGAGAATGGAGAAGCTGACAAGCCAGATGGCGGCAACCGAGGGAGTGACAGAACAGCTCAAGGAAGCCGATCAGATGCTTTGGGTAGCGAAGATGAACAGCATTCGGAACCGAGCAGAGGAAGTGGTTCTGGGAGAACTGGTTTACAGTCTGTAACAGATACCGATGATCTTCTCAGGGGAGACGCAGCGGTTTACACAACTCAGCCTGTTTCATTCTTTTGAGGAGCAGGTCGGAACAGTCGCAGCAGCGGAAGCAAGTATGAAATATACCATGCCCGCTGCTTTTTCTTTGCCACAGAATGAGCTTGAAACCATTCTTCGCAGTGGTGGAGGAAAACAGCACAGCAGAAAGCGTATCTTTGCAAAGTACACAGAGGGCAGAAATGCCGAGCAGATGGTGGATTTTCTGAAAAATGAGTACGGACAGACCGGAAAAGGTTTTGAAATCAATGGAAATCCAGTATCAGTGTGGTTCGATGAGCATGGTGGCATGAGTGTCGGGCTATGGAACACAGGCAAGGGAAACACCGATTGTCACGATGGATTGGGAAGATGTGAGGAGAGTTATCCGTTCGGCTTAAACGCAGAAAAATTATCCGGAAATCAACAAAATTTTATTTGAGAGACTTAATAATCCGGAAGAGGCACAGAAGCTGTAAAGGCGGCGGTTGATAATGAGATAGCGGTGCAGTGGAACGTGGAGAAAAGTTTTAGGTGGAGACTGAACTCGAAACCTTCAGAACTGTCTGACAGAGTATCTGGTTACTGTGGATAAGAGGAAGGCTGGAACTTCCACAGAGATTTGATACTGAAACACTGGAAAGAAAGCTTTATCACACAGGATGAAATATTAGATTCCGTAATTACAAGGGGAAGCGGATTTTTTGCCGGTGGAAAGTTCCGATACATCAGTATTTCCTTTGAAGGACACGACCACACAAGGGAAGCCGCTGGACTTCTTAAAGCATGAATATGGGAACGGGAGGAAAGCTCCCCATGCCATCGTCGGAAGTGACCGGAGCAATCAGGATCACGCCAGAGGACTTTCCATCACAAAGGGAAGCCTTATGAATCCTTATGCCAAAGTTGTCCTTACATGGAAAGTGGTAGAAAAATTAGAGAATCGACTCCAAAGGGAGTACAGGACTCCAAAGGAGAGGAAGAGTATGAAAAATACAGCTTGCCAAGGCACAGGCAGAACTGGATGAAGCACTACCGAAAAGGACACTTTTAGGACAAAAATGTCCAGAAGTCTGGAAAAGACGATGAAGATGCGATAGAGATTGTCAGTGAGTTTTTGAAAAATGAGTATGGAATGTAGATGGATGATTTTTGATGACCTTTACAAACATATCACTTGCCTATACGGACTTCCTTGACGAAGAAACGAACGAAGAACACCCGGTACAGGTGACACTAAACTTAAAGGAATTTTTATAAGCACTATGCATGGATGACCTTCTAATTGACAAGAAACAGTACGAATCTCTGATGATATTTATGAGACGGAACTGCAATATCTTTCCTTTGACGAGCTGGTATCTTTCAGATGAAGATATGGAAAAAAGTCCGTGACAATGAGGAGCTTGTGCAGGCACCTCTTAATACGGTTGCATGGGATGATATCAAACCGGACACTTTAGGACAAACTGTCCAGAAGTTCCCGGAAGAGAATTTCCATATTGAGTGATGAGCACTTGGAACCGGTTCGGCAAAGAGAAGTTTGTAACGTAATGTGCAGGCGATAAAAAACCGATAACAATCACTTGAAGAGGAAAAAGCGAATGCCGCCACACCGGGAGGAACAGAAGATTTTGTCTGGTTATGTCGGATGGGGCGGACTTGCTGATGCTTTTGATGAGAATAAGGCAGGATGGAGCGCAGAGTATCAGGAGTTAAAGAATCTCCTTACACCGGAGGAATATGCTTCCTGCAAGAGAACCACACTTTAATGCACATTATACAAGTCCTGCATCATAGACGGAATCTACGACACATTATCCCGTATGGATTTGAAAAGGAAATATACTTTGAGCCGGCAATGGGTGTCGGAAATTTCTTTGGAAGATTGCCGGAGGATATGGCAAAGAGCAGATCTTTACGGGGTGGAACTTGACAGCCTTACCGGACGGATTTCGCGAAACAGTTATATCCAAAGGCAGATATACAGATAAAGGGATTTGAAGAGACAAAGTTTCCGGGATGATTTTTTGATGTGGCAATCGGAAACGTGCCATTCGGTCAGTACAAGGTGGCAGACAGAGCCTACGATAAGCATAACTTCCTCATACCTGATTACTTTTTCGCCAAAAGCCTTAGATAAGGTCAGACCGGGCGGCGTGGTGGCTATTTGTCACCTCAAAGGGGAACAATGGATAAGTTAAAAGGGAAGTCAGAAAGTACCTTGCGCAGAACATGCGGAGCTTTCTTGGAGCGAGTCAGGCTTCCCAACACAGCCTTTAAGGAAAATGCAGGGGAACGGAGTTACTTCGGACATTCTTTTTTAAAGAAGCGTGACAGGATAATCGACATCGAGAGCCGGATTGGGTGCATCTTCGGAAGATGAAAATGGTATCCGCCATGAACAGTTATTTTGCCGAACACCCGGAGATGATCAGTGGGAAAAATGGAAATGGTCATCCGGTCCGCATGGCATGGAAAGCGCACCTGACACGGACAGACCATTTCATTATCATGAAGCACTTGAAAGGCTAAAGGTGAGATCGGTGCATTGACAAGAGAGTTCGATGAGTTTGATGATGAGCTGATGAGGACAGAGTGTTCCCGGCCGATCCAAATGTAAAGAATTTCAGTTACACTAGTCGTGGATAAGAGGGTGTATTACCGTGAAAATTCCATTATGAAGCCTGTGGTGGAGCCTGAAAGTAAATGGGAAACGCATGAAGGCATTTTGTTGCGATTCAGAGATGTGACGAGAACACTTATAGACTTGCAGATGGAGGAAGCGGGATGGTGACATCGCAAAAAAAGATGAAGGAGCTGAATGAGCTGTATGATGATTTTGAGAAGAAATTCGGTCGTATCAATTCCAGAACGAATAAGAGTGTATTCAGTCAGGATCAAGCTACAGCCTGCTGTGTTCCTGGAGAAATTTGATTCTGATGGAAACTTCAAAGGCAAAAGCTGACATGTTCACGAAGCGAACCATCAAGCGTGCGGAGGTAGTCACAAGTGTTGACACAGCAAGCGAAGCACTTGCAGTTTCATTTCGGAAAAAGCAAAGGTAGACATCCCGTATATGATGGAGCTTTTACGGGAAAAGTGACACAGAGATAACGGATGACCTTGTGGGAGTTATATTCAGCGAGCCTTTAAGTGAGGAATGGCAGACAGCAGATGAATACCTGCCGGGTAATGTAAGAGAAAAACTGGCTGTGGCAAAGAGTGCGGTTTTGGAGAGAGCAGTCCGGAATATGCAATAAATGCAAAGCACTTGAAGCGGTTATGCCGAAAGATCCTTGAAGCTTCAGAGATTGAAGTCCGTATTGGTGCCACATGGATAAAGCCGGAATATGTAGACCAGTTCATGCGGGAAACATTCAAACACCGGATTATCTGACTTTGACCGCAACTGTCGGGGTGCAGTATTCGGCTGTGACAGGACAGTGGAACGTAAAGGGATGAAAGCCATAGTTTTAAGAACCTTTTTTTGTATACAAAAATGCGGAATGTGGCGGGTGTCTCACAGACGGATGCACAGAAAAGTTCCGATATGTTTATGAAATGCCGGTACATGGATGAACTGACAGGCGGCAGAGGGATCACCTTTGCTACAGGTACTCCCGTATCGAACAGTATGACGGAGCTTTATACTATCATGCGTTATCTCCAGTATGACACACTCATGCGTATGGGTATGGGACACTTTGATTCCTGGGCGGCAACGTTCGGGGAGACAGTAACCGCAATCGAATTATCACCGGAAGGAACGGGCTATCGTGCAAAAACACGGTTTGCCCGTTTTTTTAATCTTCCAGAGCTGATTTCCATTTTTAAGGAAGCTGCGGATATTCAGACTTCGGATATGCTGAATCTTCCTGTACCGGAAGCAGAGTTTATCAATGAAGTCTTGAAGCCAAGTGAAGAACAGCAGGAAATGGTCAGTGCTTTTTCAGAACGTGCCGAAAGTGTAAGAGGCGGCCTTGTGAATCCAACGGTAGATAACATGCTTAAGATTACCAATGACGGAAGAAAATGTGCATTGGATCAGAGGTTGTTAAATGAACTTCTACCGGATGCAGAAAAAAGCAAGGTCAATACCTGTGTGGAAAATGCTTTTCAGGTATGGGAAGAGGGAAAAGCAGACCGGACAACCCAGCTGATCTTCTGTGACCTGTCCACACCCAAAGGAGATGGGACTTTTAACGTATATGATGATGTCCGAAACAAACTGGTTGCCAGGGGAATTCCCGAAAGAAGAGATTGCGTTTATCCATGAATACAACACGGAGACAAAGAAAGCGGAATTGTTTGCAAAGGTGCGGGCCGGACAGGTAAGAATCCTGATGGGTTCCACTCCGAAACTCGGTGCCGGGACCAACGTACAGGACAGACTAATCGCTCTCCATCATCTTGACTGTCCATGGAAACCATCCGATCTGGAACAGCAGGAAGGACGTATTTTAAGACAGGGAAACCAGAATGAGAAAGTAAAGATATTCCGGTATGTGACGGAGAACACTTTTGATGCGTTATGTGGCAGATTCTGGAGAATAAGCAGAAGTTCATCAGTCAGATTATGACTAGCAAATCACCAGTCAGGGCTTGTGAAGATGTGGATGATACGGCATTGTCTTATGCCGAGATCAAGGCACTTGCCACAGGAAATCCCTACATTAAGGAAAAAATGGATCTGGATGTACAGGTGAGTAAGCTGAAACTTCTAAAGGCAAACCATACCAGTCAGATTTACCGTCTGGAATCAGATATTGCAAAAGAATTTCCCGGTACAGATCAGTGCATTGAAAGAGCGGATTGCCGGAATGCAGGTGGATTCGCAGGTAGTAAAAAGCGTGGATTTACAGGATAATGACACGTTTGCCATGACGGTAGGGAATGTCCTTTATGAAGATAAGAAAGAAGCAGGCGAGGCATTGATCGCTGCCTGTGCAGGACTAAAAGCGGTCAGCACAGGTGGAAAGGTCGGAGAGTATCATGGGTTTACATTATCCGCTTCCTATAATATGTTCTTCCAATGTGTTTGAACTGACGATCAAAGGAAAATGCTCTTATAAGCTGGAGATTGGAAAAGACCCGGTAGGAAATATGCAGCGTATCCATAACACCCTTTCTTCTATCGACAGGAAGCTGACGGAAAGTGAGCAGAAACTGGAAACTGTACAACAGCAGCTTGCTACTGCACAGGAAGAGGTAAAGAAGCCATTCCCGAAAGAAGCAGAGCTGAGTGAAAAAATGGAACGTCTGGCCGAGTTAAATGCCCTGCTCAACATGGATGAAAAGGTAGACAAGTGAAATAATAAAAACTTGTCACTTAGGAGGGAGCATATTTTATGTCTAAAAGAAAAGTATCTGTTGAGGATAAGATATATGCTGTAAATCTATATCTGGATGGAAAAGAAAGCCAACGGCGAATTGCCGATATGTTTGATGTAAGTTTCGCATCTGTCCAACAATGGATTCGAAACTATGAATCTATGGGAGCAAATGCATTCACATTGAAAGGGAATAAAAAATATTCCAAAGAATTGAAACAACAAGCAGTCTTAGATTATTTAGCAGGCTGTGGTTCTCAAGATGATATTTGCAAAAAATACGGGATCCGTTCAAAAGGTAAGTTACAAACTTGGATAAAGAAGTATAATGGTCATGAAGAATTAAAATCTTCTGGAACAGGAGAAAGCATTGTCATGACCAAAGGAAGAAAAACCACTTTTGAAGAACGAGTTGAAATAGTACAGTATTGTATCGCACATGATCGTAATTATGCCCAAACAGCAGAACAATATCAGGTGTCCTATCAACAGGCTCGCAATTATATAGTCAAATATGAAGCTGGTGGAGCGGAAGCTTTAAGAGATAACCGTGGCAAACGAAAACGTCCCGATGAGATGAGTGAATTAGAAAAGCTGCGTGCTGAAGTTAAAATTTTAAAAGCAGAGAAAGAACGTGCCGAAATGGAGGCATCTTTTTTAAAAAAACTCGAAGAAATAGAGAGGAGGCGGGGCTAAGCCTGGTCCGTCATGAACATATATATCAGGCAATCAAAGAAGAACATGAAGATCATAATTATTCAGTTGTTGCACTTTGTAAACTTGGTAATATTTCTAGAGCAGCTTATTATAAATGGCTACACAGAGAAATTTCTAAAAGTGAGCAAAAGAATAGGTTTATTGCTGACGAGATAGAAAAGATTCATACAGACTCACCGGATAAAGGCTATCGAAGAATCAGAGATGATTTGGAACGATATCATGGTATTGATGTAAACGATAAACGTGTGCTACGCATTTGCCGTAAACTTAATATAAAATCAACTATCAAGTATTCTAACAACGGATGCACAAGACAGGCTGCAAGCCCTCAGTATATAGCTGAAAATATACTTAATCGGGAGTTCACTGCCAAAGCACCAAATGAAAAATGGCTCACTGATGTGACAGAGTTCCATTATTATATTGGGGTGGAAAAGCATAAAGTTTATCTAAGTGCAATACTGGATCTATATGATAGACGGATTGTTTCGTATGTTATTCGTGATAAGAACAACAATGCTTTGGTGTTTGATACGGTAGACAATGCTTTACTTAGAAATCCTGGTGTGCAGCCACTGTTTCACAGTGACAGGGGATTCCAATATACGAACAGGACATTTCATACAAAACTTGTAAATGCTGGAATAACGCAAAGCATGTCGCGAGTTGCTAAATGTATCGACAATGGACCAATGGAAGGGTTTTTGGGGAATTCTGAAAGAGAGAGCGATACTATAGAAAACGATTCACTGATAGAAGTACTCTCGTAAAAATGATCGAAGATTATATAGATTACTACAACAATAAACGTTTGCAAAGGAATCTTGGAATTTTAACACCAATGGAAAATTCCGGTGGTCTTGATCGGTATTTTCTTTCGGGAATAAAGATAACTGTTTCATGGCGTATTATCATCACATCTTCCTATTTTTGGTATGTTCTTTCCTCCAGATGGAAGATATCTTCCACAGAGACTTTAAAATATGCTGCAAGGCGAAGAGCTGTTTCAAGGCTGGTCGGATTCTTTTCAAGCTCGATGTTGCTGATGCTTTTTTCACATGCTGACTGCCATAGTAAGATCAGACTGCTTTAAGCGCTGTTCCTTGCGCAGCTTCTTCAGCTCATTTTTGACTGCCATATAATCCCTCCTTTTGGTTGACCTGATACGGGGAGCAATTATATTGTAGCAATCAACATGTACAATAATCCGGACTCTAACTCACAACCCGGCCAAAAGTCTTAAATGTTGATCCTTCAGCAATCTCAATAGGTTCGTACTTATCATTCAGTGAAATGAGGTACGTTCCTTTTTTTTATTGCATAGAAGCTTCTTACAGTAGGCGTTTCCGTTGTAATAGAAGATCCCTGATCTCTCCATCATTCAGTTCATCTGTTTTCTGGATCCACACGATCTGTTTATCCAGGTATCTCGGCATCATGCTGTCTCCACTGATGCGTACTCCAAAATCAGCTGTCTCCGGAACTTCAGGCCCGACTTCAACTTCTTCATAGCTGTCGTTATCAAGAAACTGACCGGTTCCTGCGGATACAGGCATATCATAGAGATTGAGTATCCTGACAGGCTGCAGGATACGGACGGGAGCTGCCTGATACTTTTGGAGCCTTTCAGCAGGTCAATGTAGTTAAGTGCCATCGCCCTGCCTTTCTCGTTGAGCTCGGCCATATAGGATCGTCCGGATTTATATCCTCCTATAAACTGATTTTCAAAGATATCCGTGATCCCGAGGATCTTGCATATCGCAAGAAACTGTACTGCGTTCGGGAATGCTGTTACCGGTCTCGAAGGTGCTGTATGCTGCAGGCTTGGCGGATTCCCATTCCGGTAAGCTGGCAGCCAAATCAGCAAATCTTTATGCAAGAATAGAGCCGGATGTTAAAGAACAGGCTGAGGAAATTCTGGCTACTTTGGGGATCCCGGCATCTAATGCTATCAATATGTTTTATAAGCAGATCATTCTAAATAGGGGCTTCCGTTTGAGGTAAAGATTCCGACTGCGAGACCTGTTGATATTTCGAGAATGAACGCAGAGACTTTGGACATGGAACTTGAGAAAGGATATGCGGATATGCAGGCAGGGCGTACCAAATCTGCAGC
>VOFC01005752.1_pt1 | contig 20336 bp, 15 predicted proteins | sample 5384161 | NCBI WGS metagenome assembly VOFC01 (sample SAMN12384722, study PRJNA508395) | human gut metagenome | isolation source: healthy gut B | host: Homo sapiens
ACCGATATACGAAATTTTCAGCAAATACTTCCCGGGGCGTGCGGCAACCCGGAACTTTCCGTCAACATCCGTGACGTTGGCCGCAACCACCGAACTGTCTTTCACTGACAACACTTGCACGCCGGCCTGAATGACCGGAGATTTGTCTGTTCCGTCCACTACGGTTCCCGAAACAGTCACCTTACCGCCTCCGCTTTGTGCAAAAGCAGAAATGGCACCAGTTGCCATCAGCAGTAAACCCAAAACCCATCTTTTCATTATTAAAACCCAATTAAAAATAATATGAATGTGTTTTTGACACGCATCGCTTCCAAAGGTTTAGCGAATCCCCCACTCTTTTAACTTATTTTTCAGATCAAAACAGCAAGCCCGTTCAGGAATGCTCTCCCCATATGTTTCATCCGGAAAAAATCCGGACGCAAAAATACTTATTTGTAAGCCAAAACAAATATCCTTCTAACTTTTTTTCTAATTTTGCCTTCCAAACACTACAGATATGAGCAAACAGGAAATTATCATCTGTCAGAATTTCAAGAAAGAGCTGACTGAAGCTGTCAACGCCCACTCGTTCGACAAGCTGTTCATCCTTACCGACGAACATACCAACGTGCAATGCCTTCCCCTGATAAAGGACATGGACTTCATAAAGGATGCCATACAAATCAATGTCGGTCCCGAAGACATCCACAAGAATCTGGAAACCCTGGCCTATGTATGGAAACAACTGAGCGAAAAAGGCGGCACACGCCATTCGCTGATGATAAACCTGGGAGGCGGAATGATTACAGACCTGGGCGGATTCGCCGCAGCCACTTTCAAAAGGGGCATTTCTTACATAAACATACCTACCACACTGCTTTCGATGGTGGACGCAGCGGTAGGAGGAAAAACCGGAATCAATTTCAATGACTTGAAAAATGAAATCGGCGCATTCTGTCCCGCCGACCAGGTGCTCATCAACAGCGAATTTCTGAAGACGATCGACCGGAGGAACTTATTGTCAGGCTATGCTGAGATGCTGAAGCACGGGCTTATCAGCAACGTTTCTCACTGGGCCGAACTGTTGAAATTCGACACATACGGCATTGATTATACAAAGCTCCAGCAACTTATCGGCGAGTCTGTGGCAATAAAGGAAGCCGTTGTTGAAAAAGACCCGTTCGAAAAAAATATCCGCAAAGCACTGAATTTCGGACACACCGCCGGGCACGCTTTCGAAAGTTTCTCTCTCCACAACAACCTCCCAGTGCTTCACGGCTATGCAGTGGCGTGGGGAATGGTATGCGAGCTTTACCTGTCGCATATCCGGGTCGGGTTCCCCAAGGACAAGCTCCGCCAGACCATCCAGTTCATCAAAGAAAACTATGGCAAACTCAACTTCACATGTGAGGATTATGAAACGCTGTATAATTTCATGAGGCACGACAAAAAGAATTCTTCATCAGGAATCATCAATTTTACGCTTCTTGCCGATGTGGGGGATATCCGCATCAACCAAACGGCAACACAGGAAGAAATCTACGAACTGCTTGATTTCTATAGCGAAACGATGGGATAGAGAGATCCCCTCTGCCGGCAGGCAAAATAAATTAAGGGCAACAGACAAAATAAAAATTCGCAAAACGCTTGTTTATTCAAAAATAAGCGTTACCTTTGCACTCGCAATTCGGGGTGTAGCTCAGCCCGGTTAGAGTACGCGTCTGGGGGGCGTGTGGTCGCTGGTTCGAATCCAGTCACCCCGACTGGTGAAAATGAAGGAGTTAAGTCGCTGACTTAGCTCCTTTTTACTTTTATATACTGACGGATTACTGACGGTTGTGGTGGAGAATAAATGCTATCAAACATAAAATAGAGAAGAAAATAATTTGTTTTGGCTTGTTCTTATTTTCATCTGTTTACTCGAATGAACTGCAAGTCTTCCCTTTGCTGTGCTTTATTTATGCTTGTTTGTTTAATAATAAAGTAATCGTTGCTTCTTTACAATCACTATCTTCTGTTATAATGCCAAATTGAATGTCTTCATAATTCAGCCATGAGCGGACATTACACTTAAAATCGTCCAGTTCCTTGTTGGTTAACGGGTATTGAGCAGAAACACGAATGCAGACCACAGCATTATTGTATCGACTTAGGTCAAGTTGCTGGTATTTGGTCATTGAATCAGCAATATAGGCTAATCGATTTCCTTGCCCGTTGGTAATGGAATGATAATCATATCGTGTACCGTACTCCACTTGCAATAGATAAGCTAAATCTTTGTACGTGAAACTGCTTCCAGACACAGTAAGTTCTTGTATGATGGACTTCCTTCGTTCCATTTTGCTTTGTATGGAACCATGATTTTTCCAGAAATTTTCAATTATTTCCGCCGGAGAAAAACCATAAAAGGTAATGTCGTATATACAATGCGCGGCTATTTTCTCTTTGCTTAGAGTAGTATTCCTGGGTAAAACAAGCTCTTTAGCCAATTCATTCTCCCAAAAATCCGCGTCTAAAGACTGTATGCTTATCCAATCCTCTTCTTGCTCTATCCAAACTTTTCCAACGAACTCAGGGCTGGGTTGCATATTCCGAAGCATATCGTATGCTTCCCGAAAGGCATAGATATTGTCAAAATGCCCGACTATTATTTCTTTCAAGTAAGGAAGCAAGTCGTCAAATCCTACTTTCATGATTAATTCTTTCACCGTCATGATTGCTCTGTTTTAAAGATTCTGATTGCAAAATAAAGCCTGTGATATGCCATATTAGTGCATAACTTCTATAATTTGATAGGAAATCCTATCCCATTTTTGAGAATATACTCATTCCCGGCATTATGCTCATCGTATTGACCGTATGCTACGGCATAAATCTTGCATCCGTACTTGTGTGCAAAATGTACTGTATTCATCGTGCCGCTCTTCACAGCGCATTGAACGACAATGACTCTTTGTGCTAAAGCTGCTTGCAGTCGGTTACGGGCATACAGTCGTGCAGGATTGGCTTTCACGCCAAAAGGTTGTTCGGAGATAATTAAACCGCCCTTGTCGATAATTTCTTGCTGCAAGAATTCGTTTGCTTTAGGATGGACGATATTTAAGCAGGATGCAACCACTGCAATAGTTTTTCCATTGGCATCTATACATCCTTGATGAGCGGAACTGTCACATCCCAATGCCAATCCACTCACTATGATATTTCCTTTCAATGCATAGCTTTTTGCCAGCTGATAGGCTATATCACATCCGACATCATCAGCGTTTCGTGAGCCAATGACGGCAATGGGATTTTCGTGATAAAGCAACTCCTTATTTCCTAATAGATGGATTAATGTGGGTGCTTCTACGCCAATTTTGGCAAAAAGAAGCAGGATAATTTTCCGCATAATAAGGGATAATGCAAATGTCCGCTTCTTTTTCTTTCTCACAAATCATCTTTGCTTTTACGAAGGTTGCCGGATGAAGGGCAATTGTTTCTCGCAATTCTCGTTCCTCTTTACTGCATATATCAGCATAGTGACACCGCAACAAATGCAGGCATGTCAGTTCTTCTATCGAAAATCTATTTCCCATATTCTCATCCTTTTTTCCGCAAAGATGAATAGAAGTGATGCCAATGTAAAGCATTACTTCAATTTTTTCTCATCTTATGCTTTGATGTTGCATATCCTTGACAGAACTTTGCAGCAAAAGATATAGCATTTCCCATTGAGAATGAGAATCTTCTTGAGAGAATTCGCTATATTTGTTTTAGAATTCATCCACTTTAAAAATATACGTGTATGGAAACATTATCAGAACAATTGACCGAACTTTACGAAAGTAAGTGGAACGGCTTAATGGAACAATTGGAAGCCAATGGATTGCGAGACAAACTGCAATGTCCGTTCTTAATTTCTCTGTTGCGCTCGGGACAAAAGAAAGAAGAAAGAGAAAAAAGAACAAGCACTAATAGGTTATGATAAATGGTATGCTCAAAAAAGGGAACTCTGAACATGAAGAATGGTACACCAAAGCCGACATAAAAATCATGTTCTTTGGTAAAGAGCCAAATGGTTGGGAACGAGACAATGCTGAAGAACATTTAGATGTGGGTGATTTAATGGCTACCTATGAAGACTTCCTTGATGACAATTATGTGGCAATAGAAGGGAACGGAGGATATTTTCGTGGTGGGAGCCAATTCTTCAAAAGAGGAATCAACGGTATGATGGCAGAAATCAAAGATAATTTACTCAGTGCATATCCCGGCAAACGTGTCTCTATGATTTGGAATGAAATCTCCAAGCTTTCTGCCCGTACTGCAAAAGGTGGTGGTGCCGTAAATGCAGATGTGCACGAAATAGAGAAGAACTTTTTCCACGTGATTCCGGATGAAGTTGAAATTCTTAAACCGGATATATTGGTATTCTTTATTGGACCGGGAATGGAAAACAACAAATACTATAATTACATATTGGAGAACTTTAAAGTTAAATGGGAAGCCAAATCCGTTACCCAATTTGCCTACGGGCGAGGATGTCATCAAACTTCCTATTGAGGGTGTAAAATTCGCATATAAAACTTATCATCCTGGATATGCACCCAAAGAAGCTAATACATTTCATTGGAAACTTTACGATGCCATTCTTAAGGATATCAAAGAAAATATCGACCAACTATTGGAGAAAGAATAACCTGTGAACCACTTTGGCATAACTTGACCTCATCTTTGCATTGAAACAGACGGAAAGATGAGGTTTTGTTTTTCCTATGTGTAATCTAAAACCGAAAGAATATGGAAAAGAAAAGCAAAGTGGTGAGCAAACGTTTGCGAAAGCAACTGGATGAGTTGGAGCGGGGCAAACGATATGATGAAGCTACCCAACTGTTGGAACCTATTGCCCGCCGAGGCAATGCTGATGCACAATACGAGATGGGAGAACTGCTTTACCATAAAATGGTACATGAAGCGGAAGCAGTAGTCAGAAATTACTCTAAGATTGAGAAAGTAATATTTTGGTTAGACTTGTCAAGGAAACCAGAATTATGTAAAGCTGATTTCTCTGATTTTAACAAAATGATTAATTGGTACGAGAAAGCTGCTAAGCAAAAACATATTAAGGCAATGGTAGAACTTGCCGAATGGTATACTCCAATACGTTGCGGTTCATCTGCTAAACATGTAATCAAGCAGTCACCGTTCTTTACCCTGAAATGCAATTTCAATCATGCATTGTCCTTATAATTGAACGAAGTAAGAATATGTTTCTACAAACAAAACTTCCATCCAAGAAACCTGAGGATGTAGAGAAAGCCGTGGTAAGACTTTTGCTCCCCTTCAAAAAACATGTGTATACTATCACAACAGATAATGGAATTGAATTTCGTAATCACAAGGCTATATGTAAAGCTCTGGATTGTACTGTGTATTTTGCAGATCCATATTGTTCGGGACAAAAAGGGGCAATTGAGAATATGAATAAAATACTTCGGGAATATTTCCCTAAAGGTACAGTTTTTAGACAGGTGTCTCAAGCGGAACTGAACAAAGTACAATATCAAATTAATGATAGACCGCGTAAAAAACTAGGGTTTTCAACCCCCAAAATCGAGTTTTATAAAAGTATTTGCTAATTTTGCACTTGCCACTTGACTCTACAATGCTAGAAATAGGTTAACTAAATATAGTATTTGATATATTTTCACTATATTTGTATCATATTAGCCTTTGTGAAATTTAAGGATGTAAGTGTCCGTTGATTTAATATATGAAGATAAATTTAAAATATATCTTATTAGTCATATCTTTTGTGTTGTCTATTTCTGCTTTATATGCCGAATCGTTTGACGGTATGTTTAGTGTTCGTCACATCGGGCGCACTGATGGATTGAGTAGCGAAAGAGTATTCTCGATAGTTGAGGATAATGACAATGTGATGTGGATTTCAACCAGAACTGGAGTGGACAGATATAATGGTCGTACAGTAAAGAATTATTCATTGTCTGCCAATTACTATTATGGTGATTTGGCAGGGAGAATAATCAGGCTTTATTTTGATAATAAACTGGGACTTTTGGCATACGATCATACCGGGAGAATATATAAATATCAACCGAATACGGACAGCTTTGAGTTGTATTTGTTTTTGGGCGAGTATATTGAGGGGGAAATTATTCTTAATAAAATATTTTCAGATGAAAATGGAACGCTTTGGTTTGGATTGAGTAGAGGATTATATTCAAAAAAGTCAGACGGTGCTTTATGTTGCGTTTTAGAAGACAATTATATAAATGATATAGCATGTTTGTGTGATTCTTTATTTGTTGGTACATCGAATGGAGTTTTTCGTTTATCATGTAGGGAAGATTCTGTTTCAAATCAACTTGTTGAAGATAAAAAATGTACAAACTCTTTATTTCGATAAGTCTGAAAATAAGTTGTGGATTGGTACTTTCAACAGCGGATTGTGGACTCTGGATCTCGGAAATTATTCATTACATCGTATAAAAGGTCAACATCTGTCTTTTTTTAATCCTATTCGCGCCATTACTCCTTATGACAATAACAGAATACTTGTCGGAATAGACGGTGGTGGAGTATATTTTGTGGACAAACATACCTCAGAAACAAAGTTGTTTGTAAATACAGAGGATAGTGGGGAGTTCTTTTTACGTGGCAATGGAATCTATGCCGTAACCAAAGACTTTCAGGATAATATATGGATAGGCAGTTACACTGGTGGAGTGTCTGTGGCTATTTCTTTGAAGTATCCTATCAATATAATGACACATGAACGGGGAAATCCGCAGTCGTTGGTAAATAATAATGTGAATGATATAGAGGAGAATATAAATTATGATTTGTGGTTTGCCACGGATGATGGTATAAGTATTAGGAATAAGTCAGATCATCGTTGGAAACATATATTAAAAATCTATTGTAATAGTAGATTTATGTAGTTCAGGCGATGGAAATATCTGGGCTGGAACTTATGGAGACGGTTTGTATCTGATAGATAAAGACGGGCGTGTGATAAGACATCTTACCCAGAAGCCGGAAGGACTTACTACAAATTATATTTTCTCGGTGAAGGAGGACAAGGACGGAGATCTTTGGATTGGGGGACTTGACGGAAATTTAATTATAGCCGACAAACAAGGAAAACGTAAAAATGAGTTTGATATAAACTGGGTTCATTCCATAGAAGAAGTTGATTCTTTGAGAATGGCCGTTGCTACAGTAAATGGTTTTTGTATTGTAGAAAAATATACATCTCAGTTCAGACGTTATGCCACAACCTCTGAGTTCAATGATAAGAATGTCAGTGCTTATATCATTTCAATGTTGTTTAATGGTGACGGTACTGTATGGCTTGGCACTGAAGGAGGTGGTCTGAATCTGTATGATATGAATTCAGGTGATGTAAAGATCATTACCACTAAAGAAGGCTTGCTGTCCGATGACATATATAGCTTGCAACGTGATAATAAAGGTCGTATTTGGGCAAGCACAGGTAAAGGTCTTGCCGTTGTAAATGGCCTGAAGGTTTCAAATCTGAATTATATTCATGATACAGATAAGACATATAATAAATCGGCATGTATCAAACTTTCTGATGGTAGGTTTGCTTATGGAAGTACTTATGGGGCTATTTTTATAACTCCTGGCGCGATGGCTGTTGAGGAATACGACGCGCCTGTTAGGATAACAGATTTAAAATTGGAGTATATCTCTCCTGAGAAGGAAATACAGATGCGTCCGTCCATTTATGCTATGCTCATGGATAAGAAAGTTGATCTTGATTACAGTTATAATTCATTTTCTGTTACTTTTGAGTCAATAAATTATCGTTTTCAGCATGATATAGCTTATCAGTATATTCTTGAAGGATATGAAAAATCATGGAGTGCGGTGTATTCGAATGGAACTGTCAGATATACTAATGTATCGCCGGGAATGTACACATTAAAAGTCAGAAGTTTGAGAAAAAGTAATGGAGAAATCATTTCAGAAGCTTCGCTTTCAATAAACATTGATCAGCCGTGGTGGAATTCATGGTATGCATGGATAATATATTTGTCATTAGTTTTCGGTATATTTTATTTCATACTTAGATATAAGAGTAATCAGCTTCAAAAAAGACATAATGAGGACAAAATAAAGTTCTTTGTAGAGACAGCACACGATATACGGACTCCTGTAACACTTATCATGGCTCCTTTGGAAGACCTTAGTAAGAAAAAAGACCTTTCGGATGATGTAAGTTACTTGTTGGAAACTGCGCGTAATAATACACGTAAACTACATGCGCTTGTAAGTCAATTGCTTGAGTTTGAGAAAATAGATACAAATAAGAAAAATGTAACTCTTAAACCTGTAAATATCAACGATTTGTTAGTGAAGGAATGTGTAAGCTTCCAGTCATATTGTGATAAGAAACAATTGCATATAAAGATATCTTTGCCTGAACATGATGTGTTTGCAATGGCAGATGAGCAGATGATGGAAATGTTGCTTGACAATCTTATTTCGAATGCTTGCAAATATACCTTGGCAAATGGGACAATCAGCCTGTCACTTTTATCTGATAAAAAGAATGTAGTTATAGAGGTTCAAGACACAGGTATTGGCATTCCGGCTGATGCCGGCAGACAGCTGTTCAAGAATGTTTATCGTGCTGTTAATGCAAGACAGACAAACGAACCCGGCACAGGATTCGGGCTGTTGCAGGTACAGCATTTGGTGAATATGATGCATGGCAAAATTTCATACAAATCTGAAGTAAACAAGGGCAGTACGTTCTATGTTACGTTACGCAATGCTGATATTGATTCTTCTTTTGATAATAATGTTATACATAAACAGATATTTCCGGTTATAGAAAATAGAACTGAGTATATTGGTGATGATTCTGAAAATATTAAAGAATCTTTGGATACATTGCTTATAGTCGAGGATAATGATGAACTACGCTGTTATTTAAAGAAGATTTTTGAACGTGATTATCGGGTTATAGATGTATCTAATGGAAGTAAGGCTTTGGAATGTTTGGCAGAAGAATATCCGGATCTTATTCTGTCGGATGTTATGATGCCTGGTATCCAGGGTGACGAGCTTTGTCGTATAGTAAAGGAAAATCCAAAAACATCCGGCATACCGTTTATATTGCTTACTGCCAAGGTAACCCATGATGCCATGGTTACCGGTCTGAAAAGTGGAGCGGACGACTATATTCCTAAACCTTTCAGTGCAGAAATTTTAAGATTGAAGGTTCATAGTATTCTCGAAACCAGAAATCATCTTCGTGAATATGTTCTGAAAAATGTGGTGGCGCAAATAGAGAAAAATGAAACTGTTGGCACTGATACTTTGAACAATGATGATGAAATACGGCAAACAGACGAGGGCAATGTTCAGAATGATACAGTACCGGTATCAGAGGATGGTTTGAATTTTATTAAGCATGCAACACAACTCGTCATGGATAATATGGATGATGAAGAATTTAATATTAACCAATTGTGCCAGGAAATGGCTATGAGCCGTACCTTGTTCTACAACCGTTTGAAATCACTTACAGGAAAGGCACCGCAGGACTTCATACGTCTGATTCGCCTTCAGAGGGCGGCAGAACTGTTGAAACAAGGAAAGCCTGTGGCAGATGTAGCCGCTGAAACCGGATTTGTGAATTCTAAATATTTCAGTATATTGTTCAAGAAACAATTTGGTATATCACCAAGCAAGTTTCTGGAGCAAAACTAATAGATAGTTCTATATTTATATTACGGGCTGACAAATCAATAATGTCTTATTTATGAACATTTATTGATTTGTCGATTTTATATGTTTTCTTGGTTAAAAAGCAAAAATGATAGATTTCAACCCTTTTCTGTCAGCATTCAAACCCTGAAAAACAGGATTATACCCAATTTTGCCAACAGCTTGGAAGCTGAATGTAATCTTTAGTTAACAGTAAAAGAGAAAGTGAAAATACATAATGTTTAACCAAAAACTATCGCTAATGAAAACAGTAATTTTATTTCTATTATTCTTTTTGGAGTAAATCTGCAATCGTGTTCGACAAATAATGAACCGGTAAAGCCTGATAATCCGGAAGAGGAAATCAAAGATGATAATGAAGGACAGGAGGAGGAACCTGAGCTGCCTGATGAGCAACCAGGAGAAGAAGATGAACCCTCGAAACAGTGGAAACTTGTATTTACAGAAGATTTCAACACATTTGATAATTCTGTTTGGACAAAAGAGACTCATGAGCCTGGGTGGGTGAACAATGAACTTCAGGAATATATTGAAGAGTGTGTAAGTGTCGGGAAAGACGGTGACAAGACAGTGCTTGTTTTGACTGCCAAGAGAGAAGGAGATAAATTTTATTCTGGTCGTGTAAACAGCAAAGGCAAGAAAAGTTTTCAGTATGGGAAAGTGGAATCAAGTATAAAACTTCCCAAAACGGCTAATGGATTATGGTCGGCATTCTGGATGATGGGAGACAACGACAAGGAATGGCCTGCTTGTGGTGAAATCGATATTATGGAGATGGGAGAAAAAGCCGGTATAGCCAATAATACAACAGAAGCATACATAAATTCGGCAATTCATTATGGTCCTGATGTTGAAGGACATGAGCAGATTTTCCAGACTAAGACTATGGAAAAAAGTCTTCAGGATGGCAACTATCATGTATATTCTCTGGAGTGGAATGAAAATGAACTTATTGTAAAGGTTGATGATATACTGATCAAAACTTTTAATATCGGACCGGACAGTGGTCGTTTTGAATACTTTAACGATAAATTTTATTTCTTGTTCAATTTGGCTGTAGGTGGTGACTTTCCCGGTATAACAGATCCGGCACAAATTACAGCATTGAAAGATGGAGAAAAAGCCCAGATGTTCATCGATTGGGTGAAAATATATAATTAATCTTAATACTATTACTTATTAAAAACTTATGAGAAGATTAAACTACAAGTACACATTGTATTGCGGTACATTGTCTCTATCCCTTTTTGTAGGAATGCCGCAGTTGAATGCTGGGGTTACTGAAAATAATCTTTCAGTAATGCAACAAAGCCGACAAGTGTCAGGTAATGTCAAAGATGCTATGGGAGCTATAATCGGTGCTTCTATTGTTGAAAAAAGGTACTACCAACGGAACCATTACCGATATGGATGGTAATTTTGTCTTGAATGTGCAACAGGGTGCTACACTGGTTATAAGTTTTGTAGGCTACAATACAAAAGAAGTAAAAGTTGGTACTGCACCACTGGATATCACCCTAGAGGAAGACAGCAAGGTTTTGAGTGAGGTCGTTGTTACCGCATTGGGTATCAAACGTGAACGTAAGGCACTTGGTTATGGTGTTGATGAAGTTAAGGGAGAGGCTTTGACAAAAGCTAAGGAGACTAATGTGATTAACTCTATGGCTGGTCGTGTTCCAGGTCTGGTTGTCAGTCAGACTGCGGGTGGTCCTTCAGGCTCTACACGTGTGCTTTTGCGTGGTAATACAGAAATGACAGGAAACAACCAACCTCTGTATGTCATTGATGGAGTACCTTTGGATAATACAAACTATGGCAGTGCCGGTACGGAAGGAGGTTATGACTTGGGTGACGGTATTTCAAGCATTAACCCTGATGATATAGAGAATATGTCTGTTCTTAAAGGTCCTGCTGCTTCAGCGTTGTATGGGAAGCCGTGCCAGTCACGGTGTAATTCTTATCACAACAAAGAAGGCTAGCGGTAAGGATGGTGAACGTATGAGTGTTGAGTATAATGGTACAATGACATTTGAAACTCAACTTGCTAAATGGAACGAAGTTCAGCAAATATATGGTATGGGTAGTGATGGCACTTACAGTATAAATGCTGTTGCAAACACAAATAAGAGTTGGGGACCAAAAGCCGACGGTTCAAATATGCTGGATTATTTTGATGGTGTTTCGCGTCCGTATTTGATAATACCTGATAATGTATCAGGTTTCTTCCGTACAGGTTTGACTGCAACAAATACATTGACTTTAAGCTCAAGTCATGGAAAGTCGGGAGTACGTTTCACTTACACCGATATGCGTAATAAAGATATAGTTCCTAATACCAATATGAGCCGTAACATATTCAATTTGCGTGCCAATACGAGTATGGGAAAAGTAGATCTGGATTTCAGTACAAACTATACACGCGAATCGGTAAAGAACCGTCCGGCTCTTGGCGACAGCAAAGGTAATGTCGGTAAAAACCTTATGACTCTTGCCACTACATAGGATCAGGAATGGCTGAAAACATATCAGGATGCAAATGGTGAATACTCTAATTGGAATGGTTTGGATCCATATAATGTAAACCCTTACTGGGATGTTTACAAAAACTCGAACCAATCTGATAAAGACCAGTTCCGTTTCAATGGTAAGGCAATATGGAACGTTGCTGACCATTTTAAGCTTCAAGGTACTGTCGGAGCTGAATTCAACTGGTTTAAGTTTGAGGATTTCAAGGCTCCTACTACTCCTGGCTATGAAGCAGGCAGATTGCAGATAAGCAATTTCAGAAACCGTATGTACAACTTCGAAATGTTGGCTCTATATAACAACTCCTGGGGGGATTTCGATTTCAATGCGACATTGGGTGCCAACTTGTATAAAGTGAATAATGAGACTACAATCACTACAGCTCAGGATATGAAGATACGTGAAACTGTGGCGCTCATGAGCTTTAATGAAACAAGTGTGGAACAGAATTATTACAGAAAGCAGATAAATTCTATTTATGGTGCAGTAAATGTAGGATGGAGACACCTGATATATCTTGATGCTACATTGCGCGGAGACCGTTCTTCCACATTGCCTTTGAATAACAATACATATATCTATCCTTCATTCTCAGGTAGCTTTGTATTCTCTGAACTTATCAAGAATCACAATCTTCTGCCTTACGGTAAACTACGTGTTTCTTGGGCGCAGGTTGGTAGCGATACAGATCCTTATCAGTTGGGACTGGTATATACGAAATCTAAATTTACTTATCCAGGATATACTTTAGGTTCTATCAGTAACAGTACTATCCCTAATCGTGATTTAAAGCCTACAAGAACCAATTCATACGAAATGGGATTGGAATTGAAATTCCTGAATAACCGTATTGGTTTGGATTTTACTTATTATAATCAGACTAGTAAAAACCAGATTATGGCGATGGCGAGTTCATGGGCTTCCGGTTATACATATCGTATGATTAACGCTGGAGAAATCCAGAATAACGGTATTGAAATAGCTTTGAACACTCGTCCTATCCAGACAAAGGACTTTTCATGGGACTTGAACATCAACTTCTCTAAGAACAATAACAAGGTTAAGGAGTTGGTTGACGGTATTGATTTGTTCGAGCTGGAAAAGGCTACATGGCAGGATGTTCAGGTAGCAGCTGTAGTAGGAGAAAATTTTGGTTCTATCATTGGTCCTGATTTCAAACGCAATGAAAATGGTGATATCTTGATTGATCCAGCACCGGTTTGCCACAATACGACAATAGCAATCATATTTTGGGTAACGCTTCATGGGATTGGACAGGTGGTGTAGTAACGAACTTCACATACAAGAATGTTTCTCTTGCTGCTGTATTCGATATTAAGGTTGGCGCCGATTTGTATTCAATGTCTGCCCGTGCCGCATACGAATCCGGTAAAGCATTGGAAACATTGGAAGGACGCGAAGAATGGTATAAATCAGAAGAACAGCGTAAGGCTCTTGGTATCAGCGAAGCAAACTGGACACCTACAGGCGGTTTCATTGCCCCAGGTGTAATAGACAATGGTGACGGAACATATCGTCCTAACGATATTTACGTAAATCCTGAGGATTATTGGATGAATATCAGCCGTTATGCACCGTCAATGTTCGTTTATGATAACTCGTATATCAAATGTCGTGAAATCACATTGAGCTATTCGTTACCAAAGACATGGTTGAAGAATAAGGTTCAAGGATTGACAGTGTCTTTCGTTGCACGTAATCCGTTTATCGTTTGGAAAAATATTCCTAATATCGATCCTGATTCGAACTATAACAATACTACAGGTATGGGTATGGAATATGGCTCATTGCCTTCACGTAAAAGCTATGGTTTCAATGTCAACGTTAAGTTCTAATTAATCCTAAATCATTTCAAAAAGAAATACACAATGAAACGTTACAAATCATATATAAAAACAGCAATGTGCATGGCATTAGCACTTGCTTTTTACAGCTTGCAGTGATGAATACATGAATGACATGAATACAGACCCGTCGAAAGCTGAAAATATTGACCCAAATTCACAGTTGACTTTTGCCGAACTACAGACATACGGCGACCTTGGAATGATAGAAATATACCGAAGCTATATAGGTGCCTTTACGCAGCAGCTTATGGGATGTTGGAATACAACAAACTACGGAGGTCAGCACAAAATTGACAATAACGAAATGAATCGTTTTTGGACAAATCTTTATACTACAGGAATCAAGAATCTTGTAGATGTTGAGGTAAAGACAGAAGGTGACGAGAACAAAGTGAACATACATGCCGCTGCTGTGATTTACAAAGTATATCTTATGTCTATCATAACAGATACATACGGTGATGCTCCATACTCAGAGGCAGCCAGAGGTTTTATCAGTGGTATAACAAGTCCACGTTATGATACACAAGAGGAAATCTACAACAGTTTCTTTACAGAACTGACTGAAGCCGCTGCCGCTTTAGACGATAAGAAAGATGAAATCACAGGTGATGTGATATTTAATGGAGATATAAGAAAATGGAAAAAAGCTAGCAAATTCTCTTCGTATGCGTTATGCTATGCGTATATCTGATGTTTCTCCACAGAAGGCGCAGGAAGAGTTTGAAAAGGCATTTACAGATCCTGCCGGCTATATGACAAGTGCTGATGATGACGCATTGATTGAATATATGGAGCTTACATTCAATTTTGGTCAGGAAGCATATACAGATTACAGACGTAACGCTTTGTCACAGTTGTATTTTGGTAATGACCCTGCAAATAATCAGACTTATATCTGTTCTACTTTCTTCAATACTTTGAAGGACAATGACGACCCTCGTACTTTTGCACTTACCCGTTGTTATTTCGACAAGGGTCTGACTCAGTCAAATCCTAATAACCGTATTGATCTGACAGACGAAATGCTGGAACTGGGTGCACAGTTCAACCCTTCTAAGCCAGGTGAATTCTGGTATGAACCATGGCCGGATAATGGATATTGGAGTGAAATTATAGCGGACCTTAAAGAAAGGTATCCTGGCAATACGAATTACTCAAATCCATGGTTACAGGATGCTACCCGTCCTAAATTGGCCCAGAATTTCCTTAAATCTGACAACCCAGGTGTTGTGATGACATACGCTGAGGTTGAGTTCCTATTGGCCGAGGCTAAGCTTAAAGGATGGAACGTAGGTGCTACATCTGTTGAGCAGCATTACGAAAATGGAGTTAAGGCTTCGATGGCTTTTCTAGTTGATAACTATGATTGCGAAATTGACGATCAGGATATAAACGATTATATAGCAAATCACCCTATTTCTGCTCTTAGTGACGAAGGCAAGAAAGAAGCAATAAATACTCAGGCTTGGATTCTTCACTTCCATAATCTGTCAGAATGTTGGGCTAACATACGTCGTTCAGGATATCCAAAGCTGAAATCTCCTGCAGAATATGGTTATGCGGCAGACAAGCTTACTGGTGGATACGACATTCCTGTACGTTTGTGCTATCCTATACTTGAGTCTTCTTACAACAAGGAAGGTTATCAGGAAGCTTTGGACCGTATGGGTGGAACTAACAGTTGGAATATTCCTGTATGGTGGGATAAAGAATAAAAATCTAGTACACTAAACAATTTAAATTTCGTATTAAAATGAAAAATATATATTGGATATTATTTATATTGCTCGGTGCAGGTTTCTCTTTTACATCTTGTAGTGAAGAAGAGCCATTTTCTACTGCAACAGCAGATGACGAGCCTCGTATCATAGCTCCTACGTTTCCGGAGCGTGACGCTAATGGTGGACTGGGAACTATTTCTGAAATAGACAGGGATGTATTGTTTTCAATAACAGTAACAACTACGCCTGCTGATTTCACTTCTGTGGTTTGGACTCTTGACGGTGAAGAAGTCGGAACAGAAAAGACGCTCGAGATGAATCTTAATGCTGGTGTTTATCATCTTAGGGTTGATGTCTCAACTCCTGTAGGAAAGACAACTTTCCGTGAAGGACTTGTAAAAATAAAAGCTTTGGCTGAAGATCCTCAGAGTGAAGAAGTAATATCAGAACGTATTGTCGCAACTGGAGGATGGGCACGTCTTAGTGGAACAAATCTTGAAAAGGTTGCAAAAGTAGCATTAAAGCAGATAAACATTGCCGAGTCTAAAACTAATCAGGAAGTGGAAATCTCTGATATAACATACGTGGAATCAGATGGTTATATTGAATTTAAAATTCCTTCAGAATTGTCTGACGGTGAGTATCGTGTGGAATTTATAGATGTGGAAGGCAGTAGATACGGTGCTAATACAATGGATGTTACTTCCAAGCCGTTGATTACTGCAGGACCTGAAAACAAGCGTCCTGATGCTGAGTGGACTATTACCGGTTTGAATCTTGACAAGGTCGTTTCGTTGTCATTGGGTGGAAATACAATCACTACATTCGTTGAACAGTATTCAACTCGTCTTACATTCATTTCACCTGCAATTGCAGACGGAGATTATGTATTGACAGGTATATCCAAATCCGGAGAAAATGTTAGTTTCTTTATTGATGGTGAGATAAAGACAGAACTTGCAGTTACGGTAAAAGACTCTCCATTGGAAGTTGAATTATGGAATGGACATCATTATGTATCATGGGATTTACCTGAAGGTGATCCAAACAGGTTGTTTGATGCGGTGCAGAATGATGTGAAGAATTTGCCTGTAGGAACAAAATTAAAGGTATATTACTCAATTAAATCTGATGATAGCTATCATAAAATCAGATTCTCTTCCGGATGGTGGACAGAACTTCCCGGGTCCCTGAGTTTGATGTTTATGCGGACGGTGTTAGTGACATAATTATGTCACATGAGATACTTGACTTGTTGAATTCGCAAGATGGATTCCTTTGTGTAGGTTTCGGATATTACGTTGATAGAATTACTTACGAAGAATAATTTATTAACCAAGAAAAAAATTGATAAATATGAATTTAAGAAAAGTATTATTGGTATCGTCAATAATAGGAAATGCTGCCTGCTTCGTACAGGCGGCAACTCCTGTCAGTTTGACGAAAGATACAGAAATAGAGAAGAAGGTTGAAGCTACATTAGCGAGAATGACCTTGGAAGAAAAGGTCGGACAGATGACAGAACTGTCAATAGATGTTCTTGGCAATGTGGTGGGCGGAGAGTTCAAACTGGATAAGGAAAAAGTAAAAAATGCAATTGGAAAGTACAAGGTCGGATCTGTACTGAATGCTCCCGGACCGGTTGCTCAAAGCCGTGAGAAATGGAAAGAAATCATCGGTTATATTCAGGAAGTATCTATGAAGGAAATAGGTATTCCTTGTATTTACGGCTTGGATCAGACTCATGGTACTACTTATACCCTTGGTGGAACGCTTTTCCCGCAGAATATCAATCTTGGTGCATCCTTTAATCCTGAACTGACATACGAGTCGGCCGTTATAACTGCATACGAGACACGAGCAAGCAACTGTCCTTGGACTTATTCACCAACGGTGGATATGGCAAGAGATCCTCGCTGGTCGCGTGTTTGGGAAAATTATGGGGAGGACTGTCTGGTTAATGCCATAATGGGCAGTGAGGCTGTTCGTGGTTTTCAGGGAGATGACCCTAATCATGTTTCAGAAGACCGTGTAGCTGCTTCTGTCAAGCATTACCTTGGTTACAGCATGTCCCGTACTGGTAAAGACCGTACTCCTGCATATATATCAGAATCTGATTTGAGAGAGAAGTGTTTTGCTCCGTTTAAGGCTTGCGTAGAAACTGGTGCGCTGACAATAATGGTAAACAGTGCTTCCATTAATGGTGTGCCTGTGCATGCCAACAGGCAGTTACTCACAGAATGGCTTAAAGAAGATCTGGAATGGGACGGAATGTTGATTACCGACTGGGCGGATATTAATAACCTATATACTCGTGAAAGAATAGCAGCCAACAAAAAGGAAGCTATTGAAATTGCCATCAATGCGGGTATCGATATGGCTATGGAACCTTACAATCTTGATTTCTGTACACTGTTGAAGGAATTGGTAGAAGAGGGAAGAGTGCCGATGAGTCGTATTGATGATGCCGTACGTCGTATTCTCCGTCTGAAATACCGTTTGGGACTTTTTGAAAAACCTAATACTGACTATAAGGATTATCCTAAATTCGGCAGTAAGGAACATGCCGCAATCGCACTTAGAGCAGCCGAAGAATCGGAAGTATTGCTGAAAAACAATAATAACATATTACCATTGGCAAAAGGTAAGAAAATCCTCGTGACAGGTCCTAATGCAAATTCAATGAGATGCCTTAACGGCGGATGGAGTTATACATGGCAAGGACATCTTGCCGACCGTTTTGCAGGTGAGTATAATACCATCTACGAAGCTGTAAGCAACAAGTTTGGCGCTGATTTGGTAACCCTAGAACAAGGAGTTACATACGTTGCCGAAGGAGCGTATTACGAAGAAAGCACTCCTGAAATAGAAAAAGCTGTGGCTGCAGCAAAGAATGTAGATGTAATCATCGCATGTATAGGCGAAAATTCATATTGCGAGACTCCTGGAAATCTGGCAGACCTTGCAATCTCTGAAAACCAGCGTAACCTTGTTAAAGCTCTTGCTACGACAGGCAAGCCTATTGTTCTTGTAATAAATGGCGGTCGCCCACGTATTATAAGTGACATTGAACCTTTGGCAGACGGTGTAATCAATATCTTGTTGCCTGGTAATTATGGTGGAGATGCATTGGCAAATATCCTTGCCGGTGATGCAAATCCAAGTGCTAAGATGCCATATACATATCCAAGAAACCAAGCTGAACTTACTACATACGATTATCGTGTAAGCGAGGAAATGGATAAGATGGAAGGTGCATACGATTATGATGCTGTAATTTCTGTTCAATGGCCTTTCGGTTACGGTTTGAGTTATACTACTTTTGATTACAGGAATCTGCGTGTGAACAAAGATACTTTTACTGAAAACGAAAAACTGGAATTTACAATAGACGTTACAAATACTGGAAAGATTGCAGGTAAAGAAGTTGTAATGTTGTTCAGCAGCGATTTGGTAGCATCGCTCACACCAGAGAATCGCAGGCTGCGCGCATTCAAGAAAGTGGAATTACAGCCAGGTGAGACCAAAACTGTAACATTGACTATCAAAGGAAGTGATCTTGCTTTTGTAGGTGCTGACGGAAAATGGATACTTGAGAAAGGTGATTTCCGTATGCAGGTAGGAAATCAAGTCTTGAATATTAAATGTTCTGATACACATAAATGGGAAACTGCTAATATCTGTGTTAATAAATAGCATTGTCTGATTGCTTTTAACGAGCCTGGTCATTTTGAAATTGTAGATTCCAAAACGAAGTGCAACGTTTTGGTCTTTAAAAGTAGTAGATTCAAGGAGGAAAGTGTTAACTTTGCCTCGTGAATCAAAGAGGAGGCGAGCTCTGCTGAGGAGCAACTCAACCAAGCAATAGATTCATGTACCACACTGAAATAGTGTAAAGGAGCGAGGCTGTCTGATTTCAGCCCCGCTTTCATTATTTTAGGAGGTACGTATGGCTAAGAAAACCTTTCCCTGTGGCAATGCAAAAAAACAAAAAGGGAGACCGAAGTCTCCCCAAGATTAATTAACTTTGTATTGCTTATGTACAATCAATTAACCCTTGCGCAAAGGTACACAATTTCTACCATGCGCCAAAATGGTTTTTCATTAAAAGCCATAGCAGACGAATTAAACCGTATTGAAGAGGAAGCAGCCATATCCTCCGGTAATCCTCTTCCCGAAAAGAAACGTTCAGCATCCACCATTTCACGTGAGTTGAAGCGTAGTAGGACAAAGACCGCTAGATATAATCCCAAACAGGCTGATGAAATGGCCCGTGAAAAGAGGGAGCGAATAGTACGCAACACAGCAATAAAACCTGGGGTGCTGGAGCTTGCCATAAAGTTACTCAAAGGGAAAGGATGGTCTCCGGAACAAATTTCAGGACATCTGAAAAAAGAGGGGAAACGCATATCTAAGGAACGTATCTATCAGGAAATCAGAAGAAAGCCTGAGCTTTCAAAATATTGTCATCACT
>VOFC01004126.1_pt1 | contig 20334 bp, 31 predicted proteins | sample 5384161 | NCBI WGS metagenome assembly VOFC01 (sample SAMN12384722, study PRJNA508395) | human gut metagenome | isolation source: healthy gut B | host: Homo sapiens
CCTGGAGAGGTAACATGGAGGCTGCTAGGCTGCTGACGGGGACCTGGGTTCAGGAGGGGCTGAGGCTTCGGGGCCCGATCACCAAGTGCCAGGCACCAGTTCTACTTATGACCCAGGAGCAGCGGAAAAATATAATGCAACCAGCTCGGACAGCAAGGGACTGGTCAGGCAGGGGCTATGGATTAGGGACACCTACCTCTCCAAGGGAGGAGGCGCCTGGACGCCGCCGATAAGGCAGTGGGACCGCACCTATGCCAAATCTAGTGGTCAGGAGCAGGGGGACAGACCAAGGTCCTGTTCCAGTTGAGGGGAGAGGGACGCAGCTGGAGAACATCGGTCCACTGGGGCACTTTTGGCCGGGCGGTGGAGGGGAGACAGCGAGTACGCCCTCTGCTAGGCGACTTGTTGATCAGAGGCAGTTCCTCCTCCGGCAGAGCAGGTGTCACCGGGAGGCTCTCCAGTGGGGTGCAGGCTATGAACAGGATGTGGACCCAATACAATCGGTGGAGTCGCTGACCCTGACCTACTCCGGACCTGGGCAGCGTGATCCAGGTGAAGGTCAATTATACCAACAGGGAGAGCAGCACCATCCGCCAGCGGAGCACTGACCTGCGCAATCTGTTCGGCCTGCCCTCCATCCGCTTCACCCATCAACGGGGCGGAGGCGGGCCTGGTTCCCCCCTCCGGCGGGAGCCTGAGCGGGGAAGGGCTGAGCGGCAGGAGCCGCCCTCACCATCAGCGGAACAGGAGCCCTGAGCCGGGAGGACCGGGAGGACCTGTATGTCATCTCCGGGGCGGGGTCCATCGACCGGATGGGAGGCAGACAGGGAGCTCGGAGGGAACACAGGCGCTGTGGCGGCACCGAGGTCACGGTGAGCGGCAGCCAGTATGTATTCAGGGCTCCGGCTGGGGGCCACCAGCTGGGCATGAGTCAGTACGGTGCCTACGCCATGGCGGGCGGGGATTCGACTACGACGAGATCGTGGAATTCTATTTCCGGGGGGTCGAGGTCGTGCCCTGGACTAAGAGAAAAGAGGACAAAGGAAGTACATTGAAGACATCTGATTTTGATTTTGAACTGCCGGAGGAGCTGATCAGACTCCTCTGGAGCGCAGGGGATGCTTCCGCCTGCTGACGCTGGACAAGTACACGGGCGAAACGGGCCACCACCATTTCTATGAGCTCCCCGGTTTTTGAGACCAGGGGACTGCCTAGTGCTCAACGACTCCCGGTACTGCCCGCCCGGCTGATCGGCCGCCGGTCCACCGGCGGCGAAGTGAAGCTGCTCCTCATCGACAAAGGGAGGGCCTGTGGGAGTGTCTGGTCCGGCCGGGGCGGAAGATGAAGCCCGGCGCTCAGCTCTCCTTCGGGGAGGGCTCACCGCCACGGTGGAGGCAGGCTGCCCGGCGGGAACCGCCTGGTCCGCTTCGACTATGAGGGCATCTTCCTGGAGACCTTAGAGCAACTGGGCAAGATGCCCCTGCCCCCTATATCAAGGCGGAGCTCCAGGACAACGAGCGGTATCAGACCGTCTACTCCAAAGTGCTGGGGTCCGCCGCCGCTCCCACCGCCGGCCTGCACTTCACGCCGGAGCTGCTGCGCCAGGTGGAGGAGATGGGGTCAGGCTGTGCTATGTGACGCTCCATGTGGGGCTGGGGACCTTCCGCCCGGTGAAGGAGGAGGAGATCACCGACCATGAGATGCACTCCGAGTACTGCATGGTCCCCAGGGGGAGACCGCCCGGATCATCAACGAGACCCGGAAGAACGGGGGGCGGGTGATCTGTGTGGGCACCACCTCCTGCCGCACGGTGGAGAGCTTTGCAGCGGAGGACGGGACCATGGAGGAGTCTGCCGGCTGGACGAACATCTTCATCTATCCCGGCTACCGCTTCAAGGTGCTGGACGGGCTGATCACCAATTTCCACCTGCCGGAGTCCACGCTGATCATGCTGGTCTCCCGCCCTGGCAGGCCGGGAGCACGTGCTGGCCGCCTTTTTGTGTTTCAGATCCTGAAGACGGTAAAAGGGCAGGGCCAGGCGTGGCGTGTTCACCTGCGCCCATGGAACTGCCCAGACCCCTGTCTTTATGAATGTCGGGACCCAGGGGGCCATCAAGGGGCGGTCTCCTCCCACGACCTGAAGACGCTGGGCTGTCAGATCGAGCTGTGCAACACCTACCACCTCCACCTGCGGCCCGGAGACGCCATTGTGCGGCAGCTGGGCGGACTGCACCGGTTCATGGACTGGGACGGCCCCATCCTCACCGACAGCGGCGGATTTCAGGTCTTTTCTCTGTCCGGCCTGCGTAAGATAACGGAGGAGGGCGTCACCTTCGCCTCCCATATCGACGGCCGGCGTATCTTCATGGGGCCGGAGGAGTCCATGCGCATCCAGTCCAACCTGGGCAGTGACATTGCCATGGCCTTTGACGAGTGCATCGAGAACCCGCCCCCTTCGACTACGTGGAGGCCTCCTGTGCCCGGACCTACCGCTGGCTGGAGCGCTGCGTGGCGGAGCACCAGCGGCTGAACCAGCAGCCCGGCTGTGTCAATCCCCAGCAGATGCTCTTCGGCATCAACCAAGGCGGGACCTACCCGGAGCTGCGGGTGCGGCACATGGAGCAGATCGCCCAGCTGCCCTGTGACGGCTTCGCCATCGGGGGGGCTGGCGGTGGGGGAGCCCACGCAGACGATGTACGACATCATCGACGCCGTCGAGCCCTATATGCCCCGGGAGAAGCCCCGCTACCTCATGGGGTGGGGACCCCTCCAACATCATCGAGGGCGTTGCCCGGGGCATCGACTTCTTCGACTGCGTCATGCCCGCCCGAAACGCCCGCCACGGCAAGCTCTTTACCTGGCAGGGGGCCATGAACATCAAAAACGCCAAGTACAAGCTGGACGACCGGCCCATCGACCCCGCCTGCACCTGCCCCACCTGTGCCGCCTTCTCCCGGGCCTATGTCCGCCATCTGCTGGCGGCGGGGGAGATGCTGGCCATGCGGCTGGCTGTCATGCACAACCTGCATTTCTATAACGAGCTGATGGCCCGCATCCGGCAGGCCCTGGACGAGGGGCGCTTTGAGGCATTCCGGGCGGAATACAGCGAAAAAGCTGGGGAGACCGGCGCCCTGAGGATACGCCGGGAATGAGATCGAACAGGAGTGAATCGCATGGAACACTTTGCATCTGTCCTGCGCCCGCGGGGCAGCGTCCCGGGGCCGACCTGACCCTGACCAGTCCCGGGGAGGCGGAGAAGGCCCGCCGCTTCCACAGCGGCCTGCCGGGCTATGCCCCCACTCCGCTGGTATCCCTGGACGGCCTGGCCCACAGTCTGGGCGTGTCCAAGATCTGGATCAGGATGAGTCCAAGCGGTTCGGCCTCAACGCCTTCAAGGCGCTGGGCGGGAGCTATGCCATGGCCCGGTGTCTGTCGGAAAAGCTGGGGAAGCCCTTGGAGGAGATGAGCTTTGAGGAGCTGTGCGCCCCCGCCGCCCGCCGGGCGCTGGGGGACATCACCTTCGTCACTGCCACCGACGGAAACCACGGCCGCGGAGTGGCCTGGGCGGCCCGGCTGCTGGGCCAGAAGGCGGTGGTCTACATGCCCAAGGGGAGCGCGGCGGAGCGGCTGGAGAACATCCGCGCCCAGGGCGCCCAGGCGGAGATCACCGAGTATAACTATGATGACGCGGTCCGCCTGGCGAACCGGATGGCGGAGGAGCACGGCTGGATCTTGATCCAGGACACAGCCTGGCCGGGCTATGAGGAGATCCCCGCTCATATCATGCAGGGCTATACCACTTTGGCCGCCGAGACCCTCCAGCAGCTGGAGGAGCAGGGGGCGGAGAGGCCCACCCATCTGTTTCTCCAGGCGGGGGTGGGCAGCTTCGCCGGTGCGGCGCTGGGCTTCTTTACCTCCGTATGGGGGGAGGAGCGGCCGGTCACCGCCATCGTGGAGCCAGACCGGGCCGACTGCCTGTTCCGCACCGCCCAGGCCGACGACGGGGCGCTGCACTTCGTCACCGGGGACATGGACAGCATGATGGCGGGTCTGTGCTGCGGAGAGCCCTGCACCATCAGCTGGAAGATCATCGATGCCTACGCGGATGCCTTCCTGTCCTGCGGGGACGGATACGCCGCCCGGGGAATGCGTCTGCTGGCCCGGCCGGAGGAGGGCGACCCGGCGGTGGTGTCCGGGGAGTCCGGCGCAGTGACAGCCGGGGTGCTGGATGCCCTGATGCGGGGGGAGACGCCCCGTCAGAGGCGCGGCAGGCGCTGGGCCTGAACGAGTCCTCCCGGGTGCTCCTGGTGAGCACCGAGGGGGGACACCGACCAGGAAAATTACCAGCGGATCATCAACGGGGAGGACTGATCCCCATGTTGGTCCCGGTCCCCCGCAGGGGACCGGGACTAAACAGCCTTCTTTTACAGGAAAGGCGGCATAGCAGAAGCTGTAACAGATGAGGCGGGAAAAAGGGACGCTGCAAAAAGCGCAGGAGCGCCAGCTCCTGCGCTCAAAGACCTTTTCAGGGACGGATATTTTTTATCGAATTTATCCGCCACAGCCCTTGTACAACAAGGGCTGTGGAGTGAGACTTTTCCGCCCCACACTAACGGGACGCAGGAGCGCCAGCTCCTGCCTCATTTATCGAAAGAGATTTTTTACGCCCCTCCCCGCCCCGGACTCAGTGGAGCAGCGCAGCCAGCTCCCTCAGGGTCTGGGGCAGGCGCTCCATCTGGATGCCCGGGTAGCTGATGACCAGAAAGTGCTGGTGCTCCGGGCCGGGGGGAGGCGCAGAACTCCGACAGGAAGGAGAGGCGGATGCCCGCGCACGGGCCAGCTGGGTCAGCTCCCGGTCGCCGCGCCCGTCTCCAGCCGGACCAGGAAGTGGAGCCCCGCGTCCGCACCGGAGATCTGGGCCCGGCCGGCCAGGCCGCTGGCCTCCAGGGCCTCCAGCACCTGGTCACGGAGGGCCCGGTAGCGGTTCCGGGCCCGGCTGAGGTGCTGCTCGAAGCGCCCCTCTGAGAGGAAGGAGGCCAGGGTGTACTGCTCCAGGGCGGGGACGGTGGAGGAGTAGAACCCCAGGCGCTGGTGATAGCGGTCCAGCAGGGTGGGAGGCAGCACCAGATAACTGATGCGCAGGGAGGGGGCCAGAGCCCGGGAGAAGGTGTTCAAATAGATGACCCGGTCCGCCTGGTCGATGCTCTGGAGGGCAGGGATGGGAAGCCCTGTAAAGCGAAATTCGCTGTCGTAGTCATCCTCGATGAGATAGCGGTCCCCGCCCTGGGCGGCCCAGCGGAGCAGGGCCTGACGCCGCCCCGCCGGGGTGACGGCCCCGGTGGGGAAACTGATGGGAGGGGGAGAGGTGGACCACCTGAGCCGGGGAGGCAGCGAGGGGTCTGGGGGAGATCCCCTGTCCGTCCACCGGGAGGGAGATGTAGCGGGCCCCGTTGAGGGCGTAGATCCTGGCGGGCTTTGGGTATCCCGGTCCTCCACGCCATAGACCAGCTCCCGGCCCAGGAGCTGTACGATGAGGTTATACAGATATTCGGACCCTGAGCCCACCACGATCTGCTCCGGGGAGACGGAGAGGCCCCGCAGGCGGTACAGGGTGCCGGCGATGGCCTCCCGCAGCTCAGGGACCCCGCTGTGGGGGACGGGACGCAGGAGATCTGGACCACGCTGGGACAGTACCTGCCGCATCAGCTTGGCCCAGACAGAGAAGGGAAAGAGCTCTGTGCTCCCGCCGCCTCCCCGCAGATCCATCATCCAGGGCTGCCCCGGGGGCGGAGCATCGGTCCGGATGGGGGGCGGGGACGGGGGACGCAGGGCGGGCTCCAGCTGGGAGACGAAATAGCCGCTCTTTTTCCCGGGAAACGATGTATCCCTCCGCAGCCAGCTGAGCATAGGCGCTCTCCACCGTGACGGCACTGACCTTCAGGTGCTCCGCAAAGGCTCCGCCGGGAGGGGAGCCGGCTCCCGGCGGTCAGGCGGCCGCAGAGGATGTCATTCCGGATGCAGCGGCAGAGGTAGTCATAGCGGGGGATGGTCCCCCCCGACGGTCCAGATCATATGTGAGCATGGTCGCCCTCCTATCTGGCCTGATAAAAAGAACAAAACTGGACCTTTTCATCAGACCAGATAAGATTAAAAATACAGACAGCGGAAAAATGCAAGGACATTTTTCCTGTGAACAGGACAAAAGGAGCGTAGAGCGAGATGATTGGAGAAAAACGAGAAAGCTGGTGTACGCGGCGCTGTTTGCGGCGCTGACCTGTGTGATGACCATGATCGTCAAGATCCCAGTGCCTGCCACGGGGGGCTATGTCAACCTGGGGGACTGCGTGGTGCTGCTGGCCGGGTGGGTGCTGGGTCCAATGTACGGCGGCGCGGCGGCTGGGCTTGGCTCTATGCTGGCCGACCTGGTCAGCGGATACCCTCTGTATGCACCTGGTACCTTTGTGATCAAAGCATGCATGGCGGTCTGCGCCTGGGCAGTATTCCGGGCGGCAGCCGGAGAAAAGCGGGGCTGGCCGCCCGCATCGGCGGCGCCCCTGGCGGGGGGAGGCGGTGATGGTGGCGGGCTACTTCGCCTATGAAGGAGTGGTCCTTGGATTCGGCTTGGGGGCGGCTGCCGCCATCCCGGCAACCTGATCCAGGGCGTTTTCGGCCTGGCGGTCTCGGTGGCCGCGGCGGAGGCCCTGTCCCGCAGCGGCGCGGTCAAGGAACTGTGACGGCCTGAACGGCTGCGCTCCGCCCCGGCCCCAGATGGGGCGGGGGCGGAGCGCGTACTGCCTGCTGTCCCGCTTTCCGGCTGTTCCTGAAATTCCATCGAACCCTGTCGAGCGTTAAAATTTTTAAGCCGTTCCCCGCGGTATGAAACCCTCTGTCCCGGAGATACTGAAAGCACAGTATCATGGCAGGAGGTTCCAACAGATGCAAAACAAGGTGGAGATCTGCGGGGTAAACACGTCAAAGCTGAAGGTCCTGAAAAACGATGAGACCCAGGCCCTCCTGCTCCGGGCCAAGCAGGGGGACATGAAGGCCCGGGAGGAACTGATCGCGGGCAACCTGCGGCTGGTCCTCTCGGTGATCCAGCGCTTTGCCAACCGGGGGAGAACGCGGACGACCTGTTCCAGGTGGGGTGTATCGGGCTTATCAAGGCCATCGACAACTTCAACACGGATCTGGACGTGCGCTTCTCCACCTATGGGGTGCCCATGATCGTGGGGGAGATCCGGCGGTACCTCCGGGATAACAGCACCATGCGGGTGTCCCGGGCCATGCGGGACACGGCGTATAAGGTGCTCCAGGCCAAGGACGCCTTTATGGCTCAACACCAGCGGGAACCCACCGTGGATGAGATCGCCAGGATGCTGGAGCTCAAACGGGAAGACATCGTGTTTGCACTGGATGCCATTGTGGACCCCGTGTCCCTGTACGAACCCATCTATTCTGACGAGGGGGACACCATCTGTGTGATGGACCAGGTGCGGGACAGCAAAAACACGGACGAGAACTGGCTGGAGCAGATCGCACTGCGGGAAGCCATTGCCAAGCTGTCGGACCGGGAGAAGCGCATCCTGTCCCTCCGTTTTTTCAGGGAAAGACCCAGATGGAGGTGTCCACCGAGGTGGGGGATCTCCCAGGCCCAGGTGTCCCGCTTGAGAAGAACGCCCTGCGCCAGATCAAAAAGGACCTGTGAACAGCCGCCTCAGGGCGGCTTTACATATTTGTAGACTCAGCCCAGGGCTACGTCCAGGATCATCATGAGCAGGAACCCGGCCATTACCCCCAGAGTTCCGCCCCGGGAGAGTGGTCCTCCAGGTGGGCGCCCGGGATCAGCTCCTCCACGACCACATACAGCATGGCCCCGGCGGCGAAGGACAGCAGCCAGGGCATCAGCGGCTGGAGGCTGCCCACCATCAGAACGGTGAGCAGGGCGAAAATGGGCTCCACGACGCCGGACAGGGCCCCCATCCAAAAGGATTTGGCCCGGCTGAGCCCTTCCTGGCGCAGAGGCAGGGCGATGGCAGCCCCCTCCGGGAAGTTCTGGATGCCGATGCCCAGGGCCAGAGCGACGGCGGCGGTGAGCTGGGCGGGGTGTCCCCCCTGGGAGGCCAGCGCAAAGGAGATGCCCACCGCCATCCCCTCCGGGATGTTGTGGAGAGTGACGGCCAGGACCAGAAGGGGGGGTCCGGCGGCCCAGATGGCGGAAGGATTCAGGGGTGAGCTGGGGGAGCAGGGCGTCCATGGCCAGCAGGAAGGCGATGCCCAGGACGGACCCCCCAGCGGCCGGGACCCATCCCACCATGCCCATGGCCTCCGCCTCCTCGATGGCGGGGATCAGGAGGCTCCACATGCTGGCGGCGATCATCACGCCGGCGGCGAACCCCAGGAAGATCCGGTGGACCGTGGGGTCAGGGCGGCTCCGGAAGAAAAATACGGTGGCCGCCCCCAGGGCGGTGAGCAGAGCGGTGAACCCTGTTCCGCCGGCGGCCCATAACAGTGCCTGTGCCAATGTACTGTTCCCTTTCCCGGCGCGGGTCACGCGCCGCTGTGATAGGCGGGGAGCGCACTGACGGCCCCCCCGCTTCACACTATGCGGGAGGGGTGTCCCGGTGCTCCTCCAGGGAAAATGAAAACTTTGCCGTACCCCCCTATGCAAAAAGAGGAGAATTATATTAGAATAGGGATGAATCATTGATCTTGATGCGAGGAGTGTTTCCAATGGAACAGCCAAAGTATAAACGCGTGCTGCTGAAGATCAGCGGCGAGGCCCTGGCGGGGGATGCCTCCCGGGGACTGGACTTCAACGTGATCGGACAGGTGTGCGAGGTCATCAAGGAGTGCACCCAGCTGGGCGTCCAGGTCGGCATGGTGGTGGGCGGCGGCAACTTCTGGCGCGGCCTGAAGGACGGCGGCGACCGGATGGTGCGCGTCCGCGCCGACCACATGGGCATGCTGGCCACCGCCATCAACGCCCTGGCCGTGGCCGACGTGCTGGAGCAGAAGGGCGTGGAGGTCCGGGTGCAGACCGCCATCGAGATGCGGGCGGTGGCGGAGCCCTATATCCGCTCAGAGCCATCCGGCACCTGGACAAAGGGCCGGGTGGTCATCTTCGGCTGCGGCACGGGGAACCCCTTCTTCTCCACGGACACAGCTGCGGTCCTGCGGGCGGCGGAGATCGACGCCGATGTCATCCTGCTGGCCAAGAACATCGACGGAGTTTATTCAGCCGACCCCAAGGTGGACCCCAGGGCGGTCAAATACGACACCATCACCTACGACGACGTGCTGGCTCAGCATCTCCAGGTGATGGACTCCACCGCCACTTCCCTGTCTATGGACAACAAGATCCCCGTGCTGCTGTTCGCGCTGAAGGACCCGGAGAACATCCTGCGGGCCGTGATGGGCGAGGAGATCGGCACCATTGTAAAAGGCTGAACCAAGGCGCCAGCTGACAACAGAAAGGAAGATTCGACGATGAGCCCTGAGACAAAAGTTTACGATGCCAAGATGCAGAAGACCATCGAGGTGGTCAAGGCCAACTTCGCCTCCGTCCGGGCGGGCCGTGCCAACGCCGGCGTGCTGGACCGCATCAGCGTGGAGTATTACGGCACGCCCCCCCGCTCAACCAGGTGGCGGCCATCTCTTCCCCGACCCCCGTACACTGATGATCCAGCCCTGGGACGGCACCCTGCTCAAGGCCATTGAAAAGGCCATCCAGACCTCTGACCTGGGCATCAATCCCCAGAACGACGGCCGAGTGATCCGCCTGGGCTTCCCCAACTGACAGAGGAGCGCCGCCGGGATCTGACCAAGCAGGTGCACAAGTACGGCGAGGAGGGCAAGGTGGCCCTTCGGAACATCCGGCGCGAGGCCATGGATGAGATCAAAAAACAGGTCAAGAAGAGCGAGATCACCGAGGACGACCAGAAGAACCTGGAGAAGGAGCTTCAGGACCTGACCGACAAGCGGTGCAAAGAGGTGGATGAGCTGACCGCGAAAAAAAAGGAGCAGGAGCTGATGGCGGTCTGAGCGATGCGGGCTGCACAATGCAGGATGCGGAATGTTCTCAAGACGTTCATTCTTCATTCTGCACGTGCGCTCTCAGCATTTTGTTTGGGTAAGGAAGATCAGATATGCCGCTGTTTACAAAGAAGCCTCAGCCGGAGGTACAGGTTGACTTTCAGGACCTGCCCCGGCATATCGCCATTATCATGGATGGAAATGGCCGGTGGGCCAAAAAGCGGGGGCTGCCCGTTCGGCGGGACATGCCGCCGGGGCGGAGACTTTCCGCACCATCGCCACCTACTGCAAGGAGATCGGCCTGGAGTATCTGACGGTCTATGCCTTTTCCACGGAAAACTGGAAGCGGCCGGAGGATGAGGTGTCCACCATCATGGGCCTGCTGGAGAAGTACCTGCTGGAGGCCATCGGACAGATGGAACGGGACAAGGTGAAGATGGAGTTTTTCGGGGACCTCTCTCCGCTGTCCCAGGAGCTCCGGGACCTGTGTGAGCAGACCCGACGCATCTCCAAGAGGTACGACGGCTGTCAGGTGAATATCTGCCTGAATTATGGCGGACGGGACGAGATTCTCCGGGCCGCCCGGGCCTATGCCCTGGACTGTGTAGAGGGGAGGGCGGACCCCAACCACCTGACACAGGAGAACTTCTCCGGCTACCTGTTCTCCCGCGGGGTGCCGGACCCGGACCTGATTATCCGCCCCAGCGGGGGAGCTGCTGCCTATCCAATTTCCTGCTGTGGAGTCCGCCTATGCGGAGTTCTATTTTACCGATGTGCTGTGGCCGGATTTCAGCAAAGCAGAGCTGCTGCGGGCCATCGCCAGCTATCAGAGCCGGGCCCGGCGATTTGGAGGTATTTGAGAAATGGTGACGCGCATCCTCTCGGCTGTAGTATTGGCCCCGCTGTTTTTGTTGTCCTGTTCTTTCTGCCGCCCGTCTTTCTCGCGGTACTGCTGGCATGCATCACCGCGCGGGCGTCCTTTGAGCTGCTGAGGGCCACCAAGGTGGCCCACCACAATGGAATGTATGTCTACACGGCGGCGGCGGCCGGCCTGATCCCCCTGACCTTCTGGCTGGGGTGGGGGAACTGGTCCTTGGCTGCCCTGTCCCTGCTGCTGATGGCCGCTCTTTTCTGGGGGCCATCCGCCGCTTTGACAGCGGCAGCGCGATCTCCCTGGAGGATCTGCTGGTGTGTATGTTCGGCGGGATCGTGATCCCGGCGTTCCTGTCCACGCTGGTGCTGCTCAAGGGGATGGAGAGCGGCAGATATCTGGTCCTGCTGCCGGTGATCTCCGCTTTCCTCACGGATGCGGGCGCCTACTTCGTGGGGGTGTTCTTTGGGAAGCACAAAGGCATCACTCGGGTCAGCCCCAACAAATCACTGGAGGGCTATGCCGGCGGCATCCTGTTCGGGGGGCTGTTCATGCTGCTCTACGGAGCCATTTTGCATCAGTTCGGCGGGATAGAAGTGAATTTCCCTCTGATGGTGGTCTACGGGCTCGTGGGAAGCGCCATTACAGAGCTGGGGATCTGTCTTTCTCTCTCATCAAGCGTCAGTATGGGATCAAGGACTATGGAAATGTGATCCCCGGCCATGGCGGGATGCTGGACCGCTTCGACAGCATGACCTTTGCGGCTCCGGCTCTCTGGCTGATGGTGACTCTGTTTCCAGCCTTTTTAGGCGGATACGGTGGTCAGCGAGGAGTTTTGTCATATGAGCAGATGTATTTCAATATTGGGCTCCACCGGTTTCCATCGGGCGGCAGTCACTGGATGTGATTGCCGCCTGCGGCATGCGGCGGCGCTGACTGCCAACCGGAGCGTCCGGGAGCTGGAGGAGCAGGCACGCCGGTTCCAGCCGGAGCTGGCCGTCCTGATGGAGGAGGACGCCGCAGCTGATCTGCAGGTGCGCCTGGCGGACACCGCGGTCCGGGTGGCCGGCGGGATGGAGGGGCTGCTGGAGGCCGCCTCCTGCCCGGTGCGGACACTGTGCTCACCGCCGTGGTGGGTATGGTGGGGCTGCGCCCCACCCTGGCCGCCATCCGGGAGGGCAAGCGCATCGCCCTGGCCAACAAGGAGACCCTGGTCTGCGCCGGGGAGCTGGTGATGTCGGCAGCGGAGGCGTCCGGCGCGGAGATCCTCCCCGTGGACTCTGAGCACTCGGCCCTGTTCCAGTCCCTGGAGGGCTGCCGGGACCGGGGAGGTGTGAAGAGGCTGATCCTGACCTGCTCCGGGGGCCCTTTTATGGGCGTACGGCCTCAGAACTGAAAGGAATGACAAGGGAGGACGCCTTACAGCATCCAAACTGGTCCATGGGGGCCAAGATCACTGTGGATTCCGCCACTCTAATGAATAAGGGCCTGGAATTTATCGAGGCGATGCACCTGTACCACATGCCTCCGGAGAAAATTTCCATTGTGATCCACCGGGAGAGTATTATCCACTCCCTTGTGGAATACTGTGATAATGCCATGATCGCCCAGCTGGGGACGCCGGACATGCGTCTGCCCATCCAATACGCCCTGACCTGGCCTGAGCGCATCCCAGGACCGGCCTCACCGCTGGACCTGTGGAACTGTGGGCCGCTCACCTTCGGCACGCCGGATCTGGATACATTCCGCTGCCTTCCCCTGGCACTGGAGGCAGCGCGGACAGGCGGCACGGCGGGGGCCATCTTAAACGGGGCCAATGAGGCGGCGGTGGCCCGGTTCCTGGAGGGGAAGATCGGGTTCCTGGACATCGCAGAACAGGTCGCCCGGGCCATGGATCAGGTCCCTGTGGTCCAGCGGCCCACTCTGGAGGAGGACATTCTGGAGGCGGACCGGGCGGCCCGCGCCGTATGAGACAAGGTCCAGACTGATTTTCTTTTGGAGGTTCTATGCTCGGTTCTGTTCTTTTTTATGTTGTCATCGCGGTACTGATCTTCGGCGTGCTGATCGCCACCCATGAGCTGGGGCATTTTGCCACCGCCAAGCTGCTGGGGGGTGCAGGTGAATGAGTTCGCGGTGGGCATGGGGCCCGCTCTCTGGAAGAAGGAGAAGGGGGAGACACTTTACAGTATTCGTGCCCTGCCCATCGGCGGATACTGCGCCATGGAGGGGGAGGATGAGGAGAGCGACAACCCCCGGGCCTTCGGCCGGGCCAGCGGGTGGAAAAAGATCGTCATCCTCTGCGCCGGGGCTTTCATGAATTTTCTGACCGGCTTTGTGCTGATCCTGATCCTTTTTCCCAGGCCACCGGTTTCGTGCTGCCCACCATAGACGGCTTTCTGGAGGGCTACGGTGTGGAGGACAGCGGGCTCCAGCCCGGGGACGTGGTCTACTCCCTGGACGGACACCGGATCTACAATTATAATAACCTGACCTTCTTTCTCGGCCGGGCGGGGGATACCCTGGACTTCGTGGTGCTCCGGGACGGCGAGAAGGTCCGCCTGGACGGCGTTGAGATGCCCCTCCAGGCCCGCACGGATGAGGAGGGGAAGACCACATACCTGCGGGGGATCAGCGTGGGGCGGGAGATCATCCCCCGCCACCCTGGGCAGCAAGCTGCTGTACAGCTGGTACAACAGCCTGGATTTTGTGCGCACGGTCTGGATCAGCCTGGGAGATCTGGTCTCCGGGGTGGTTGGACTGCGGGACCTGTCAGGCCCGGTGGGCATCGTGACCACCATCTCCCAGGTGGGGACCCAGTCTGAGACGGTGGGGGACGCGGTGTATAACATCCTCTACCTGTCTGCGCTGATCGCAGTGAACCTGGCGGTGATGAATCTGCTGCCCCTCCCCGCGCTGGATGGGGGACGCATTTTCTTTCTGTTCCTGAACGGCCTGCTCTTCGGGCTGTTCCGCAGAAAGATCGACCCAAAGTATGAGGGGTACGTCCATATGGCGGGGCTGGCCCTGCTGCTGACCCTGTCCCTGGCTGTGACTTTCAGCGACGTGGGCAAGCTGTTCGGCGTCTAGCCGGACCAGATATGGGAAAGGAAGCGGTTTCAATGACCAGACAGATCCATGTGGGCGGCATCCCCATCGGCGGCGGGGCGCCGGTCACCATCCAGTCCATGACCAATACCCGCACCGACGATGTGGAGTCCACCCTGTCCCAGATCCGGTCCCTGGCTGCGGCTGGATGTCAGATCGTGCGGGTGGCGGTCCCTGATGGGGCCGCCGCCCGGGCCGTGGCCAAGATCAAGGAGGAGAGCCCCCTGCCAGTGGTGGTGGATATCCACTTCGACTATAAGCTGGCCCTGGAGGCCATCGCGGCCGGGGCGGACAAAGTCCGCATCAACCCCGGCAATATCGGCAGGGAGGACCGGGTCAAGGCGGTGGCGGACGCCTGCCGCCTGCGGGGCATCCCCATTCGCATCGGGGTGAACGGAGGTTCCCTGGAGAAGGACATTCTTGCCAAATACGGCCGCGTCTGCCCGGAGGCTATGGTGGAGTCCGCCTTTGGCCACATCCGTCTGCTCAACAAATTCGATTTTGACGACATCTGTGTGTCGCTGAAGTCCTCCAGCGTCCCCATGACCATGCGGGCCTATCAGCTGATGAGAGAGAAAAGCGATTATCCTTTACATATTGGCGTTACCGAGGCCGGGACGGTCCGGATGGGCACCCTGAAGTCTGCGGTGGGCATCGGGGCCTGCTGGCCCAGGGGATCGGGGGACACCATGCGGGTCTCCCTCTCCGCCGACCCGGTGGAGGAGGTCTACGCGGCCCGGGACATCCTGAAGGCCGCCGGGGTCCGGCGGGAGGGGGCAGAGCTGGTCTCCTGTCCCACCTGTGGGCGGACCCGCATCGATCTGATCGGCCTGGCTGCCCAGGTGGAGGAGCGGCTGAAGGGGTGGACAAGCCCATCACGGTGGCGGTGATGGGCTGTGCCGTCAACGGGCCGGGGGAGGCGTCTGCCGCCGACTGCGGGATCGCGGGCGGCATCGGCGAAGGCCTCCTGTTCCGAAAAGGGGAGATCGTGAAAAAGGTCCCCAGGACCGGCTGGTGGACGAGCTGTTTGCCCTGATCGAGGAACTGTAACACAGGGGCGCTCCACCATCCCACTGACTGAGAATCAAGCGCAAGGAGCATCTGCATCATGTCCAAGAAGATCCCATTTTTACAAATGTTTGCTGCCCTGTGCCAGTGGCAGGAGTTGGCGGAGGCCGTAGAGGGCTGGGTCATTGTGGCCGCGGCCATTGACAAGGCCAGCCGGAGCGCCCTGGTGACCCTGGATGGGGCCAGGGGAGCCGGGGCCAATCTGATCCGCCAGGCAGAGGAGGCCGTGGCCCGGTGCTACGGGCTCGCCTCAGTGAAGTTTCAGATGGCGGCCCCGGGCCGGAGACCCCCGCCGAAGCGCCGGCACCGGCGGCTCCTTCTGTGCCTGCCTCCGCGCCCCAGACCCGCCCGGCCCATCCTCGGCAGGGGAGAGCACGGCACCGGAGATGGACGCCTTCGCGCGGACGGAGGCCATTCGGCGGGAGGCGCTGCGGAAGGCCCGGGGGAGCGCGCCGGCGGCCAGACCCAAGGGAAAAGGGGAGGGCAAGCCCTCCGGCAAGACGATTTTCGGGCATGTCATCAAGAAGCGGCCCACCCCCATCGGGGAGCTGGAGCTGGACATGGGCATGGTGGTCATCGAGGGCGACGTGTTCGCTGTGGACAACCGGGAGCTGAAGAAGCGGGGAGCCTGGGTGGTGGCCTTTGACATCACCGACTATACCGGGTCCATCCGGGTAAATAAGTTCTTCCCCGGGGACGAGGGCAAGCCCATCGTGGACGGGGTCAAGAAGGGAATGCACCTCCAGATCCAGGGCCGGCTGAACATGGACCGGTTCTACGGCGACATGGTGCTGGAGCCCATGTCCATCATGGCGGTGCCCAAGCCTATGAAGATGGATGACGCGCCGGAAAAGCGGGTGGAGCTCCACCTGCACACCACCATGTCCGCTATGGACGCCCTCACCTCGGTCGGTCCCAAGCTGGGGCCGGACAAGAACGTGGTCAAGCGGGCGGAGCGGTGGGGCCACACCGCCATCGCCATCACCGACCACGGCGTGGCCCAGTCCTTCCCGGATGCGTGGCACTCCGCCAAAAATATCAAGATCCTGTACGGCGTGGAGGCGTACTACATCAACGACGTGGATGACAGAGTAGTGGTCCACGGGGAAACAGAACAGCCCCTTTGACCAGGAGATCGTCTGCTTCGACATCGAGACCACAGGGCTGAACCGGAAGTACGAGGTCATCATCGAGATCGGCGCTGTAGTGCTGAAAAACGGGGAGATCACCGACCGGTTCAACACCTTTGTCTCCCCGGCCGCATCCTGAGTCCGGAGATCATCCGCCTGACCGGTATCACCGATGAGATGCTGGTGGGGGGCCCCCTCCGAGGAGGAGGCCCTGCGGGCTTTCCTGGCTTTTTGCCGGGGACCGGCCCCTGGCGGCCCACAACGCCGACTTCGACATGGGCTTTATCGCCGCCGGCTGCCGGAAATACGGCATTCCCTTCCACAATCCCTCCATCGACAGCCTGATCCTGGCCCAGAACCTGTTGCCCGATCTGGGAAAGTACAAGCTGGACATCGTGGCGGAGCATCTGCATCTGCCCGCCTTCAACCATCACCGGGCCAGCGACGACGCGGCCACGGTGGGCTACATGTTGCCCCCGTTCTTTAAGATGCTGGAGGAGATGGGCCTGCGCCACCTGGGGAGATCAACGGGGCCATGGTCCACCTGCGCAAGGGAGGAAAGGCCAAGCGCCAGCCCAAGCACCTGATCGTGCTGGCGCGGAACCAGACCGGTCTGCGTAACCTGTACAAGCTCATCTCCCTGGGACATCTGGACTACTTCAAGCGTTACCCCATCATGCTCAAAAGCGTCATCAACGAGAACCGGGAGGGGCTGATCCTGGGCTCCGCCTGCGAGGCGGGCGAGCTCTTCCGGGCGGTGGCGGACGGCAAGGACTGGGAGGAGCTCAAGCGCATCGCCTCCTGGTATGATTATCTGGAGATCCAGCCCATCTGCAACAACCAGTTCATGCTGCGCAAGGGCATGGTCCGGTCTGAGGAGGAGCTGCGGGACTTCAACCGGGCCATCGTGGCCCTGGGGGAGGAGCTGGGCAAACCGGTGTGCGCCACCGGAGACGTCCACTTCCTGGACCCGGAGGACGAGATCTACCGCCACATCCTGCTGGCCTCCAAGGGCTTTGAGGACGCGGACGAGCCCCTGCCCATCTACTTCAAGACCACCACCGAGATGCTGGAGGAATTTTCCTATCTGGGGAAGGACACCGCCTACGACGTGGTGGTGAAGAACACCAACTTCATCGCCGACTGGTGCGACCCCATCGAGCCCCTGCCCCAGGGGCTGTTCGCCCCCAAGCTGGAGGACTCGGACGGGGAGCTGAAGCGGCTGGTGTGGGGCAAGGCCCATGAGCTCTACGGCGAGGAGCCGCCCCAGATCGTGGTGGACCGCATCAATGTGGAGCTGGGGGATATCATCCGCTGCCACTACGATGTGATTTATATGTCCGCCCAGAAGCTGGTGCAGAACTCCCTGGAGCACGGTTATCTGGTGGGCTCCCGCGGCTCCGTGGGTTCATCCCTGGTGGCCTTTATGTCGGGCATCACAGAGGTAAATTCCCTGCCCGCCCACTATCGCTGTCCCAAATGCAAGCACTCCGACTTTGACTATGCCAAGGACCTGGCCCACCCCTATGGCTGCGGGGCCGATATGCCCGACATGGACTGCCCGGTCTGCGGCACGCCCTATGTGAAGGACGGCTTCGACATCCCCTTCGAGACCTTTCTGGGCTTCGGGGGCGACAAGGTGCCCGATATCGACCTGAACTTCTCCGGCGAGTACCAGTCCAGCGCCCACCGCTATACCTTTGAGCTCTTCGGGCAGACCCACGTGTTCCGGGCGGGCACCATCGGTACGGTGGCGGAAAAGACTGCCTTTGGCTATGTAAAGAAGTACCTGGACGAGCGTGGAAAGATTGCCTCCAAGGCGGAGGAGAACCGTCTGGCCATTGGCTGTACTGGCGTCAAGCGCACCACCGGCCAGCACCCCGGCGGCATGGTGGTCATCCCCAGGACAAGGAGATCTATGACTTCTGTCCTGTACAGCACCCGGCGGACGACCCCAATACCGATATCGTCACCACCCACTTCGAATATCACTCCATGGAGTCCAACCTGCTGAAGCTGGACATGCTGGGACACGATGACCCCACTATGATCCGTATGCTGCAGGACCTGACCGGGGTGAACGCCCAGCAGATCCCACTGGATGACAGGGACACCATGTCCATCTTCCAGTCCTCCAAGGTCCTGGGCTATGAGAACGACAAGGTCCTGGGGCCCACCGGCGGCACTGCCATCCCGGAGTTCGGCACCTCCTTCGTCCGGGGGATGCTGGAGGACACCCAGCCCAACCAGTTCGATATCCTGGTCCGCCTGTCCGGCTTCTCCCACGGAACCGATGTGTGGCTGGGGAATGCCAAGGACCTCATCACATCGGGAACTGCTAAGGTCAGTGAGGCCATTGGCTGTCGAGACGATATTATGTTCTTCTTCATCTCCAAGGGGATGCCCCCCCAGCGCTCTTTCAAGATCATGGAAGCGGTGCGAAAGGGCCGGGGCCTGCCGGACGGGGCGGAGGAGGAGATGCGGGCGGCTGGCGTGCCCGAGTGGTACATCGGCTCCTGCAAAAAGATCGCCTATCTGTTCCCCAAGGCTCATGCCGTGGCCTATGTAATGATGGCGTTCCGCATCGCCTGGTTCAAGGTCCACCGGCCTCTGGCCTTTTACGCCGCCTACTTCTCCATCCGGGCCAAGGCATTTGACCAGGAGTTCATGTGCCAGGGATGGATGTGTGCCAGAAGAAGATGAGGGAGATCATCGCCAAGGACAAGGACGCCACCGCCGTGGAGCAGGACATGCTCACCACCCTGGAGGTGTGCTATGAGTTCTATCTCCGGGGCTTCACCTTCCATCGGATGGACCTGTACCTGTCGGACGCCCTCCACTTCCGGGTGGACGAGGAACACAAGGCGCTGATCCCGCCCTTCATCTCGGTGGCGGGGCTGGGGAAATGGCGGCCCTGTCTCTGGCGGAGCAGGCTAAGGGACGGAGGTTCATCTCTGTGGAGGAGGTCTCCGCTGCCTGCCCCCAAGGTCTCCAAGACCCACATCGACAAGCTGACGGAGGCGGGGGCTTTCGGAGATATGCCGGCCACCAGCCAGCTGGACCTGTTCGCCATGCTGGGTGCCCGATGGAACGGTCTGCACAGATGGATGGGATCGAGGTTGCCGGATGCCCGGTTCTGTGTTAGGATAGAGGCAGATCGTGTGGAGAGGTCGGGGTCCTGATCCGTCTGTCTGTCCCGCACCAGAGCGGGGAACAGAGGGGAGGATCTTGACTCAGAAAGAGTTTCAGAAAAAAAAGAAAAAGGAGTTGTTTTTTTATGCTGGACGCAAGGTCGCGCAGCTGCTCAACGAGCAGGTCAACAAGGAGTTTTATTCCGCTTACCTGTACCTGGATTTCTCCATCTACTATGAGGAGGAGGGCCTGGATGGCTTTGCCAACTGGTACAAGATCCAGGCGCAGGAAGAGCGGGATCACGCCATGCTGATGGTGCAGTATCTCCAGAACAACGGCGGAAAGGTGACGCTGGAGGCCATCGCCAAGCCCGACAGGGAGCTGACCAGCCGCCTGCGGGTGCTGGAGCTGGGGCTGGAGCACGAGCGGTATGTCACCGGCATGATCCACACGCTGTATGAAGCCGCTTACAGCGCCAAGGATTTTCGGACGATGCAGTTCCTGGACTGGTTCGTCAAGGAGCAGGGGGAGGAGGGAAGAACGCCGAGGACCTGATCAAAAAAAGATGAAGCTCTACGGCGAGGACAAGGGGCTGTATATGCTCAACAGCGAGATGGCCGCCCGGGTCTACACCGCCCCTCTCTCGTGCTGTGACCCCAATTTGCTTTGCGCGGGCAGGACCGGAACGGGTCCTGCTCCGCTTTTCCGGGGTGCAAGATTTTTTTTCTTGACAGCACTTTCTTATGGTAGTATATTAGCGTAGTAAAGAATGAAAGCGGAGACAGCGCGCTGTCCCGCGGTTGACAAGAGCCAGATCATGAAATTGAGTGTCAATACCCCGGAGGGCACCCGCGACCGTCTGTTTGCCGAGTGCATGGGCCGCCGACAGGTGCAGGAGCGGCTGATCCGTCTCTTCCGCCAGCGGGGCTATCGGGAGGTGTCCACCCCGGAGACGGAGTTTTACGACCTGTTTGCCCGCTCGGGCAGTGCCATCCC
>VOFC01005818.1_pt1 | contig 20327 bp, 32 predicted proteins | sample 5384161 | NCBI WGS metagenome assembly VOFC01 (sample SAMN12384722, study PRJNA508395) | human gut metagenome | isolation source: healthy gut B | host: Homo sapiens
CATTTGAGCACGGCCTCCTTTGCGCGTCCAGAGGCAGGCAAACCGCCGTTCCGGATCGGCTTCCATATATTTCCGCTCTTCGATCGTGAGAGCGCGCGCGGCGCGGCGCACGGGTGCAATCTTCTCAATGTCCAGTCCTACCGGAGTGTCGCTCACGGCAAGCGCGGCGAGCGTGCCGCTGTGCGTGAGTGAAAAATGCGGCCCGCCGGGGATACACGGCTTTCCGTGTTCGCCGCAGGCAAACGGCGGTTCGATCCCCCCGCGGCGCGAAGCAGCAGCGAAGCGCCGATGCTCCGCAGACGCGCTTCCTCTCTCCGGATGCGCAGCGCCTTTTCCCGGCGCTCCTCCGGCAGCAGTGCGAGCGCCTCCCGCTCGCGGCCGCGCAGCGGCGCAATGTCCAGCAAATAAACGTTCATAACGATTTTATTATACAGGCAAAAGGCCGCTCTTTCAACGGCTTTTTGCCGGTCAGCGCGGAGAAAACGGCGTATATTTTCCGTCTTCGATCACATACCCTCCGCCGTTCGGACTTTGCCACTGTAGCGGTTTTTCCCCTCGGGAAAAAGGTGCGCCATGATCGCCGCGATCACGCCGCCGTGCGTCACGATCACGGCGGCGCGCCCGGCTTCCTGCACACGCGCGAAGGCGGCAAGAGCGCGCCTTGTCATATGCTCCCCGCTCTCGCCGTTCGGCGGGACGTTCTTCTCGTTATCGCCGGTGAGCCACGCCTGATAAGCGGGATCATCCTTCAGCATTTCGTAGCTCTTCATTTCAAAATCGCCGAAGTCGATCTCGCGGAAGTCCGGCTCGATCTCATAAGGCACGGTGCCGAAGAGCGCTTCCAGCGTTTCATTGCAGCGGCGCATGCCGCTCGTAATAAACCGCGTGCTCGGCGCGGGCATTTCCTGCCGCCGAAGCGCGGCGCGGCCCGCCGGAGAGAGCGGCAGATCGGTGCTGCCGCAGTAGAGGTGCTTTTCGTTTGCCTCGGTGATGCCGTGGCGCAGCAGAAGGATCCTCATTTCAGCCGCTGCTCCAGACCGCAGAAAATGCGGCTCACATGCTCGGCCTCGCGGCTCAGATATTGCGTAAGCCGTCCGGTATCCTGCCGCCACGCGCGCGTTTCCGCGCCCATGGGCACAATGCCGCAGAACATATCCCGGCAGATAAAAATGCTCTCTTCCCACTCGCCGCGGTGCACGCGGAAATACTCGACCGGATCGATCCCCGCGCGGGTACAGGCAAGCGTGAAGTTTTCGATATTATCCACGCACCGGCGGGAGAAATCGATCTCCGCGCCGGAGCAGGAAAAGATGTCCCCCTCCGCGAGAGAGAAGGCTTCTTTGGCAAAATCGGTCTTGCCCTGATAGGCGCCGCCGAAAATAAAAACCATGGTGTTTCCCCTTTTCTTTCAGATGAGCGCCCATACCGCCGCGCCGCAGAGCTCGGAGAGCGTGAGCGAATAGCCGGAAATGTCGCCGTTCATGCCGTCGAGCGAGCGGAACGCTTTCCGGAGCGCGAGCGCGTACCCGGCAAGACAGCCGCAGAGCGCCGCCCCCGTGCGCCACCCGGCAAGAAAGCCTGCCGCGAGATAAACCGCGAGCTGAGCACAGAGAACGATGATGTGACTTCGGCTTTTTCTGCGCGGCGTACTGGCTCGTAGACATCGGGCGCAGCGCCGTTACGGCGAGCGCCGAACCGCACCGGCTGACTGCCGGAAGAAGCACAAGCGTCCAGAGGCTCGCCGCCGTCTTTGCCGAAGCGAAGAGCGCCGTCTGACACAGCGCGAGCAGCACGACGCCGATGACGGCGAAGCTGCCGACGCGGGAGTCCTTCAAAATTTCGCGCCGCCGCGCAAGATCGCGGCAGGAGCGCACGGCGTCGGTCACGTCCATGAAGCCGTCGAGATGGATGAAGCCCGTCACGACGAAGGGGTATGCGCCGAGTACCGCGCCCTGCACAAGCGCCGGGAGCGCCAGATACCGGCAGAGCCACGCGAGAAGCGCCCAGATCGCGCCGGTCTCCAGCCCGACGACGGGCAGGAACAGAAGCATTTTATCGCGCGCTTCCTCATCCCACACGCGCCAAAAGCACGGGATCGCGCAGAACATGCTCCGGCACATGGCCAGAGCGTGCAGATATCTTTTTCAAAACGGGAGCACCCCCTTATGGACGATGCGCCGCCCGGCGGCAAGCTCCACGACCGTATCGCATTCGCGCGCGAGCATCCGGTCGATCCCGGCGAGCGCGCGGCGGTACTGCTCGGTCATGGGGTCATACTCCCCGGCGTCCGAGAAGATATAGTCGCTCACGAGCACGACGCTTCGTACCGAGCGGACAAATTCCAGCAGCTCCCGCGCGCACCGCTCCGCCGCCGGGAGATCGAGCGCGTAGTTTTTCTCGGGCGGGAAAATTTCGTTTTGCAGCAGCGCCGTAACGCTGTCGAGCAGGAACACGCCGTTTCTGTCGGCGGTATCCAGACACGAGAGGATGCGCCGCGGGCACTCGATCGTTTCAAATTCCAGCCCCGCGCGGTCGGCAATGTGGCGGCGGATACGCTCATCGTCCTCGGCGTCGGCGGAGATCATCGTGGCAACGTAGTAATGCTTTTCCCCCGCGGCTAGGTAAACAGCGAGATCCTGTCAAGCGTCGTCTTTCCGTTTTTCGCGCCGCCGGAGATGAATGCCTTCATTGTGCGCCCTCCACGGTGAACTTATCGCCCTCGCGGATCTCGTCGAGATAGCCGTCGTCGATGCCGGCCTCGTCAAACGTCGCCATATCGTTGATAATGGCGCAGGCGGCGTCCAGCACCTCGAAGGCGAGCGGGCAGCCGCTGCCCTCGCCGAGACGCATGCCGAGCAGCAGCATCGGCTCCAGCCCCATCTCGTCCATGGCGAGCTTATAGCCGATCTCATAGGAGGCGTGGCTCGGCACAAGATACGCGCGCACGTCCGGGCAGATCCGGCAGGCGCAGAGCGCCGCCACGGCGGAAATGAGCCCGTCGATCACGACCGGGCGGCGCGTCGCCGCCGCGCCGAGAAATGCGCCGCACATGGCGGCGAGATCAAAGCCGCCGACCTTTGCGAGCACGTCGAGAGCGTCGTTTCTGTCCGGCGCATTGATCGCAATGGCTTTTTGAATGACGGCCTTTTTCCTGGTGAACGCTTCATCCGTTACGCCGCCGCCGCGCCCCGTCACGGCCTCCACAGGCGCGTCCAGCAGCACTGCGAGCACGGCGGAAGACGTTGTTGTGTTGCCGATGCCCATCTCGCCGACGCCGAGCACGTCCGCGTCCGTTTCCGCGGCAAGCTCGATGCCGGTGAGCACCGCGCGCTCGCACTCCTCGCGCGTCATGGCGCTGCCGCGGGCGATATTCTTCGTGCCGAAGGCGATCTTGCGGCATAGCACCGCCTTTTTCGCGGATGTTCGCTGCAACGCCGACGTCGCAGACGGTGATCGCGCAGCCGAAATGCTTGCAGAGCGTCGCCGCGCCGGTCTTGCCGCGCGTAAGGTTGATCGTCTGCGAGCGTCACGGAGCGCGGCGCGCTCGAAACGCCCTCGTCCACAACGCCGTTGTCGGCGGCAAAAACGAGAAGATGCTTTTTTTTCGATCTTGTTATGCACGCGCCCGGTGATCCCCCGCAAGCTGCACGGAGAGGTCTTCGAGCCTCCCGAGACTGCGGGGGGCTTGGCAAGCTGCGCCTGACGGCGGCGCGCCTCTTCCATGGCCGCAGCGTCCGGCGGCGTGATCTTTGCTGTCCATTCTCTGAGTGTCATGCGTTTGTCTCCTTGGTGATAAATCCGTTATCTAAAAGCCAGCGTGCGCCGCGCGCCGTGTCCTCCTGCAGTTCGAGCGTAAAGGTCGCCGCCGGGCAGAGCGCAAGCGCTCTATGCAAAAATTCCTTCATTGGTATACTGCCCTCGTCGAGCGGCGCGTGGGAATCGAACGAGCCGTCGTTGTTGTGCAGATGAAAATGCCGGAGATACGGCGCGAAGCGCTTCAGCCATTCGATCACCGGAACGGCAGAATAGGCGTTCACGTGGCCGATGTCCAGGCAGAGCCCCAGCCGCGGATGATCCGCCGAGCGGACAATGTCCAGCAAATGCTCGGGCTCTTCCTCAAGCACATTTTCCAGCACGATGTCCACGCCGGGGTCTTCGCGCAGAAAGTCCTTCCAGAAAAGGGCCGACTGCTCCGTATACCAGCAGGGATAGTACATTTGGGGATTATAGCCGCCGTGGATGACGATCTTTTCCGCGCCGTAGCCTTTTGCAAGGGCGATCGCCTCACGGAAGCGGTCCGCGGCGAGCGCTCTCGCGCGCGGATCGATGGCGCAGGGAAAAGCTCGTTGAACGGCGCGTGCAGCGTCACGCGCGCGATCCCCGCGAGCTTTTCGCGCACCGCCGCGTCCGTTTCCGGAAAATGCTCGTCCATATTGCAGGCGGTGCAGTATTCCGCGATCTCCAGCCCGAGGGCGTACTGCCGCGCGGTACCGGCAGCGTCGGCGGCGATCGTCGAAAGATAAAAATGATGGTTTTCCATAAATTGCTCCGGTTTTCTCTTTTCCGCGGGGAATGCTCTTTTTCAGCGGCACCGCGCGAAGGTTTCGTCATTTTTCTTTATTATAGTCTTTTCCCGGCCCGGATTCAATGTCTTTTACCCATTGCATTGTGAAAGATTTGGTATTATAATGGCAAAAACATTTTCCATAACAAAACCTTTGGGAGGAGACCGCCGTGGCACGCTCTGCCAATCAGAAGCTCAAGCTGCTGCTTCTCCGGCAGTATCTCGAGCGCAATTCCGACGAAGCACACCCTGTCACCACAGCGCAGCTCTTGAGTATCTCGCCTCGGAGGGCATCAGCGCCGAGCGCAAGAGCATTTACAGCGATCTGGAAGCCCTGCAGTCCTTCGGACTGGATCTGATCCGTGTCCGCGACGGGAACCTCACCTGCTGGTACATCGGCGAGCGGGTGTTCCAGCTGCCGGAGCTGCGGCTGCTGGCCGACAGCGTGCAGTCCTCGCGGTTCATTACGCGCAAAAGTCGCTGGAGCTGATTGCAAAGCTTGAAGGGCTGACCAGCGTGCATCAGGCCAAGGAGCTGCGGCGGCAGGTCGTCGTCAAAAACCGCATCAAGGCGATGAACGAATCCATATATTATCTGGTGGACGAGCTGCACACCGCCATCAACGGCGACAAGCGCATCCGGTTCCACTACACGGGATACGACGGGCACGGCCGGCGCGTTCTGCTGCCGCGGCGGCGCGTGGTACGACGTGAGCCCCTATGCCCCTGCTCTGGGACGACGAGAACTACTACCTCATCGGCTACGACAGTGCCTTTTCCGAGATCCGCCACTTCCGCGTGGACAAGATCTCCGATCTGTGCACCGCCGGAGACGGCGCGAAGGGGGCAAGGCCTTCGCCGCGCTCGATATGAGCGCGTATACAAGCGCCCATTTCGGCATGTTTTCGGGTACGCCGGAGAACATCCGGCTCGAATGCCGCGATACGCTCGCCGGTGCCGTGATCGATCGGTTCGGCACGGACACCATGCTCATCCCCTCGCGCGAGGGATATTTCACCGTGACCGTGCCGGTGGCGGTGAGCGCGCCGTTTTTCGGCTGGCTGTGCTCGTTCGGCGGGGACATAAAGCTCCTCGCACCGGAGAGTGCCGTGGGACGCGCTGCGGGAGCATCTCCGGAAGTTCGCCGAAGCGTATCAGATTTAGTTTTTTTTGCCGCGCATATCTCATAAAAAATTTTTTACAAGGAGGGGTAAACATGAGCGGCTGCATCATTCCCGAGGGGTACACGCCCCGGCTGAACGTCTACGAGACGCAGAGAGCCATCGAATTTATCAAGAGGAGCTTTCAGAAGAATTTGGGCTCGGCGCTGAATCTCAAGCGCGTATCCGCGCCGCTGTTCGTGCGCACCGATACCGGCCTGAACGATGACCTGAACGGCATCGAACGTCCGGTCTCCTTCGATGTCCCCGCCGTGGACGGCGCGGAGTGCCAGGTCGTACAGTCTCTGGCAAAGTGGAAGCGCTGGGCGCTGCGCGAGTATAACTTCTATGAGGGCAAGGGCCTTTACACCGATATGAACGCCATCCGGCGCGACGAGCCGGTGCTCGACAATATCCACTCGGTCTATGTGGACCAGTGGGACTGGGAAAAGGTCATCCGCGAGGAGGACCGCAATCTCGACTATCTCAAGGACGCCGTGCGGCGCATCGTAACGGCCATCTGCATGACCGGCGACGAGCTGGAATGGGAATTCCCGCAGCTGCGCGCCCATCTGAGCCGCGACGTATCCTTCATCACGAGTCAGGAGCTGGAGGACATGTATCCCCGATCTCACGCCCTCCGAGCGCGAGAACGAGTACACCAAAGCGCACCCGACCTGCTTTATCATGCAGATCGGCAAAACGCTCCGCTCCGGCAAGAAGCACGACGGGCGCGCCCCCGACTACGATGACTGGGACCTGAACGGCGATATTATCTTCCGCAACACCGTGCTCGACCGCGCGTTTGAGGTTTCCTCCATGGGCATCCGCGTCAGCCCCGAGAGCATGGACCGCCAGCTCACGCTCGCCGGGTGCGACGACCGCCGGAAGCTGCCGTTCCACAAGGCGCTGCTCGCGGGCGAAATGCCGTTCACGATGGGCGGCGGCGTCGGCCAGTCGCGGCTCTGCATGCTGCTCATCGGCTGCGCGCACATCGGCGAGGTACAATCCGGAATTTGGGATGAAGAAACGGTGAACCTTTGCAAGGGGCGCGGCGTCCATCTACTATAAACACTCTCAAACGAGAGCCTTGCAATGCAAGGCTCTCGTTTGAAGATTGCCATCCGTTATAAAGCCTCCCTGTGTAAGGGAGGTGGAAAAAACGAAGTTTTGACGGAGGGGTTGCAAGGCATGTCAAACACCAACGTTATATCCGTTCGGAAGTTTACAATCCCCAGTCAGCCTGACGGCTGACAGCCCCCTTTACACAAGGGGGCCTTTTCTGCCATCATACTTTTCTCTTTTTCGGAGGCGTTCCATGGCCGAGGTAAACGAAACAAAAACCGGTGAAAAACCGGAAAAAGACCGTCTGGCTCATCGTTGCGGGCGCGGTGCTTGCTGTCATGCTGCTCGCGGCGCTCGCGCTCTTCTGTCCCGGCGTCAGCCTTCTCCGCACGCCCGCTCCGGCGGCTGTCACGCCGCCGCCCGTACCGGAAGCAACCGCTGAACCGACGCCGGAGGCCACTGCCGCGCCGGTGTACGCCGCGGGGTATATGCGCTGTGAAAACGGCCTTTTCCGCGGCGCGGATACGCTGACCGCCGGAGAGGCCGCGGACGCCGTGCAGCGCGCCGCCGGTATCACGCTCGCCGTGGACGATGCCTCTCTCCCGCTCACGGAAGTATCGCTCGCGGCGCTGCTTGACAGCGCTTTTCCGACCGACGCCATAGAAAACGCCATGACGGCCATTGCGATGCACGGCGGTGAGACCGTTACGCGCGCCGAGGCCGCAGTATTTTTGACCGGCTCTTCTCTCTGCCCGCCGCCGATACGGAGACGGCGTTTTATCCGGACGTTATCCCCGGCGAATGGGGCAGCGGCGACATTTACACCGCCGCCGCGGACGGCGCGGCCGTATGGGACGGGCCGGACGGCCGCCCTGCCGAGGGGTCGGTTTTGATCGATTCGCAGCTCTATTATGCCGGAGCGGACGGGTATTTTCTCAAAAACGCCTATTCCGGCTCCCTCTTTTTTTGACAGCGCCGGACGCTATACCTCCGGCAACGCCGAGCTTGACGGCTACGTTCTCGCCGCGCTGCGCGAGGCGACCGACGATTCCATGACGCGCGACGAGATGCTGCGCGCGATGTATCTTTATGTCCGCGACAGCTTCACCTATCTGCGCCGCCATTACTACAAGACCGGCGACGTTGGCTGGGCAACGCAGGAAGCGCTCACAATGTACTCGACCGGCCGCGGCAACTGCTACTGCTTCGCCTCGGCGTTCTGGGCCGCGGCGCGCGCGCTCGGCTTTGATGCGAAGATCGTCAGCGGCACCTACGGCGAGGGAAGAAGCGCCGCACGGCTGGGTGGAGATATTGCGCGGCGGCGAGCGGTACACCTACGATGTGGAGATCGAAATGGCGGTGCGGCGCGACCGCGGTGCGTCCGATCTCTATGAAATGGACGATTCGGCGAGGCAGCGCCACGGATATCAGGAGTTTTCCGCCACGGACGACATGCTGCCCCGCTCTCTCGCGGGCGAGCTGCTGCCGGGCTGAAAGGAGAGCACATGAAAAAACGATTTCTTCTCTTTTCGGCGCTGCTCTCGCTTCTCCTGCTCGCCGGCTGCACGAAGCAGCTGACGGATAAGCCTCTCACGCTCTCCTTCTCTGAAACCGCAGTATTCACCGGCACGCTTTCCAAGGGCACTTATACCGGCACCGTGCTGGGCGACGGCTGGCGGTTTGAGGGAACGCTCACCGCCGAGTGCTTTCTCACCGGTGAGGGGGAAAATGTTCCCTGCCGCGCCGCGCTCTTTCGGGAGCGTGGAGGACGGAACGTACATCGGCTCGCTCGTCTCCGGCATGCCGGACGGCGAGGGCGTGTTCACGCTCGCCTCGGGCGCTTCGTTCACCGGCGAATTTTCCGGCGGCACGGCGGTACGCGGCGAGGCAGCCGATCTGCCGTGGACACTGCTGCACGGCGGCAGCCGCTTTTCCGGGACCTACACCGGCCCGCTTGAGAGCGCCGGCCCCGAGGGCGAAGGGCTCTTCGGCGGCGAGAACGCCGCCGGGCAGCAGTTCACCTGGCACGGCGGCTGGAGCGGCGGCGAGACCGCAGGCCCCGGCGTTTTGACGGACGAGCACTGCATCGTCTCCGTCGAAGGCCGCGAAACGGCCGGATGCTACGCCGGAGACGGCTGCGACGGTCTGCCGGACGGCGAAGGCGTTTTCACCGGCGAGAGCGAGACCGGCGTTCCGTTCACCTATACGGGCGAATGGTCGGCGGGGCTCATGGACGGCAAGGGAACGCTTTCCTACGACGCGGAAAACCTCTACACGCGCACCGGCACGTTCACCGCCGGGCGCTTTACGCCGGACGGGCTTGAGACGCTCGTCTCTCTCGGCACCTGCGAGCCGGAATTCACACTCACGGAAAACCAGCTCACCTTCCTTCGCGAGACCGCCGATCTCTGGGAGCGCGCGGACCATCAGGATTTCTTCAACTCCGCTTATGCGGCGCTGCGCGCCAAAAACGTTTCGATCGCGCAGTGTTTTTCGGACGATTCCTTCCGTGAGGAGCCGTACTGGATGGAGATCTACGCCATGCGCATCATCACGGCGCGCACCGGCGCTCTCGTCCCCGGCGGCAGGGAGATGACGTGCATCTTCGCCGTTGAGCGCAATTATCAGTACCCGTGCTTTGTGATCGTCCCCGGCAGCGTTGACCGTCTCTCGCGTTGGAACTCTTTCCACGTTTACGCCATGCCTATCGCCGTGAGTCCGTATATCAACACGCTCGGCGAAGAGAAGGAATGCCTTGTTCTCCTTGCGGGGGATATATATACCGGAATGTAAAAAATGACCGCCTCCCCGGTTTGCCTGGGGAGGCGGTTTATCATCCCTCCGTCTCGCCTTCGGCGAGCCGGCTCCCGTTCGCAAGGGAGCCTTTTTTATGTGGAGGCGGCGTGCTGGCGGCCGGTGTGGTCGATGTAGGTGTCACCCGTGAGCAAGATCTCCGAGATCGGCACGATCGTATACCCCTCCGCGAGCAGGTATTCGATGATAGAGGGCAGCGCTTCGGGCGTATGCAGCCCGCGTTGTGGAACAGAACGATGCTCCCCGGCTGCACCTTGGACGATACGCGCTTATAGATCTCGCCCGCCGTCAGCTTTTTCCAGTCGAGTGAGTCGGTGTCCCACTGCACCGCCGTGAGGCCCATGCCGTTCACGGTGCCGATAACGTTGTCGTCATATTCGCCGTAAGGACAGCGGAATAGCGTCGGGCGCACGCCGGTGACGGCCTCGATCTTGTCGCTGCAGCGGTTCACCTCGTCGATGATCTGCTTTGCGGTGAGCTTTGCCATGTGCGGGTGAGCGTCGGAGTGGTTCATCACTTCGTGTCCGGCGTCGTGGAGCGCCTTTACGCTCTCCGGGTATTTGTCCACCCACTCGCCGACGACAAAGAACGTCGCCTTCTACGTTGTACTTTGCCAGGATATCGATGAGCATCTGCGTATCCTCGTTGCCCCAGGCCGCGTCGAACGAAAGGCTTACAAACTTTCCGTCCCGCTCCACGCTGTATACGGGCAGCTCACGCTCCGTGACCGCCGCGCCGACGACGCGCGGAGAGTATATGAACGCAAAGATCGCTGCAACAGCGAGCACGAGCGCCGTACCGGAAGCAAATCTATTGTGCCGTGAGAGAAAGCCGCCGATTTTACCTGCCATCATAAATTTATCCCCCCCTCGCGGACATCCTATGAACGCGGGGGGGATGTATTCATTGTTCGTCCCCGCGCGGGAAGATCACGTTGGGAGAATAGCCGGTATACTTCTTATAGACCTTGTTGAAATACTTGTAATCGGAAAAACCCACCAGCTCCGCGATCTCGGAGAGCTTGCGCTCGCCGCGCTCCTGCAGCTCCACGGCGCGCCGAATGCGGTAGTAATTGAGAAAATCGTGGAACGTGTAGCCCGTTTCCGCCTTGAACTTGGCATTCAGGTGCGTGCAGGATATGTTCAGCTGCTGGCTCAGGTCAGTGAGCGATGTGCTCGGCGTAATGCTGGCGTATGTACTGCATCATGGCCTCGGCATATTTATTCTGCAGCGGCGCGGGCTTTTCGTCCGGCTCCGGGGTTTCCCGCTCCGTCCGTCCGGCGCTCCGGCGGCGATGCGCCGCAGACAGTTCTTGAGCTCGTTCACGTCCACGGGCTTGAGCAGGTATTCCGCCACACCCAGCCGGATGGCCTGCTGCGCATAGTCAAACTCGCCATAGCCGGAGATGATGATCGCGTGAAACGGGCAGACACCGCGACCCTCGCGCAGCATTTCCAGCCCGTCCATATCGGGCATACGGATGTCGGTGATGACGATATCCGGGCGCAGCGCTTTGATCTGGGTCAGGCCCTCCTGCCCGGTGGCGGCCTCACCGACGACCACGCAGTTGACCTCCGTCCAGTCCATTTTGTATTGCAGTCCCCGGCGGATCAGATTTTCATCCTCCACCAGCAAAACCTTCAGCATCCTTCGTTCTCCTCCACTTCATAAGGGATGGTGAGCGTTACAGCGGTACCCTGCCCCTCCGTGCTCTCGATCTGCACGCCGTAGGGCGCGCCGTAGGTCAGGCGAATGACCTTCTGGATGTTATAAAGCCCCACATGGGCGGCATATTCGTTCGTGAGATCGTGCTCGAAGCTCTCGCGCAGCTCGGCCAGACGCCCGGCAGGGATGCCCGCGCCGTCGTCCGTTACGATGAAGCGCAGCGTATCGTCCCGGTGCTCCGCCTGCACGCGGATGGAGAGCGTCCGCCCGGCACGGTAACCGTGAACGATGCTGTTTTCGATGACCGGCTGCAGAAGGAGCTTCGGCACACGGCATTCGAGCAGCTCCTCCGGAATATCGAAATCATAGAGCAGGCAGTTGTTGTATCGCGCCTTCTGCAGCAGCAGATAGTCGTTCACATACTCCACGTCTGTTTCAAGCAGCACTTTCGTGTGGCCGTAATTGACGCTGTAGCGCATGAGCGAGGCGAACGATAGCAGCATCTCCGAGGCCGTTTCCGGATCCTCGCTGATCTGATAGCGTACGGTCTCCATGACGTTGTAGACAAAGTGCGGGTTGAACTGCTCTTCGAGATGCTTGATCTCCATCTGACGCCGCCGGTGGAAAAGCTCGTCGTTATGCGCGATCAGCTCCCGGAAGCGGGTATAGAGCGCCTGCGACTCCTCGGAGCACTGCGGCGGCAGCGCCTCGGCGCCGCCGTTTTTGGAAAGATCCTCCACCGCGGCGGTCAGCTCGCCGAGCTCCATGGCGTTCTGGCCCGTGAACGCCTTCGTCATGGCGACGACGACGCCGGTGAGCAGCAGAAGAAGGACGATAAAAAGGCCGCCGCTGTAGAGCAGCATCCGAAGCTGCATATCCAGGGACGTGAGCGTATACAGCCGCAGTGCCTGCGGCCCTACCGCACCGCAGACGGCATAGTACCGGCTGCCGTCCAGCGAGAGGATGCCGTCGTCCTCGAGAGACAGCGAAAAAAACTTGTTGCTCGGCTGCTTGTCCTGCGGGTCTTCCCGCGGATCGAGCGTCGTGTAGATCAGGTTATCGTATCGGTCCGTCAGCAGTACCTCGGAATCGGTATCACGCACAGCGTCCCGGAAGCCCTCCTGCCGGAGATTCAGCAGAAGATATCCCGCCGCGGCCCCGGTCTCATCCGGCACGGCGCGGCAGAGCGTATAAGCGCACGCCTGCTCGCTGCTCACCGGCGCGGTGCAGACATACCGGAGCGTTGCCGCCGGTTCCTGCTTCATGCGCGTCGCAGCGCCCGCGGCAAACGCGGACGAGGCGAAGATCGACTGGTTGTGCGCGCTGAAGTTGGAGCTGAGCACCTGCATATCCGCGCCGAGCAGCACGAAATATGCGCGCAGCTTCTGCTGATTGGTGAAATCATAGAGCAGCCGGTTGGCTTCCAGACACTCGCCTCGATCGCCGCTTCCGACGGCGCGGCGCAGCGCGTCCGCTCCGGTCAACTCCTCTGCCCCGCGGTCATACGCCGCGAGCTGCTGCGTGAGCGCCGTTTCGAGCTCCCGATTGTCTCTCCGGCAGCCGCGCACGACAACGGCAAAGAAGTTCAGCGCGAAGCCGCCCAGATACAAAAAAGCAGGATCAGCGCCAGTATGGCAGCCACGTAGCCGATGAACGAGCGGCGCAGCTGATTTTGAAACGATTCGCGGTGCATGGCCGTCCCTCTCTTTCCCGGCGTCATTTTTACCATATTCTTCCCTTTTCTGAAAAGGGCGAAAAGCGGTGCGCCCATTCAGGCGCACCGCACGGCCTATCGAAAAGCCTCGCAGAGTTTGCGCCCGCAGGCGCAAATAAAGTTCAAAGCATTTTTGCCGGCGGCATGTACGTCGGCAAAATACTTCTCGGCTCGCAAACGTGCGAGCGAAGCGAGTGCGCTGCGGCGAGCCGCGGCCTTTTTCAAACGAGAGCCCAACGAAGTGGGTCTGTTTGAGAGCTTGTCAAAAAAATTTTTTTTGACAAGCTCAGCGGTGCGCCCATTCAGGCGCACCGCAAGGCCCTGCAAAGACTTGAGAGACGCTTCCCGCTTTACACGCTCAAGTCCTTTTTGCCGCTGAGTTTGAAAAACACAAGAAGCGACACGATCGAAGTGAGAGTCAGGATCGTGGAGTAGGCCGCCGCATTGCCGAAGTTGCTGCGGATGACCTCGGAATAGATCGCCACGGTGAGCGTCATGGTCTTGCTGGTGTACAGAATGACCGAGGAGCTCAGCTCGCTGATGAGCGTGATCCAGCTCATGATCGCGCCGGAGAGAACGCCGGGGAGCATCATGGGGATCGTGACGCGCAGAAACGTTTTGAGCTGCGATGCGCCGAGACTGATGGATGCTTCCTCCACGCTGGGGCTGATCTGCCCGATGATGGCAGTGCTCGATCGGATCGTATACGGCATGCGCCGGATGGAGAGCGATATAACGATGATGAGCACCGTGCCGCCGAGCATAAACGGAGGCCCGTTGAAGGCGTACAGGAATGAAATGCCGAGCACCGAGCCGGGGATGATGTACGGGAACATGGTGAGCACATCGAGCACCGAGGTGAGCGCATTGCGCTTGCGGACGCTGAGATACGAGATCAGTATGCCGCATACAACTACGATCACGATGGCGATCAGGCCGAAGAGGTAGCTGTTGGTGATGGCGCTGGTGTTGCTCTTGGCAAAGATGTTGCGGTAGTTATCGAGCGTAAACTCGCCGGTGAAGAGCGAGCCGTTGATCGTGCCGATGAAGGACGTGACAAGCACCGTGATCTGCGGCAGCGCCGCGACGAGCGCCACGAGATACACCACGATGTGGGAAACAACGCCGCGCCAGCCCTTCGGATCCGCCGCCTCCATGGGCTTGAGCGCCGACATGGAATAGGTGAACCGGCGGCCGAGCGCCTTTGCAGGAAGAAGAACATCAGCGCGATGACGATGACGATCAGGCACATCGTGGCGGCAAAGCCGTCGTTCGTGCCGACCTCGCCCATAAACTGCGTATACAGCATGACCGGGAAGGTCTTATACCCTCACCGATGATCATGGGCGTGCCGGAAGTCGGCAAATACGCGCATGAATACGAGCAGCGCGCCCGCGAGCAGCGCGACGGCATCACCAGTGGGAAGATGATCTTCGTCACACGCTGGAAGGCGTTGCAGCCAAGGCTCTCCGCCGCTTCGTTCAGGGAGTTGTCCAGATTCTTCATCGCGCCGGAAACATACATGTAGATCAGCGGGAAGGACTGGAGAGAAAAAGACGAGCACGATACCGGCAAAGCCGTAAATGCCCGGCAGCTTCACGCCGAAGAGGGCGTTTATGATGCGGGTGATAAACCCGTTCCGGCCCAGGAGCTGGATCCACGAATACGCGCCGATGAACGGGGGCGAGAGATAGGAGATCACGATAAGGATGTTGATGAGACCCGCGCCGCGGATCTTCACGCTGCGCAGCAGATACGCCATCGGCACGCCGATGAGCGACGCTACGAGCGTGGACACGACCGTGACTTTAAAGCTGTTGACGAGCGCGCCCCAGTAATACTTCTTCGTGAAGAACTTCACAAAGTAGCTCAGATCGATCTTCCCGCCGGTAAAAAAAGGCTCTTGATGAGCAACATACCGATGGGATAGATGACGAACAGCAAAAAGAGCGCGAGCAAAACGAGCGTCAGCGCCGTCCAGCCGTTGAAGCGCTTTTCTCCGGCGTATCTCATAAAAGCTCCTCCCCGGATGACCAGAGAGCGCTTTCCGTCGGCGGTAAAGACATTGATGCGGCGCGGCTTCACGCGCAGGCGCACCTCCGCGCCATCCGGAATGACCGCCCATTCCTCGTCGCTGTCGCGGACGGCTTCGATCTCCTGCCCGGTGGGGAGCGTCAGGAAATAATGCGTGGTGGTGCCGAGGAAGACACTGCTGCGCACCGTGGCGGGAATGCCCTCGCCTTCGCCGGTTGAGAGCAGGAATTCCTCCGGCCGGACCGCCGCGAGCACGTCCATGCCGTCGGATGCCTCGCCGCGGAGATTCGTCATCGCCGCGCGGTAATCGCCCCGGCAAAAGCAGAGCTCGCGCCGTCCCCGCCGCGGGAGACCGTCGCGTTCAGGAAGTTTGAGAGGCCGATGAAGTTGGAGACAAAGCGGTTGGCCGGGCGCTGGTAGACGCGCTGCGGCGTGTCGATCTGCTGGATAACGCCGCCGTCCATGACGGCGATCCGGTCGGAGACCGCGAGCGCCTCCTCCTGATCGTGGGTGACGTAGACGGTCGTAATGCCGAACTGCTGCTGGATGCGCTTGATGGCGTTGCGCATTTCCACGCGCAGCTTCGCGTCCAGATTGGACAGCGGCTCGTCCATCAGCAGCACCTCCGGCTCGATGACGATGGCGCGGGCAAGCGCCACGCGCTGCTGCTGTCCGCCGGAGAGGTTTGCCGGCATGCGGTCCTTGAGATGATCGATCTTGACGACCTTGAGGATGCTGTTGACCTTGCGCTCTATTTCATCCTTCGGCAGCTTGCGGTTGCGCAGGCCGAAGGCCACGTTATCGAATACATTCATGTGCGGGAATACCGCGTAGTTCTGAAACACCATACCGATGTTCCGTTTGTTGGTGGGGGGATATCGTTGATGACGCGGTCGTTGATCTTGAACGTGCCGCCTTCGATGGAGTTGAATCCGATGATCATGCGGAGAAGCGTCGTTTTGCCGCAGCCGGAGGGCCCCAGCAGCGTGAAAAATTCGCCCGGCTTGACTTCCAGAGACAGGCCGTTGATGATCGTGTCGTTGCCGTAGCGCTTGACGGCGTTTTCAATGGTAATGGTGGCTCCCATCGTTTCAGTTCCCTTTCTCTGCGAGATTCTTTGTAGAATGTGCGGGTCTGCGGCGCACGGCCGCAGACCCGCACGGATGTTCCTTTGCGAATTAAGCCACGTTTTCGAGGCACTCGCTGTATTTTTCGGTGATGGCGGACTTGTTGGCGGCGACCCACACGCCGTCATAGGACTCCAGACGGGTGATCTCGCTCCACGGCGTCAGGCTGTCGTTGAGCTGGACGTTCTGGCGGAGCGGACGGACCGTGAGGTTCTGTCCGACATAGTTCTGGCAGGTCTCACTGAGCATGTAGTCCACAAACTTCTTGGCGTTCTCCATGTGCGGAGCGCCCTTGATGATGGACACGCACTGACCGGACATCAGAGCGCCCTCTTCCGGGAACACGACCTTCACGGCAACGCCGTCACGGACGTAAGCGGCAGCGGGGTCTTCCCAGGTCAGACCGACGATGTACTCGCCCTCGGCAACGCCCTTGTAGACCTGCGAGGAGCTGGTGAGCGCAACACCGTCGAGATTCTCAACGAGCTTGGCCGCCCAATCCCACGCGGCGTCGGACATCGGGTCGCCGCTGCCCATGTCATAGAGACCAGCGATCAGGCACTGGAACGCGGAGCTGGAGTTCACGGGGTCGCCCGCGGCGATCTTGCCTTTGAGCGCGGGGTTGAGAAGGTCGGCGAAGCCGTTGATCTCGATATCACCGGCGAGATCGGTGTTCACGATGAACACGGTGGGGTCGCAGAAGGCGGGGAAGAATAACCGGTGGTGTTCTTGTAGCCTTCCATCATGTTGGCGTCTTCGGGGAGACATACTCTTCAAAGCAGTCGGTGTAATCCTTGAGCATGGCTTCGTCCGCCGCCCAGCAGATATCGCCCTGGGGATTGGCAGCTTCGGAACGCACGCGCTTGAGGACCTCGCCGGTGCCGCCGGTGACGACCTCGACGTGGATGCCGGTGTCCGCCTCAAAGTTCTCGATGACGGCGTTGTTCAGGCTCTCGCTTCTGGCGGTATAGACGATCAGGGGTCTGCTCGCCTTCGGCGGGACTGTGGTGTCGCCGCCCTCGGCGGAGTGCTCGTCTGGCCGCAAGCCGCAAGCGCGAGCACCAGCGTCAGCGCCAGCACCAGAGCCATGAGCTTCTTCATTTTCATCTTCATTTCCTCCTTTTGTTTTGAGCCGTTACGACTCATTGCAGTTTTATTGTACTATACCGAACAAGGAAGTAAATCCCACAAAACGCAACCCTTTCAGGGAATTTTTCAAACTAAATGCCGGTTTTATATAAAGGAAAACGTTTCAATTTATTCACTTTGCACAATATGCAAAAAAAATCCCCGGCACAGACATCCAATGCCCGTGCCGGGGATTCTCAAAAGGCTTTATTGTCCGTCAAAGTGGACGGTGATCTTGGTTCCGGCGTCCGGCTCGCTCAGAGCTCAAGGCGCGCCTTGTGCATCGCCGCGGCGTGCTTGACGATGGAAAGCCCCAGCCCCGTGCCGCCGAGCTGCCGGGAATGGCTCTTGTCCACGCGGTAAAACCGCTCGAACACCCGGTTCTGGTGCTCATACGGAATGCCGATGCCCGTATCCGCCACGGACAAAACCGTTTCACCGCCGCGCTTTTCCGCCGTGACGGTCACGCTGCCGACGGGATGGTTATACTTTACGGCGTTGTCACAGAGGTTATAGATAAGCTCCTGCAGTGCCGTGCGCACGCCCTGTACGACGGCCTCCCCCGCCGCGGAGCGTGAGCGTCACGTCCCGCCGCTCCGCCGCCGGGCGGAGAGAGGCGAGCGTTTCCTCCGCGAGAGCGTAAAGATCAACGCTCTCCGTCTCCGGCGCGGCGGTTTCCTCTTCGAGACGGGAGAGCTCGATGATATCGTCCACGAGGGCCATGAGCCGCTGGGATTCCTTGTAGATATCCCCGGCGAACTCGCCCACCCGCTCCGGCGGAACCATGCCGTTGGCGAGAAGCTCCGGAAACCCGGAGATCGACGTGAGCGGCGTTTTGAGCTCGTGCGACACGTTTGCGGAAAACTCGCGCCGCAGCGCCTCGCGCTGCTCGCGCGCTCGGTCGTGTCGAGCGCGATGACGACCGAGCCGGTGATCTGGTTTTCGGAAAAGACGGGCGTTGCGATCACATAGTAATACCGCTCGTGCATTTCGAGCGTCAGCTCCGTGCGGCGGCCGGCGAGAGCGCGCTCGGCAGCGCGGACGATCTCCTCCGGGCAGCCGCCGCGGTTGAGGTTGTCCGCCTCGCCGTCCGGCGGCGCGGGCAGAAGATAGCTCGCCGATACATTGCGGGGAGAGAACGTTCAGCCTCTTATCGAGCAGGAGGAAGCTCTCCCCATGTTCTCCGTGATCGCGGCAAAGTCGCGCCGCGTCTGTCCGAGCGTTTCCTCCTGCTGGCGGATGAGACGGTTCTGCGCGCGGATGCGCAAGCAGCGGCACGAGCTCTTCATACGGCGCTTCCGTGCCGGGCGTTTCGGGTCGATCTTCCGGATGGGGTCAACGATGCCGCGCGCTACGGCCCAGCCGCCCGCCGCAGCGAGACAGAGCGCGATCGGCAGCAGCCACAAAAGGTGCGATGATACCTGCGCTCTCGCCTCTGTCCCGGCAAGCTGCGGCTGCGCGATGGCATACGTCACGGCGGAGCCGAAGCAGGATCGCGGCGAAGAGCAGAAGCCCCCACGCAGAAAAGAGCTTTCCCTTCATGCGCGCTCCCCTTCTCCGGGGTAAAGCGGTAGCCGACACCGCGCACCGTTTCGATGTATGCCCCCGCCGCGCCGAGCTTGGTGCGCAGCGTGCGCACATGCACGTCCACGGTGCGGTTTTCCCCGTCAAAGCCGCTGCCCCATACGCTGTCCATGATCCGGTCGCGCGTGAGCGCCGCGCCGGAATGCTCCAGCAGCAGGCAGAGGAGCGAAAATTCCCTTGTTCGTGAGCGGCACATCCTGCCCGGAAACGCGCACGATGTGCTTGTCCCGGCAGACGTACAGCTCGCCGACGGTATGCTCGCCCGCCGACGTCATCCCGGTGCGGCGCAGCAGCGCCCCGCACCCGCGCGAGAAGCTCCATCATGCCGAAGGGCTTCGATATATAGTCGTCCGCCCCGGCGTCCAGTCCGACCACGCGGTCGTACTCGGCGTTCTTTGCCGTGAGCATCACGACCGGAAGCTCCGCCAGAGCGCCGAGCCGCGCAATTTTTCAAAACCGAAAGGCCGTCTTCTTCCGGCAGCATGATATCGAGCAGCACGAGCTCCGGCGTCTGGCGTTTCATTGCCGCCCAGAACGCCGAGGGGGGCAGCTAAGCCCCGCGGCTTCGTATCCCCGTGCTGCAGCGTATAGGTAACGAGCTTTCGGATGCTCTCGTCGTCTTCGAGAGGTAGATCATTTCTTCCGCCTCCGTTTTGCAATTCCAACTTTCTATAGCATATCACGCGCAGCGCCGCTTGTAAAATGGATTTAACGTGGAGTTAACCTTGTCTTGCTTTTGGATTTAACCTTCATACGGTACACTGATATGCGGATAATCTATAACTTGCAAAGGAATCGATGGCTGTGGGTATTTCCAACATTTTAGCGCTGCTCGGCGGCGTGGCGCTTTTCTCTTCGGCATGGGGCTCATGGGCGACAGCCTGAAGCTCGTCGCCGGTCAGCGGCTCGAGCTCATCCTCTACCGGCTCTCCAATACGCCGCTCAAGGGCGTGCTGCTCGGCACCGCCGTCACCGCCGTGATCCAGTCATCCTCGGCCACATCCGCGATGGTCGTCGGCTTTGTGAACTCCGGCATGATGAAGCTCTCGCAGGCGATCGGCATCGTGCTCGGCGCGAACATCGGTACATCCGTAACGGGCTGGATTCTCTGCCTTTCGTATATCAGCAGCAGCGACGCGCTCTCCCTTCTGAGCTCCGCAACGATCACCGCCATCGCCGCCATTGCCGGCATACTGCTGCGCATGCTCGGGGAAAACGTCGCAGAAGCGGCACACCGGCGATATCCTGCTCGGCTTTGCCGTTTTGATGTACGGCATGAACGCGATGAGCGGCGCGGTGTCCCCGCTGCGCGAGAGCGAGGGCTTTCTCCGTCTGATGACGATGTTTGAAAACCCGATCCTCGGCGTTCTCATCGGCACGCTCATTACCGCCGTTTTGCAGTCCAACTCCGCCTCCGTCGGTATTTTGCAGGCGCTCTCCGTAACCGGAACGATCTCGTTTGCCACAGCCTTC
>VOFC01001957.1_pt1:0-2500 | contig 20321 bp, 22 predicted proteins | sample 5384161 | NCBI WGS metagenome assembly VOFC01 (sample SAMN12384722, study PRJNA508395) | human gut metagenome | isolation source: healthy gut B | host: Homo sapiens
TTCATGATGCGGCCTGCATTCTGCATCGCCTGCTCGACCGAGATCTGATAGCTCATGAACGGCATATCGACCACAACAAACGTCTCCTTGCAGCCGCGCGACGCTGCGGCCGTAAACGATCATCTCATCGACCGTCACCGGAAGCGTGTCCTTGTAGCCCTGCATGGTCATGCCGAGGCTGTCGCCGACCAGGATCATGTTGATTCCCGCCGCGTCGATCAGCTTCGCGGTCGAGTAGTCATAACAGGTCAGCTGCGAGATCTTCTCGCCGTTCCGCTTCATCGCGGCAAGAGTTGCTACTGTGTTTTTCATTTTTGTCCTTCCTCCGTCAGCTCCCGCAATGCGCCGTAATCCGCTTCCGGGTGCCGGCCGACCGCTATTTCGATCAGTTTTCGGGTAGCTGCTGTGTAAAGCGCCCTCTCATTTCCCTCCGTGAGACAGGCAAGATGTTTTTTCACCGTTTCGCAGTCGTTTCGTTCGACCGGACCGGTCAGCGCCTTTGTCGGGCCGACCGCAAGCAGACGCGCGGTGTTGCTGCGGATGAGCGGCGTCAGTGCGCGAAAGCGCATCTTCCTGACTAAAGCCGCAGCGCGTCAGCTCATCGATGCTCTGCTGCACGAGCGCGCAGACCAGATTGCTCGCCGTGGCGCAGGCCGCATGATAGAGCGGCTTGACCGCTGCATCGATGGTCTGCACCGTGCAGCCGCAGCACTCCAGCTGCGTTTTCCATGCCGGGATGGCGCTTTTTCGCCCTCCAGACAGAAAAAAGCATCCGCAAGTTCCCGATACGAATCGTACCTGCTGCTGACGGGAAAAAGCGGATGGATGGAAAGACCGAGCGCACCGGTTTCTCGATGCCGGGGAAAAGCGTCCCGGGCCGAGGAGTGCGCCGCTGCAATGACATATTTGTTTGCCTGAAAGGGAAAACGACCGCAGTTCGAGATAAACCGGGGTAATCGCCTTGGGACCGAATTCAGCCCCAGGATGCGATGAGCCGACATCGAGGTGCCAAACCTCCCCCGTCGATGTGGACTCTTGGGGAGATCAGCCTGTTATCCCCAGGGTAGCTTTTTATCCGTTGAGCGACGGCATTTCCATTCACATACCGCCGATCACTAACTCCAACTTTTTCGTTACTGCTCGAACCGTCATTCTCGCAGTTAGGCTCGTTTATGCGTTTACACTCAGTGCACGATTTCCGTCCGTGCTGAACGAACCTTTGAGCGCCTCCGTTACTCTTTTGGAGGCGACCGCCCCAGTCAAACTGCCCACCTGACAATGTCCCCCGACCAGATTCATGGTCGCAGGTTAGAACCCAATATCCCAAGAGTGGTATCCCAAGGTTGACTCCATAAACGCTGGCGCGCTTACTTCCAAGTCTCCCACCTATCCTGTACATGGAATACCGAGATCCAATATCAAGCTACAGTGAAGCTCCATGGGGTCTTTCCGTCTAGTTGCGGGAAACCGGCATCTTCACCGGTACTACAATTTCGCCGGGCGGGCTGTTGAGACAGTGCCCAAATCGTTACGCCATTCGTGCGGGTCAGAACTTACCTGACAAGGAATTTCGCTACCTTAGGACCGTTATAGTTACGGCCGCCGTTTACTGGCTTAAGTTCGCACCTTCGCTTGCGCTAAGCACTCCCCCTTAACCTTCCAGCACCGGGCAGGCGTCACCCCCTATACGTCATCTTTCGATTTAGCAGAGAGCTGTGTTTTTGCTAAACAGTCGCTTGGGCCTTTTTCACTGCGGCCTGCTCTCGCAGGCGCCCCTTATCCCGAAGTTACGGGGCCAATTTGCCGAGTTCCTTAACAACCCTTCTCCCGTTGGCCTTAGAATACTCATCCCATCTACCTGTGTCGGTTTGCGGTACGGGCACCTTAGTATACACTAGAGCTTTTCTCGTCTCTCTCGCCAGTTACTTCCCTACTATATTTCAGTCCCTTTCGCCCGGGGCAACCATCGCCCGGGATAACCTTAAAGAAAGCGTCCCTCTAGCTTAAAGTTCGGTGGTTACGGAATTTCTACCGTATGTGCATCGCCTACGCCTTTCGGCCTGAGCTTAGCTCCCGACTAACCCTGGGCGGACGAACCTTCCCCAGGAAACCTTAGATTTTCGGCCATTATGATTCTCACATAATTCTCGCTACTTATTCCGGCATTCTCACTCGTATGCAGTCCACCAGTGCTTCCGCTCTGACTTCGCCCCGCATACGACGCTCCCCTACCCAATGCATTACTACAATGCCTAAGCTTCGGTTGAACACTTAGCCCCGTTAAATTTTCGGCGCAAAGTCACTCGACCAGTGAGCTATTACGCACTCTTTGAATGAGTGGCTGCTTCTAAGCCAACATCCTGGTTGTCTTCGCAGTTTCACATCATTTTCCACTTAGTGTTCATTTGGGACCTTATCTGTAGATCTGGGCTGTTTCCCTTTTGACTATGAAACTTATCTCACATAGTCTGACTGCTATTCATCAATTATCCGGCATTCA
>VOFC01001957.1_pt1:7500-20321 | contig 20321 bp, 22 predicted proteins | sample 5384161 | NCBI WGS metagenome assembly VOFC01 (sample SAMN12384722, study PRJNA508395) | human gut metagenome | isolation source: healthy gut B | host: Homo sapiens
ATCCGACAGGCGTTTTCTGTCATGTTCATAATTTTAGCGATTTCGATGTACTCAAGATCCTCTGATAGAGAGCGTTAATATCTTTTGCTCTATCTTCAGACAAGCCGTTCGGCAGGTAACCGCTGAACGGTATTAAATTGTCCGCCGCTGCAACAGCTAAGTGCTCATCTAATGGAACCGCTGAATGGCTGCACTGGGCGCGGCGTTCATTCAGCGCATTGTTTTTCAGAACACGGAACAGCCATTTCACCGGCTGTTCATGCTCCATCACGATATTGATTTTCGTTATCAGCACTAAAAACGTATCTGAAACAATATCCTCGGCAATCTCCGGGTTTTTCGCAATCCGCAAAGCCACATCATACATCATTTTATGGTATTTCCGATATATATCATCGAAAAATTCAATTTGATTCCCGGTCAACCTCAATCCCCCTTGGGCTATGTGTTTTTGGCTGTTAAGGCTCTCTTTATGTAAGGTAAATAATACCCTATCATATACAACACATGAACAAGCTGTTTTGTAACAGAAAGTTTTCAGAAAAAAGAAAAAATATTTTTCAGGTTTCTTGTTACAAAACACGTTTCTCATGTGTTGTATATAGTAAAGGGCTTCAAACAGTCCGACAGGAACAGGAGATGATTCCAATGGTTTATTAAAAATCCACATAAAACCGAAAGGCAGCACACCGCACAGGCAGCGAACTTATGTGGACATACAGTATAGCTGATTGTATCAATCAATACAAGCCGTTTTGTACCTGCAATAAAAGGAGTTTACGATTGCTGCCGCTATCCCGCAGCGATCGCAGAGAGTAAAAAACGAAATGTGGGGGATAGCACAAAAGGGGCGTTTGCCAATCGGAAAGTGGGAAACGCAGCCTTAGACAGTGCATTTGCATAAAAAACCAGGAGGATTGCCGCAGTCAGCAGTCCTCCTGTTTTTTGTCTCCAGCTTTTCACTTTTTTCCCATAAAAAAACAGCAAATCCGAACCCATCACCGTTTGGTAAAAGGTTCGGATTTCTCTTGTTTGGTGGAAGTTAACGGGCTTGAACTGCTGACCCTCTGCCGGTTGGCAGATGACGAACCCGGCTGCAATAAAGAAAAAAGCACTTACTTCCGTAAGTGCTTTTGGTGGAAGTTAACGGGCTCGAACCGCTGACCCTCTGCTTGTAAGGCAGATGCTCTCCCAGCTGAGCTAAACTTCCATAGCCGGTCACTTTTCAGTGTTTCGTGTGTCACTCAGTGACGACTATGCTAGGATACTACACTTTGCCCGAATTGTCAACAGGTTTTTCGAAAAAATCCGAAATTATTTTTTCGTCTGTCTGCACTGCATGCTTTCCCGGTGCTCCAGCTCACGCATGACCGTGCACCGCATCGTGATATAGCACGCATGTCCGCCGATCAGATTGGAGATCGGCTCGGCCGCAAAAACACCGTTTACGCCGATTCCGGCAACGCGCGGCAGCACAAGTGTGAGCGGAACGACGATGAACGCCTTGCGCAGAAGCGAGAAGAAAAAACCGCAAAGCCGGCCCTGTTCAGCGACTTGAATGTGCTCTGACCGGAATACTGGAACGTCATCATGATAAAACCGAAGAAATAGATGTGCAGCGACGGGATCGCCGCGCGCAGCATGGCGGCATCCTGATTGAAGATCCGGATGAACGCCGAGGGGAACAGCGAAATCAGCAGCCAGCTGAGCGCGGTGTAGCCGAAGGCCAGCTGGGTCATGAAGCGGATCGCGCCGCGCACGCGGCTGTAGACCTTCGCGCCGTAGTTGAAGCTGATGACTGCCGTCGCGCCGTCTGCGATCGCCATGACCGGCGTCTGCGCAATCTGGCGAACCGAGTTGAGCACGGTCATGACGCTGATGTAAATATCACCGCCGAAGGTGCGCAGCGTCGCGTTGCACGCGATCTGCACGAGGCTGTCCGTGAACGACATCACAAAGCTCGAAACGCCGAGCGTCGCGATGCGCCGGATACAGGCGAAATCCGGCTGAAAGCCGCGGAAGCCTATTTTTAGCTCCGCCTGCCTGCCGGTCAGGAAGCGCAGCACCCACAGCGCCGAAAGCATCTGCGAAATGACGGTCGCGATGGCCGCGCCGCGTACACCGAGGTGCAGGACAAAAATCAAGACCGGGTCGAGCACGATGTTCGCCGCTGCACCCACGACAACGGTCAGCATGCCGATTTTCGCGAAGCCCTGACAGTTTATGTATGGATTTAATCCGAGCGAGGTCATGACGCACAGCGTTCCGAGCAGATAGATGGTGAGATACGACGCCGCATACGGATAGGTGGCGTCGCTCGCGCCGAACAGATACAGCAGCGGTCTGTGAAAGACGAGACCGACCGCCGTCAGCACCGCGCCGCTCACAAGCAGCATGAAATAAGCGTTGCGCATGATGCTCTGCGCGCTCTCGCGGTTTCCCTTTCCTCGCGCGATCGAGCACAGCGGCGCGCCGCCCGCGCCGAACAGATTGGCGAACGCGGTCACGATCGTAACCACCGGGAAGCACAGGCCAAGCCCTGCGAGCGCAGCCGTGCCCTCCCCGGGATTTTGCCGATATAGATACGGTCAACTATATTATAGAGCAGATTGAGCACCTGCGCGATGAGCATGGGCGCGGCAAGCGCCAGCGTTTTGCGGCGCACGCTGCCCTCGGCAAAGTCGATCTGCCCGGCAGGCTGTTTCTCTTTCAAACAGGTCCATCCTTTCTCTTGACGTTCTGTCATATTTTCACTGATTCAGACCTATTATAAACCAATCTGTCGATAAAGTCTACTTCTGCCTTGGGCCAGCCGCCGCTCCCTGCCGTTATTGCAGCCGTTCGATCGCGCGGCAGAGCATTACGCACGCATCTCTCCGGGTGAGCGACGCGGGGCACTGCCCGAGGCCGTGCTTTCGTCCAGAATTTCCGCACGCGCCATCGCGGAGACCGCCCGCTGCGCCCAGTCTGCCGCCTCGTCATGCTCCGCCGCCATCACCTCGCGGACGCCTGCGGCATCGCCCAGCAGGTTCGCCGTGACGACGCTCGCCTCCGCCGAGCGTGATCGGGTTCTGTCCCCGAATCTCATTGAGCACTCCGGCGGTCTCGTAGCCACAGACCAGTCCGTCCGCCGCCGCGGCGCTGATATAGGGTCTGGCCCACGCGGAAAGTCCGCTGTCGTCAGCGAAATCCGTGCGGTCGGTCGGCTTTATCCGGAGCTTCGCCGCAGATGCCGCCATCGCGATAAACTCGCTGCGCGTCACGGTCTGCGACGGGCGGAAAAACGCACAGTCTCCGATGCGCTCGCCCTGCATGATGCCGCGCGCGGCAAGGCACAGCGCCGCATAGTGCGCCGGGTCGCCCTCCATGTCGGAATACGTCAGTCCGGCCCGGTTTTTCCGATGCGGACCGTAATCTTTGCCGGTGCAGCGGCATTTCCCTCCGCGTCTACCGCAGTATAGCTGAATTCATCCTTTCCCGTGCGCGCGCCGGGCGTATAGATGATGCGGTCGTCCTCGATCTCCGCTGTGCCGAGACGCGGCCGCTCAGTCAGCTGAAACAGCACCACATCCCCGTCTGCGTCCTGTGCGCTCAGCGCGGCTTCGGTCGACGCGCCCACGCAGGTCTTGAACGCGATGTCCCTGCACCTGCGGCTGCGCGCCGGCCGCCCCGGCGGATGCTGCGCCGCCTGCAACCGCTGCGAACAGCAGCAAAACGGTCAGCGGGAGCAGCAGCGCCGCCGTCAGCAGTCTCCTGTCTTTCAATGGGATTCTTCCTTTCCGTACAGTTATTTCCATCTCAGTCTGCACCGCTCCGCCTCTTTCTATTCGCTGTTTTGACGAAAAACCGGGAGCGAAGCCTTCTCCCTGCAATCAACCCTATAAAATCCGGCGAAATATTGAAAAAGCACTTGTCGAATGCCTGCGATTGTGGCATAATTTTATTATATGTATAAGAGTATCAATACGAAAGGAGATTGACGATGGAAAATCATCAGCTCGTTCTTGTGCTGGATTTCGGAGGGCAGTATAATCAGCTGATTGCGCGCCGCGTCCGCGAACATAATGTATTCTGTGAGGTAAAGCCGTACAAGACCTCGATCGAGGAGATCAAGGCCCTCAATCCGATCGGCATCATCTTTACCGGCGGTCCGAACAGCGTTTACGAGGAAAAGTCCCCGAAGTGTGATCCGGCTCTGTTCGAGCTGGGCGTCCCGGTGCTGGGCATCTGCTACGGCTGCCAGCTCATGGCGCACACCCTCGGCGGTCAGGTAACCGCAGCACAGGAGGACACTGCGCGCGAGTACGGCAAGACCAGACCTTCTACAACACGGACTGCAAGCTGTTCAAGGGTCTGCCGGACCAGGGTATTTCCTGGATGAGCCACGGCGACTACATGGCAAAGGTTCCGGAGGGCTTCGAACTCGTCGCACACACCGATGCCTGCCCGACCGCCGCTATTGCAAATGAAAATCGCGCGGCTTCTACGGCGTTCAGTATCATCCCGAGGTAAACCACACCGAAAACGGCTCTCTGATGCTGAAGAACTTCCTCTATGAGATCTGCCACGCCAAGGGCGACTGGACCATGGAGGACTACAAGAACACCTCGATCAAGGCGATCCGCGAAAAGGTCGGCGACGGCAAGATTCCTGCTCGCGCTGTCCGGCGGCGTTGACTCCTCTGTTGCGGCCGCTCTGCTGGCGCGGAGGCGGTCGGCAAGCAGCTGACCTGCGTTTTCGTTGATCACGGCCTGCTGCGCAAAAACGAGGGCGACGAGGTCGAGGAGGCGTTCTCCAAGTGGAACCTCAACCTCATCCGCATGAACGAAGAGGACGAGTTCCTTGCCGCGCTCAAAGGGTCTGACCGACCCCCGAGGACAAGCGCAAGGCGATCGGCGCGCAGTTCATCCGCACCTTCGAGAAGATGGGCAAGGAGATCGGCGCGAAGGTCGGCAAGGTAGATTACCTCGCACAGGGCACCATCTATCCGGACGTCATCGAGTCCGGCAAGGATGACGCAGCCGTCATCAAGAGCCATCACAACGTCGGCGGTCTGCCGGATTTCGTCGACTTCAAAGGAGATCATCGAGCCGCTGCGCATGCTGTTCAAGGACGAGGTCCGTCAGCTCGGCTTTGAGCTCGGTCTGCCGAAGTATCTCGTTATGCGCCAGCCGTTCCCGGGTCCCGGTCTCGGCATCCGCATCACCGGCGAGATCACCAAGGAGAAGTGCGACATTCTGCGCGAGGCGGATGCGATTTTCCGTGAGGAGATCGCAAATGCAGGTCTGGACACTCAGATCAACCAGTACTTCGCCGTTCTGACCAACACCCGCACGGTCCGCGTCATGGGCGACAGCCGCACTACGATTACGCTCTCGCGCTGCGCGGCGTCACCACGAGCGACTTTATGACCGCTGACTGGGCGCGCATCCCGTATGACGTCCTCGACAAGGCCTCCAGCCGTATCGTAAACGAGGTCGCCGGCGTAAACCGCATCGTGTACGATATCACCTCCAAGCCCCCCGCTACGATTGAGTGGGAATAATTTCGGAACCCTCCGAAACCCGCATAAATACAGGCTTTTTGCCTGTCGCTTTGCCTGCTGATACTGATTTGATACTAAGTTAGTCTGAACAGTATCGCTGAGAATAATTGCAAAGGACAAGTAAAACCGCCCTGCTGAACGACAAAATTCAGCAGGGCGGTTTTTGCTTGTCTTTATTTATTTTTGCGCCACTTAATAGTCGGTGTGACCTTGCCCAGATCGTCGCAGGTATCCGGCCAGTTCAGCTTCCACTCAATCACACTATCACCATGCCGCTCTTTCTGGCAGACGAAATCCAGGAGTATTTGAAGATGCAGTATGACATTGGTCTGGATGACCGGTTGTTTCCAGTCACAAAAGCTATCTTTATCGTGAAATGCAGCGCAGCTGCAAAAACACTGGTGTAAAAAGCGATTTTATAGTCTTCTACCTCAATCGAAAATGTCTCGGATTTTGTATGCGATCTCAATGCGCTTGTCGGAGTACACCAGCACCCGGTCGATCAGCAGCTCTGACAGCTCGGTGGTCAGCGTGTCCGCATCAGAATGGCGGCAGTAATAATACGAGGTTTTCTGCATGGTGCGGGACAGCGCATGACCGCAGCAGCCACAGAAGGTTTTGCGGGTAGTCCCGCTTCTTTTGTTGGGCTGGGAAAAGCGGAGCTGGCTGGCCTGCACGGCATCAAACACGGCTTTCTCCATGATTGCCGCCAGTCAGAGATGTGTAGAAAGCATAGCCCACGGTACCACCGATGAAGAAATCTCCCCGCAAAGTTCAGAATCACATCGATGCTCAGATTTCAAATGATAGTGTCTACCGTTTCATAAAAACCACGCATTTTAGGATTACCAGAGTGCTCTGCCCCTGAAGGTCCGCAGGTATCTCGCCGGACCAGAACAGGTTCAATGGTCTTGCAGCTAATCGGGGGCAGGCCCGTCTGCGGCGATCAGTTCTTCCAGCGTCTGCACAGCAGCTTCACAGATCTCCTTCTTGGGCTGGGGAAATGGTAGTCAGTTGGATTTTTGGGCAGTGACGCAAACGAGACATCATCAAAACCGATCAGGGAAATCTGGCCAGGGATATCCACACGGGTCTCCACCGCCGCCTGCATGACGCCCAGGGCAAAATGATCGCTGATGCACAGAATACCAGTAGCGATTGACTTTTTTTTCTTGATGCAGCGGGTGAAATACGCAAGTCCTGTACGATATCCATCCTCGGTGTGGGATACTCCCGCCATTTTGGCAATATCCTTGATGGTCAGTTCTTTCATAATATTCCCTCTCCGCAGTCTCACAGGGAAATGTTCACATCTCCCTGAAAGGTATAATAGCATTGGGGAATCGCCTGCGGCGCACAGGGCGTCGATTTGTGCCCCCATATCTTCAGTATAATGGGTTTTGTCGACACTGACCACTAAAATTTCAGGTTTGAGAATTTTTTGAACATATTCTGAAAAATATCGGGTGCAGATTCCATGATGGGATAGCTTTTTGCAGCCGCGGCCGAGCCTGCCGTCCGCACAGAGCCGCTCGCATGGCCTCATCTGTACTGTCACCGGACAACAGCGCCAAATCGGTACTGCCCTTCCTCAACAGCCAAATGCTGCTGTCCTCATTGCAGGTTTGCTTGTATGCCTCCAGATTCCAGGCCATAGCCTCCTCCGTCAAGTTCGGATCGCACAATTTCTGTGCATAAGCCACAGAACGCTGCGTGCTGTTCTGGAGGGGATAGAGGCATTCTAAGACATAGTCACCGAAGGTGAAGGTCCTGCCAGCACAATCTGCAGAACGGATAAGTTCTGTTTTACTGCGCTCTAAATACTGGAAGAAGTCATGGTATTCCTGTAAAACTCCCGATCTCCATACACCGGATACACCTGATTGGCAAATCGCAGGTCTCCGCATGGTGCCACCGCCCGCCGCACCTGCACACGGTCTACTAGATGTACAAAGCCGCCGAAGTGATCCTGATGCAAATGAGTCAGGATCAACAGATCAATAACGGTGATATTCCTCTGTACGAGAAATTCCAATAGGGGCTTGCGGCCCTGATGGTATTTTCCACCGCCGTCAACTACTACTGTCCGCCGTCCCTGGGGAGTATCCAGCAGCAATACCGTGCAATCCGCGCGCCCTACATCCAAAATGTACAGTTCGCTCATAAAGTTAGAGTCACCTCATTCCCCGCCTGATAGTTCCTGTCTCCCGGTAACGGACCTCCCAAATCTCATTGTCTGCTTGGTTACGCAACATCATACGAACCTCCACACCTGATATTCAATCTCGCAGATAGATGCCCGGACACCATCACTGCCATTCCGCTTCTACCCTCCGTCCCCTGTGTTTATGATTCAAGTTGTTTCATATGAACGTGAACATTTTTGTTTTTAGCATTTGTTCACGTTCATATATTATATCATTCAGCCATTTTTGTAAATATGATGTTTTGGCAAATATGTCCCTGAGATTATTGGTTAATATATGCATCAGTCGCGAAACAAAACGCTTGGATGAGGATAACACAACATATCTGTTGGTGGCAGATTTTGACGAGACAAGCTGGCAGGCAGACGTCAGCGCATTCTGCAAGTGTTGTAACGAATATGGCCTCTGCGCTGTTCAGTTTTATTTTCGCAGATCATCTAATTTCTGCCGTACCTGCATCCCTTGACAAACGCTGTGACGGCTGTTATGATAGCTATGGAAAAAGAGCTCATATAATCTCGCTGTCATGGCGCGAGAGTTTCTACGAGACCGCCGGAAGGTCTCACTATGAGTGTCCGCTGATGGTAATTCCCCATCCGTCGGGCACTTTTTCATGCTCAGATTACGGAAAGGATGAAAAAAATATGAAACTTTTGAAGGGCGACATCGTCCACGCGCCTGCGCTCGGCGCACTCGAGACCATCCCGGACGGCGCGCTGCTGCTTGACGACGACGGCACGATCTGCGAGGTGCTGCACGAGCAGCCGCAGGATTTCGACGGCGAGATATTCGACTGCACCGGAAAGCTCATCATGCAGTCATTCGCTGATATGCATCTGCACGCGCCGCAGTTCCCGAACGTCGGCACGGGCATGGATCTGCCGCTGCTCGACTGGCTGAAAGCCTACACCTTCCCGGTCGAAGCGAAATTTGCTGACCTCAGCTACGCGCGCCGCGTCTACCGCAGACTCGCGCGCGACCTCATCGCGAACGGCACCACGCGCGTGTGCATGTTCTCCTCCCTGCATACGGACGCAACGCTCGTGCTGATGGAGGAGCTGGAAAACGCGGGCGTGACCGGCTTTGTCGGCAAAGGTCAACATGGACCGCAACGGCGGCGAAAAAATCTCGAAGAAACCACCGAGGAATCCGTCCGCGAAACGCTGCGCTGGCTCGCAGAATGCAGCCGCTTCACCCGCATCAAGCCTATCCTGACACCGCGCTTCACCCCTGCCTGCACGGATGAGCTGATGGCCGCGCTCGGAAAGATCTCTGCGGAAAAGGGTCTGTATGTGCAGTCGCATCTTTCGGAAAGCCTCGATGAGATCGCGTGGGTGCGCGATCTGCACCCCCGACTGCGCGCAGTACTGGGAGAGCTACGATAAATTCGGTCTGTGGAAGGACCGCACCATCATGGCGCACTGCGTCCACTCGGATGCGCGCGAGCGCAGCGCCATCCGTCAGGCCGGTGTTGTCGTCGCGCACTGCCCGGACTCCAACATCAACCTGTGCAGCGGCATCGCGCCGGTGCGGCAGATGCTGAACGAAGGCCTCTGGGTCACGCTCGGCTCAGACATCGCCGCAGGCTCGTCGCTTTCCGGCAGTCAGATGGTCACGATGAGCATCCGCGCCTCCAAGATCCGCCGCTTTACCGACCCGGAAAAGCCGGCTTTTTCTGACCGTCCCCGAGGCGTACTACCTCGGCACGACATCCGGCCACCGCTATTTCGGCGCCGGAAACGGCTTCGCCGCAGGCGACCGGCTGCACGCCGTTGTGGTCGACGACCGCGATTTTACGGAAACGCCGCGGGCGCTCAGCCTGTCCGAGCGCCTCGAGCGCGCGCTGTACACGATGACCGCCGCGAACGTCTGCGCGGTATGGTCGGAAGGCCGTCTGGTGCTCGACCGCCGCACGGCCGCCCCCGTCCGAAAACCGCCGCCCGCTCGCGAAAACTCGGATGATTTCTGCGCTGTTTTATGGTATACTTTCAGCAAGATAGGACAATTCTTCTGACAGAGGGGATCATATGAAAAAACGGTTCAGCAAAGCCGCGCGGCAGACTATGCTCGCCGCGATAACGCTCGCGCTGCTTCTCTCGCCGTTCGTGTATTTCGGCGTGCAAAAGGTAAAAAACGAGGCCCTTGACAGCGCATTTCTCTGGGCCACACACGCGCCGCACGATGTGGAAACCTATCTGTCTGAACACGGTCTCCGTCCGGACAGCATGCCGGTCTCCGGTACGCCGGACTGGTATCAGCTCCGCGTTTTCTTTCCATCGCCTCCAGTCAAGAAGGATGGGAAACGCCGGTCATTCTTCAGTATAAGGACGCGCAGAGAAACCCGACCGTGCAGCGCTCCGGCCTGTTCGCGCACTGTGTCGACAGCGATTTTTCCCTTCTTGATTTCACCGATTTCGCCGCCAAAGATCTGCGCGCGCTCTACGCCTGTCCGAGCGGCTGCTCCATACAGCTTTACGGCAAGCTCGTGACGACGGAATACTGGAAGATCATATGTCTGAACCGCGTATGCATCGACGGAACCGAATGGACAGCGCAGACGCCGGTCGAGGAAACCGACCATTACGAAATCAGATCGGATGACCTGCGCTGGAACTTTGAAAACAGAGCCGAGCTCGAAAGCTACCTCGATGTAGTGAAAGTCTTTCCTGCGGCGACCAAGGAGCTCTGCGGCGAGGAGCTCTCCTGCGATGAATCCGAACTGCTGACCAGCAGAGACGGACCTTCGTACATACGGGATTCCATCAGCTACGGAACGGTTTTCGCCCGGCACGCTGTCAACTGGTGTGATGACCTCTTTCCGCCACTTCGAGTGCTTGCCCTCCGCACCGCTGCGCTGTACCTGCTGCTCCTGTTTGCACTTTTACAGATTTTTCTTCCGCGAATAATCCGCCTCCCTTCCGGTTATACTTCTCCCGAAAAGGAGGCGGATCTCTGTGAACGCTTGTGTAAACGATGATGCCTGCATCGGCTGCGGCCTGTGCACCAATATTGCGCCTGCCGTGTTCGAGCTGAACGACGTCGGCAAAGGTTTATGCGCTCGATACGGCGGAGGAAAACCGCAGCGCCGTGCAGGAGGCCATCGACGCCTGCCCCCACCGCGGCGATCCTCGTGGACGGACTGACAGCAGAAAAGCCGGAGAGTCTGGGATTCTGTTCCCTGCTCTCCGGCTTTTCTCTTATTGCTCCTCAAGGCGGTCGAGAATATCGTCCGCGATGTCCTCGAGCTTTTCGTGCTGTTCGCTCCACTCGTCGTATGCCTCGGACGCCATGTCCTCCGGCTCGTCCTCGTCGAGGCGCGCGATGCGTTCGCGTATCTCCGCGAGATAATCCCGGAGCGCGGCGGCGTCCATCGCGTCGATGTCGGGCGCGGCGCCGAATTCAATGATCTGTGCCATGTCTGCTCTCCCCTTTTACGTTTGTTATGTTTCCATAATACCAAGCCGCACGCCGTTCGTCAATGGTTGCCTTTTTCCATGTTCTGTGCTATACTGATTGCACAGCATGCCGCCGCTTTTTTTTTCGCGAAAGCGGCTTCGACCTTTCCAAAGGAGAACAGAGGATTGAAATTACTGCAACGAATTTGCCTGTTTGCTGCGATTCCGGTCATTCTCGCACTCTGCGTCTGCCGCACGCCGCTGCGCTTCGGCGCACAGGCTGACGCACTGTTCGGCACAGTCGCGGATACATACGAAGCCGGCGAGGAGACCGTCGAGGTCAGCCGGACCAGCCTTCCGCAGGGGCAGCAGCGTCCTTCTGCTGCGCGGCTGGACGCTCGGAGGCGAGGATCGCTGCGTCATGGGCAGCTTTCAGACCGCACACCGTACCCTGCGCTCCCGCGCCATCTGGTCCACCGAAATCGCAGACGACACGCTCTCCGTGCGGTGGTTTGACGGGCAGATCTGGCACGACGAACCCATCCGCACCGGAAAATATCATTCCAACACCGCCTTTTTCCTCACCGGCCGCGATTTTTTCCGCGCTGTGCTACACGCCGCAAGTCTGGGCGTTCCGTGAAAACGGCTCCCGCCAGCTTGCGGACAACTGGCTCGGCTGGATCGAAGCGGACCAGACGAAAACGGCTGGCGGCTGACGTTCTGCACGCCGCGCATGAAGGGCAGCAGCACAGCGGATTTCACCTTTCTGACCGTCGCGGACAGCAGCGGCATCGACTGGACGCGCGACGGCATTCCGGCGCTCTGGAGCAACTACCGCAACGCCGGTGACGGCCGCTGGTGCTTCGACGGCTACTACACACCCTCCCCCGAGACCTACATCCCGACCGGAAACCGCGTTTTCTTCCGCAATGCCGCCTCCTATATGATCAGGAGCTTTCTCTATCAGGCCGGCTCGACCCGCACGGCGCGCGACCTCAGCATCGCCATGCTCGACACCATGATCTCGAGCAGAGTGATGACGGCTGCTGGCCGACGCTGTCGGGCAGTACATGGCTCGAAAGCGAGTACGGCATCGGCGCCGGTTTCTTTGATACGCGCTTTAACACGGAATTTGCAGGCCTGCTGCTCCTTGCGGAGTACCGCTTCCCCTCGGATATCTATCGGGATTCGCTCCGCCGCTACTGCGGCTTTTTCAAGGATTTCGCGGAGAATTATCATTTCGAGACCGGTCTCGGCGGCTGGTTTATCCCGGATTACTGGCATGAGGGCATGTCCAGTGTCTCGCATACGAGCCTCAATCATCAGCTCGCGGAGATCCTGTTCCTGTACAGGGCTTCGGACGCGCTCGCGGACGACAGTCTTTCCGCGCTCGCCGACAGGATGCTGCTCGCGGTCGATGAGACCGGCGAGGACTGGGTCCTTCCGGACGGCAACCTGCATTATCAGGTCTCGCAGGACGGCGAATACGGAAACACAGACTACCCCCTACCTCACCTATGACGACCTGTTCAAGCTCCAGAAATACCTCAGCGACCGATTTTCGCGCACCGATCCCGTGCTTGATCTGCTGATGCAGCACAAGCGCGCATGGATGGACGCGAACGGCATCACTGCCTACATGAAATAAGAGAGACCCTATGTTTTGTATGAACT
>VOFC01005144.1_pt1 | contig 20319 bp, 27 predicted proteins | sample 5384161 | NCBI WGS metagenome assembly VOFC01 (sample SAMN12384722, study PRJNA508395) | human gut metagenome | isolation source: healthy gut B | host: Homo sapiens
GTGCCGTCGCTGCCCACCGAGAACACTGCCGCGTTCCGCCCCTGCAATGGCGGGAGCTGCCGCAAGCGCCAGCTCCTGATTCCGCCCGCCGAGGCCCCTGCCGGTCAGGTGGACGACCGTCTCGCCGCCTGCGATATAGGCCAGCTTTTTCCCGTGCCCCGTGTGGGTGCGGACGATGGAGCCAAGAAAACTGCCCGCTTCCCGGGCCTCACAGCAAAGCTGATCGGTCAGCAGGATGGGCTCATAGCCCAATTCCCGGCAGGCATTGGCCGCAGCGGTGCACAGTTCCCGCACACTGCCGGTGATCCGGGTCGTCACGTTGTCGAGCGCTTTCGGCGTTTCCTGCTGCAGCAGCGTCTTTGCCTGTTCCGACAGGTTTAAATGGTACTTTTCCGCAATGGCAAGGGCCTGCGCGCAGGTGGAGGTGTCCGGCACCGCCGGGCCGCTGGCGATCATGTCCAGCGGGTCGCCGAGGATGTCGCTGAGCACGATGCTGAACACCTCTGCCGGGGCACAGGCCTGCGCAAACCGTCCGCCCTTGACAGCGGAAAGCCGCTTGCGGATGGTGTTCATTTCCACGATATCGGCCCCGCTGGCGAGAAGCTGGCTTGTGATGTCCTGCAGCTCTTCCCCGGGCAGCAGCGGCCGCTCGAACAATGCGCTGCCGCCGCCGGAGAGCAGGAACAGCACGGTATCCTCTGCCGTCAGGCCCTGCACAAGGGCCAGCGCCTTTTCGGTGGCAGCAAAGCTGTTCTCGTCCGGGACCGGATGGCCTGCTTCACAGCAGGTCACGCCCGGGATCTCACCCTTTACGTGGCCGTATTTGGTCACTACCACACCGCCGTCCACGCGGCCCAGTGCTTCCACCGCAGCGTGTGCCATCTGCCAGGCCGCCTTGCCCGCGGCCACCAGCAGCACTCTGCCGCCCCTCGGCGCAAAGGCATTCAACGCACGGCGCACGGCTTCGTCCGGGAGAACGGCGTTCAGGCTGGAGCGGATGATGGCATCTGCATCCCTTCGCAGAGTCGGATTCATAAAGCATTCCTCCACTAACTGTTTTTGCTTTTAGTATAGCGCGTTTCTGCATTCTTTTTAAAGTATAGCCCTGCCGGGTTTCTTTCTTGATTTCAAAAAGAAAAATAAGGGTGAAAAAAATTGATATAACAGCTAAAATGGCAAAAAAATGCATTGACAGTTGCACGGTTGTGACGCTATAATAAGCCATGGAATATTTTCCGGCAGGATCATATTCCGAGGGAAAGAGGGGAAGCGTACCTTTTTGAACACAAAAAAACAATATCGCGCTGCTGCTGCGGCGCTGGCTGTACTGGTGCTGGCGGCTTTGCTGCTTTTTGCAGGCGGCAGCTGGCTGGAAAAGCGCAGCCGGAAACCGGAGACCCGGACAGAGCTGCCGCAGGCAGAGCAGGAGACCGTGGAACTGAACGGCCATACCTACAAAAAGCGTGACGGGCTTACGACCATTCTTGTAATGGGCGTGGATCATGAAACGCAGGAGTCCTATGCATACCGGCAGGCCGGTCAGGCGGATTTCCTCCGGTTGATCGTGCTGGACAGTAACAACAAGACGGTGCAGCAGCTGCAGATCGACCGTGACACGATCACGCCGGTGACAGTGCTGGGCGTTATGGGGGACCGGTATGAGCCGGTGGAGCAGCAGATCTGTGTGGGCTATGGCTTTGGCGATGGACGCCAGACCAGCTGCGAGGTCACAGTGGAAGCTGTGGAAAATCTGCTGGGCGGACAGACGGTCGATCAGTACCTTTCCATGGGTCTGGATGGCATTTCAACACTGAATGACTTGGCGGGCGGCATTACCGTTACGCTGGAGGATGATTTCTCCGCCATCGATCCGGCTATGACCAAGGGCACGACCCTGACGCTGCATGGCGACCAGGCAGAGACCTTTGTCCGTACCCGCCGCAGCATCGGCGTTGGCACCAATGAGGCCCGCATGGCCCGGCAGGAACAGTATATCCAGAAGCTTGCCACACAGCTGGATGCTGAAGTAAAGCAGAACCAGAACTTTGTGCTCACGGCTTACGACGCAATGGAACCGTATCTCTATACGAACATCCCGCGCGGCCAGCTGGCAAATGAAGTGTGGGCGGCAAAGGATTATGAGCGGATGGATACAATCAAGCCGGAAGGCACCCATGAGATCGGTGCCGATGGCTTTATGGAGTTCTATCCGGATGCTGCAAGCCTGCAGCAGGCTGTATTGCAGCTTTTCTATGAACAGGTTGAATAAATGTGTGTGTTGCACATTTAGATAGAGGTACTCTCGGGGAAAGAGTGTGAAAGTTTGAAAGGAAGAGTCATATGAAAATGAAAAAGGTCGTTGGTGTTGCAGTTTCTGTGGTTCTGGCCGTAAGTATGGTTGCAGCCACTGCTTTTGCAGCAGAGACTGCTCCTGCACCGACCAGCGCAGACAAGGATGCCGGCAAGATTACCTTTGAGGCCACCGGTTCTTCTTCTGAGGGCCTGAACATCGAGTTAAAGACCAGCCCTCTTTCTGCCGCGGAAGAGGAAGCTTTGAAGGCAGCAGGCAGCGTGCAGGCTTATCTGGGTGCAGATACCTATTCTGAAATTACCCGCATTCTGGACAGCAATGTGACCATCAGCGAGATCAAGGAGCTGATGGTCACCGGTTATGTGGCTAGCATGGGTGATGTTACCGCTTACCTTCACTTTGCAGCTCTGCCCAAGGCAGGCACTCAGGTTGTCGTTACGGTCAAGGTCGTCACTGCGAATGGCAACGTTGTGACTCTGCCTGTGGTTGGTACCGTTGTTGAGCAGACTTCCACCGTCAATGGTAAACCTGTGACCTGGCGTGTTGTCCAGGTTGTGCTGGATGGCGTGACCATGGCAGACATTCAGGCTGGCAAGGCAACTGCTTCTGTTGCTACCGCAAAGTAATTAGCAGACTGCATCATTTGCGGTGCTCCCTGATGAAAAAAGGGGACGCCGCATTTTTTGGCGTATGGGATTTAGAGAAATAGAGGAAAGGGCGCAACGCCCGGGCCGCATGGGCGGCAATATTATAAGGTTATAAGGAGTGAAATCGTGCAGCAAGATACTTTTGTGAAGGAGCGCACAGCTTTAGCGGTACAGCCGGAACAGGGAGAAGACACCATTGATCTGCTGGAACTGTTCATGGGTCTGCTGGCCCACTGGACGCTCATTGCAGCCACGGCTGTGGTGGGTGCCGTACTGATGGCGCTTTATACGTTTTTTCTGGTAACGCCGATGTACAAGGCAACGGCCACCATTTATGTGGTCAGCCGCAATGATTCGGTGTTGAACTTCTCCGACCTGCAGGTCGGCAGTGAGCTGACCAGCGATTACATCAAGGTTTTGAAATGTGGGAAGTCCACGAAAAGGTCATCAGCAACCTGGACCTGAGTTACACCTACTCACCAACACCAGCGACACCCGTATGCTGGATATCACGGTCACGAACCCGGATCCGGAAGAAGCGGCAGCGATCGCAAACGAGTATGCGGATGTGGGCGCAAAGTACATCTCGGAAAAGATGAAGACGGACGAGCCCACCCTGATGTCTTCTGCGCGCGTGCCGGAGAATCCGTTCAGTCCCAACAAGGCCAAGAACATCCTGCTGGGCTTTGTAGTGGGCTTTGTGCTGGCCTGCGCCGTGGTGGTGCTGCGGACCATGCTGGACGATACCTACAAGTCTGCCGATGATATCCGCAAGTATACCGGCATGGTCGTGCTGGCATCGATCCCGCTGGCCGACGCTGGCGAACAGCCGAAAGAGAAAAGCGAGTTCAAGCGCCGCACCAAGCGGTTTGCCGATGATGTCCGCCGCCGTGTGGGTGGCAGCTCTGGGAGGAAAGCATGAAACAGCTGAAGATCACAAAATTTCCGGCTCTGGATTATGCGGGAAATGAAGCCTTTAACACCCTGAGCACCAACCTCTCCTTTGCAGGTGCGAATGTCAAAAGATCATGATCACCAGCTGCCATGCTTCAGAGGGTAAGAGCTATCTGTCCATGAACCTGATGCGCACGCTGGCACAGCGCGGCATCAAGGTGGCGCTGGTGGACGCAGACCTGCGCCGCAGCATGGTCAACAGTGACTACGGCCTGAAATATGAGGATGGCCGCAGCGACGGCAAGGGCCCTCCCATTTTCTGGCCGGCATGGTGGGCATGGATGAGGTCATCTACCAGACCGACATCCCCAACGCGATCATGGTGCCGGTGGGCCGCGATGTGCCCAACCCGCTGGCGCTGCTGACCAACAGCCATTTTGCCGAACTGCTGGATATGCTGGCCAGAATGGCAGATTACGTCATTGTGGACGCACCCCGGTGGGCGTGGTCATCGATGCGGCAGAGATCGCCAAGGCATGTGACGGCACCCTGATCGCAGTGAACTACAACGATGTGAGCCGTCAGGAGCTGCTGGACGTGAAGCAGCAGATCGAGCAGACCGGCTGCCCCATTCTGGGCACCGTGCTCAATCAGGTGGACTACGACAACTATATGGGCCGCAAGTACTACAAATCCTACTCAAAGTATGGAAAGTACGGTTATTACAGAAAGTATTATAAGCGGAGCCACGAAGCGGAAAAAGAAATGAGCGGCTTTACGGATTATCATGCGCACTTCGTCTACGGCGTGGACGATGGTGCGCAGACCAGAGAAGAAATGTATGCCATGCTGGATGCAGCGGCAGCAGACGGTGTGCGGCACCTGTTTGCCACCTCCCACAGCACGCCGGGCATGGAACGCTTCCCGCAGGAAGTCTACGACCGGCATCTGGCGCTGGCCCGCGCATACTGCACACAAAAAGGCTACGACCTGAAGCTGGAGCACGGCTCTGAGCTGCTGTATACCCCTGCGGCGGGATATGCGGCAGTCCAGCGCCAGCATACCGGCTGGGTGCTGCTGGAATTTGTGCCGAACATAACGGCAAAGGAGCTGGAAACGGCTCTGCAGGAGATCACGGGTGCAGGCTACCGCATTCTGGTGGCCCACATTGAGCGGTATCCCTGCCTTGCGCAGCACGGCCTGCTGGCCCGCCTGCATGAGCAGTACCGGCTGCGCTGCCAGATCAACTGCTCGGCTGTGCTGGACAGCGGCTTCTGGCAGCGGATGCGGCTGGAGCACTGGGTCAAGGCGGGGCTGGTGGACGCGGTCTCTTCCGATGCACACAACTGCACCTCCCGCCCGACCCGGATGCGGCAGACCTATGAGCGGCTGTGCAGTCATGTGGGAGAAACTACGGCACAAAAATTGACAGGGTTGGACGGCACGGAATATCTTGTATAATTGTCTGCGCTGCCGGAAATAAGATCCGGCTCAGACACCTCTTTTTGGTCAGTGGTTTTGCGGACAAACTGCACGGAAGAGGTGCTTTTTCGTAATTAAGATAAGGTTTCCGTTTTTTTGTGCAAAAATAACTTGTGAATCAGCGGGTGACGTGTTAAACTGAACAAGGGGGAGCATTTTGAACGTAAGCTTGCGGGGGTGTGTTATTAAATGAAGATATTGGTCGTCGATGACGGACAGCTTGCAATCAACTCGCTGGTCCGCATCCTGTGCCGTGTTGCACCCGACTGTGATTATATCAGCGCCATGACCACCGAAGACGCTTTGACATGGATGCGTCAGGGGCCTATGGATGCTGCCTTCCTGAATCTGGAAATGCCCGGCATGAACGGGCTTGGTTTGGCGCGCATGATCCAGAAGCTGCAGCCGCGCTGCAACATCATTGTGGTGACAGAGCATCCGGAATATGCGCTGGAAGCGCTGCAGATCTTCGTCAGCGGCTTTCTGCTCAAGCCCGCATACGAGGATGATGTCAAGAATGTGCTGAAGCATCTGCGCTACCCGCCGGAGGATGGCCCGGCAGGCGTCAAGATCCAATGCTTCGGCAATTTTGAGATCTTTGTCAATGGGCGCACACTGGCCTTCAAGCGCAGCAAGAGCAAAGAGCTGCTGGCCTATCTGGTGGACCGCAACGGTGCCACCTGTACCAACGGTGAAATGCTGGCGGTGCTGTGGGAGGACAAGCCCGATACCGCATCCCTGCACAGCCATCTGCGCAACCTGATCTTTGACCTGAGCCATGCGCTGGAAGATGCAGGTGTTACCGGTCTGCTCATCCGCGGCCGCAGCACACTGGCCATCGATACGGGCAAGGTGGACTGCGATTATTACAACTTCCTGAAGGGGGACCGCTCGGCAATCAACTCCTACCGGGGCGAGTATATGACCCAGTATTCCTGGGCAGAGGTGACCCGCTCGGCGCTGCGCCAGCAGGCAAGCGCCCAGAAAACGGCGTCCATTCCCCAGCTATTACGCGCCGACCGAATTTTGAAGCAAAAAGAAAGCACTGCATTGCAGTGCTTTTCTTTTGTCGAAATGCTTTTAGTTTTTCAAATGGGCATCCCAGCCGGAAGAGGTAATGATCTGCTGATCCGGTGTGCACCACATGGCTTCCACGCCGTCCAGACTTTCCACGATCTTCATCCCGTCCTCCAGCGACTGGCAGAACAGGCCGGTGGTCAGGCAGTCGGCCAGACCGGAGTCGCTGCACAGCACGGTCACGCCATTGAAATAGGTGGAAGGGAACAGGGTGTCCGGGTCGATCAGGTGGTGATAGCGCTTGCCGTTCACCACAAAGTAGCGCTGGTAGTCGCCGCTGGTCACAAGGGCCATATCGCTCATGTTGATGGCACCGCTCAGCATGGAACTGGCGGTGTACAGGTCGGAAGCGTTCCACGGGTTTTCCACACCGCCGGTCCACTGGCTGCCGTCCGGCTTTGTGCCGATGGCACGCAGATTGCCGCCCACGCTCACCAGAGCACTGGTCAGGCCGCGGGCCTCGGCTGCCTGACATGCCATTTCCACGGCATAGCCCTTTGCCCACGCTGCCCACGTCCAGCCGCATGTCCGGGTCGGCCAGATAGACGGGGTTGGCATCCTCGTCGATGATGACATTGTTGATGTCGCAGTGCTGGGCGGCAGCTTCCAGCTCGTCCATGCCGGGCAGCTTGTTGTCCGCATCGGTCTCGGTGGCCTCGGCCGCTTCGCGGTAGTTGTGCCAGATGTTCAGCACGCTGCCCATGGCGATGTTCAGCTTGCCGTTGGTGGTGGCGTACATCTGGTCGGCCAGCTCCAGCATGGAAAGGATGCGGTCATCCACCTCCACGGGGCCTTGCCGGCGTTGTCGTTGATGGTCTTCACGTTGGTCACGCCGGGGTAATCGTTGTAGATGTCGTACAACTGATTGTAGGTGACAAGGTCTGCGTGCAGAGCGTCCATCTGGGTCTTGAACACCTCTTCGCTCTCACAATAGGCGATCACCTGCGTTACGGTGTCGAACACATCGTAAAAAATGGTGGAGTAGCGGGTCAGCTCCTTCTTTTTGGGGGCACAAGCGGCCAGCAGGCTCAGGCAGAGCGCACCGGCCAGCAGCATGCTGACCAAACGGTTTGCGCGGGTCTTCATAGGGTCTGGTTCTCCTTTGCGGCGGTAACGGCTGCGTGCTCCTCCTGCAGATGGGCCAGCAGGTCACCGAACACCCAGCTGCGGTTGGAGGGAGTGACCACGGCCTTGAGCGGGATGTTCACCTGTGCCTGCTTCATCAGGTCCAGCAGGGTGTCCACATCCTTATCCTTGAAGTTTGCCAGCACCAGTGCCGGAGGATAGGCACCCGGTTCCAGCACCAGCGTGCGGGCGGTTCTGGTCTCCACCTCGCCCAGCAGCTGGGCGACGGTCTTGCCGGCATCCGCAGGGGACACGAGCAGCAGTTTCATGCCAAAGGCGGGGGCCATGCCCTCCAGCTTGCCGCGGTCAGCATTGGAGAGATTCCAGCCCAGCGCCAGCGGCACACCGGCGTTCTGGTTGCGTGCGATATGTGCTTTCATAATGATACCTCTTTTTAAGGGATGATTTCAAAATACACTATAGTATACCACAAACCAGAGCAAACGAAAAGCCCGGGCCTTTCTCTGATCGGAAACAGGCCCGGACTTTTTGTTCAGTCAAAAAAAAAATCATTTCCGCCCGGTCAGCCGGTTCAGCAGCATCACGGACAGAACGATGACGCCAATGACGAGCACGATGCCCAGCATCCCAATGACCATGATGGGCAGTGTGGTCATCCACGAAGAAAGATGAAGCATACGTATACCTCCGTTAAGTCATCAGGGTCAGGATGAGACCGCCTGCAATGACGGATGCGATCTGCCCGGATACATTGACGCTGATGGAATACATCAGCAGGAAATTCTGGCTGTCCTCTTCCAGACCCATCTTGTTGACGACGCGGCCGCTCATGGGGAAAGCCGAGATGCCGGCGGCACCGATCATCGGGTTCAGCTTTTTGCCTTCGGGCAGGAACAGATTCAGCAGCTTTGCAAACAGCACGCCGCCGCCTGCGGTATCAAAGACGAAGGCCACCAGACCCAGTGCAAGGATCAGCAGCGTGTCGGGCCGGACGAACTTGTCTGCGGTCATCTGCCCGGCAACGGTCAGGCCCAGCACGATGGTGATCAGGTTTGCCAGCACATTCTGAGCGGTTTCGCTGAGCACGTTCAGCACGCCGCATTCGCGCAGCAGATTGCCGAACATCAAGAAGCCCACCAGTGCCACACTGGCAGGGGCGACCATGCCCGCAATGATGGTCACGACGATGGGGAACAGGATCTTGGTCAGCTGGGTAACGCTGCCTTTTTCATAAGGCATCCGGATGAGGCGCTCCTTTTTGGTGGTCAGCAGCCGGATAACGGGCGGCTGCACAATGGGCACCAGCGCCATGTAGCTGTAGGCTGCCACCATGATGGCACCGAGATACTGGGAGTTGAGGGTGTTTGCCACAAAGATGGCAGTGGGGCCGTCCGCTGCACCGATGACAGCAATGGAGGCGGCATCCTTCAGGTCAAAGAAGAAGCCCGCCAGAAACAGGGTGAAAAAGATGCCGAACTGTGCCGCCGCACCAAAGAGCATCAGCCACGGCTTTTCCAGCAGCAGGGGCCAAAATCGATCATGGCACCAATGCCGATGAAGAGCAGCAGCGGGAACAGCTCATTGGACATGCCCGCATCAAACAGAGCTCCGTGGGCCTACTGTATCGCCCTGCGTGATGGCCCCCGACAGGGGCAGGTTGACCAGAATGGCACCAAAGCCCATGGGTAAAAAGCAGGCTCGGCTCCATTTTTTGGCGATGGCAAGGTAAATGAGCAGCGCACCGATGGCCCACATCACCACCATCTGCCATGTCAGGTTTCCAAAGTTGGAAAACAGACTTGCGAATGTGTTCAGAAAGTTCATGCTTTTTCTTTGCCTCCTTGTGCTCCGGTACAGCGGCAAGAAAAAAAAGAGACCTCTGCCACAGTACCTTGTCTGTGACAAAAGTCTCAAGCGAACACATGACATCGGGCATTTTGCCGTGATGACGCTGCCATGCAGCCGTTTTCCGGATCACAAAACGGAAAACGGCCCTTTACTCCCTTTTATCAAAGGTATTAAAGCAGAAAACAGGGGTAAAGTCAAGGTAAAAGCGGAAATCTTTCCTGCATCTTATCCGGGCCGCGGATTACCACCATCCATGATCGGGCGGCTGTTGTGGTCTATTATGGCCTTGCCATGGCTGTGCGGATCGACCTGTTCCAGCTTTAAAAAGTCCATGATCTGCTCCGGCAGCAAAAATCGCGCCCTGTATGCTTTGCTTTTTGCTGCATTTTCTGCAAAAAACGGGACAAGCCGAAGCGGTTTGTGCTATACTGTGAGCAGGCTGCAACCCTTGCGTGCAGCTGAAAAGTCGAAAATCCAGCCTGTTTCTGCAGCCACAGCAGGATCTTGTGGGAAAAAGCCCTGGAGCCCGCCTGTGACTGCGGAATACTCGCCATTTTCTTTGTTTTCAGATACGCCCCTGCAGACCGCAAACGGATAGAAGGAGCATTTCCATGATCACCATCTCAGAACGCAGAGAGCAGGAATCTGCTAAAAATTTTGTCCTGCGGGTGCTGATCGATAACATCGTCAACACCCGTCTGGAACCCGGAGAAAAACTCAACGAGCCGGAGCTGTGCGAGCAGCTGGGGTCAGCCGCACCCCCCTTCCGGGAAGCAGAGTTGGAGCTGGTGCAGCGGCGGCTCATCGAGATCCGTCCGAAGATCGGCACCTATGTCTCCCTCATCGACGCTGAGCTGGTGGAGGAGGTGCGGCATCTCCGGGCAGTGCTGGAAACAGAGCTGGCGGGGATGGCCTGCCAGATGCTGAACAATCAGCAGCTGGACCACCTGTGGGAGAATGTGGCGCTGTGGCAGATGTACATTCAGCGAGCGCAGGAGGAAAAGATCTTTGCACTGGATAAGGAGTTCCACAAAATGCTGTATGAGCTGTGCGGCTGCCCGTACTGGTATGAGCTGGTGGAAAATCTGGCACCTCATTTCGACCGCACCACGGTGCTCAGCTTCCGCTGCCGTCCGGCAGAGGCCATTCTGGACGACCACACCAGTCTGCTGAAGGCCATCGAAGCAAAGGATGCTGCCGCTGCGCGGACCGTTGCCGCCCGGCACATGCAGCGGTACACCGAAAACCTTGCCACCATCCGGGAGTCCTCCCCCAATATTTTAAGTAAATGCTGCGGGGGCACCCCGGACAAAATAAAACGGCCCCGGAAAGCGTTTTCAGATGCTTTCCGGGGCCGCTGCTTTTATTGCCGCTCTTCTTTTGCACGCAGGCGGCGGCAGGCGTCCTCCTTCACAAGCTCGAGGATCACCGCAGTCAGGGGGATGAAGAAGATGATGCCGATGATGCCAAAGAGCTTTCCGCCGATCATGGCGGCAACAAGGGTGTAAAGCGGGGAGAAAGCCCCACGGACTTGCCCACCACGCGGGGATAGATGAACTGATTTTCAATGAACTGCACGGCAAGATAAACGATGAGGCAGCGCACCGCCAGCACAGGGTCCACCAAAAGCACAAGGAACACGCTGACCACGCAGGAGATCAGCGCGCCGACGTAAGGGGATGATGGCGCACATGGCGGTCAGCATTCCCACAAGACTGCCGTAGGGGATCCGGAAAACGGAGAACGCAAGGGTCATGAGGACGCCGAGGATCACAGCCTCGCTGCATTGTCCGGTAAGAAAGTTTGCAAAAGACTGGCGGAACGCTCTGCAGAACTTCAGCAGCCCGGCGGCGTGGTTCGGTTTCAGATAGGCGCACACCAGCGTGCGGGCATGTCGGCAGAGACTTTCCGAGCCAAGGGACATATAAACGGAGATGATCAGGGCAAAGGATGCGGTCACCACGATATTTACCGTGGCAGATACGGCACCTACCGCATGGACCAGCACAGTATCGATGGTGTCAGTGACCCTTGTGCAGCAGCTGCTCCCAGTTGATGCCTTCCAGCCAGCTCATCAGCCAGCCCGTGTCGGCATTCTGCGCACTCAGATAGGCGGTCCAGCGGGGAATGTTTGCCTCGATCTGCAGATAGAGACTGTGGAAGGACTGCACAAGCTCCGGGATCAGCAAGTGAGAGCCAGCACCAGCACAAGCACAACGCCCAGCAGCGTGATGAAAAAGCTGATAAGGTGGATGGCTTTATCCGAGGGCTGTTTTTGGCCTTGCAGAACAGGCGTTTCAGCCGTTTTTCCAGCCCAGTCATAGGCACGTTGATAAAAAAGTGCCAGGATGCCGCCTGCCAGAATGGGCAGTATCAGGTCTACCAGCTGTGCAGCAAATGTCAGAACGGAAGAAAGCCGCAGCAGCGCCACAAAAAGTGTGACTCCTACAACAGTTATGAGCAGATATTGTTTGTTTTTGGTTCCATGACGAAGTTCCTTTCCCTGAAGCCGGCGGCTGAAATTTGCAAAGAGACGGTCTGCGAGCTCTTTTTCCGTATTGTAATCAGAAGAAAAAGACGCCGGGAAAGGGGAATGCTTTTGATTTGGCTCAGGCTGCAAAAGCGGATTTCCGTGCAGGCATCCCTACCACCCTTGTTTCCATCCCGCAGAACCATTATAATAGGGGCAAAAGACAAAGCCGAAAAGGGGATATTTCATGGGAGAAGCAGAAGTCAGCCGCTTTCTCTGCATTCTGATCAAAATGGGGGAAGCACTGCAGAACAGCGGGGCCGAGGTTTTCCGCGTAGAAGATACCTTGAACCGCATCGCAGCCGCATACGGCGCGCAGGAGGTCAATGTATTCGTCATCACATCCAGCATCGTTGTCACCCTGACAATGCCGCAGCTCCCGCCGCAGACCCAGACACGCCGTCTGCGCCATGCGTCCGGGAACGATCTGCTCATGCTGGAAGAGCTCAATGCACTCAGCCGCCGGATCTGCGCGGCACCGCCCTCTGTGGAGGAATTTCAAAGGCAGCTGGACGCCATTCTTGCACAGCGTGCAGACCCCCGGCTCCGGCTGGCGGGCAGCGTGCTGGCTGCTTCCAGCTTTGCCGTGTTCTTTGGGGGCAGCCTGTGGGACGGCCTGCTGGCCGGCGTCATTGCAGTGCTGGTCTTCTGGATGGAGCGCTGCCTTGCACCGTTCTGCATGAACGGCGTGGAATTTCAGTTCATCGCCTCATTTTTCTGCGGCATTTCCACCCTGCTGTTCTGCCGCATCGGGCCGCAGCTCCACGCAGACAAGATCCTCATTGGCATCATCATGCTGCTGATCCCCGGCATCATGCTGACAAATTCCATCCGGGATATCCTGCTCGGCGATATCATTTCCGGCTCTCTGCGGCTGGTGGAGGCCATTCTGATGGCCGCAGTCCTTGCACTGGGCATGATGGCAGCCATCTGGCTGATGGGAGGGATCGCATGATGCAGGTCTTATCGCAGCTGCTCAGCGCAGCTTTGGGCTCTGTCGGCTTCGGGCTGATCTTCAACCTGAACCGGCGCTACCTGCCTGCCGCCGCTGTGGGCGGGTTTCTGGCGTGGCTGGCCTACCTGCTGGCCGATCATGCACTGAGCAGCGTCTTTCTTGCAAATCTGCTGGCCGGTTTTTGTGCCGCCATCTATGCCGAGATCCTTGCCCGGTGCTGCAATGCGCCTTCCACGCCGTTTTTCATCACGTCGGCCATTCCCTCATCCCCGGCAGCACGCTTTACTACTGCATGAATGCGGTGGTCTCCAGCGATCTGCGGGCGGCAGAGCACTTTGGGGAGCAGACTTTTCTGGCCGCCCTCGGCATTGCAAGCGGCATGGCGATCGCGTGGTGTCTGGCAGATCTGAGCCGGAAGCTCCATGTGCTTCTGGTCCGGCCCCGCAAATGACTTGTACGGTCCGCTCTGGAAAATCACATAGATTTTACAGGGGAGATGATTGCAACGGTACGGAGATCCGGTTACACATTATAAATATTTTTATCGAAAAAAATGGATGCCTCCCGCTCAATGCAGGAAAGCATCCATTTTGGATCTGTATTCAGAAAATCGTGGTTCGTCTGCCGACCGGCTTTCAGCATGTCAGTTCATCTTCTTGCCGAAGAACTCCACCTCTTTACTCACGAACTGCATCAGTTCGTCGAACTGGTCCGGGGTCAGGCTCTGGGCGCCGTCGCACTTGGCCTTGGCGGGGTCGTTGTGCACCTCGATCATCAAGCCGTCTGCACCGGCGGCGACGGCAGCCTTTGCCAGCTCCGGCACCATCCATGCGTGGCCGCAGGCATGGCTGGGGTCCACGACAACAGGCAGGTGGGTCATCTTGTGCAGCATCACCACACCGGCAAGGTCGAGGGTGTTGCGCATGCTGGTCTCAAAGGTGCGGATGCCGCGCTCGCAGAGGATGACGTTTTCGTTGCCTTCGGCCATGATGTACTCGGCGCTCATCACCAACTCTTCCAGCGTGGCGGAAAGCCCGCGCTTGAGCAGCACCGGCTTCTTCTGACGGCCGACGGCCTTAAGCAGTTCAAAGTTCTGCATGTTGCGCGCGCCCACCTGGATGAGGTCCACGTTCTCGAACAGCGGCAGGTGCTCGGTGTTCATGATCTCGGTGACGATGGGGGGAGCCGGTAGCACGGCGTGCCAGCTTGAGCAGGTCCAGACCCTCGCTGCGCATTCCCTGGAAGGAGTACGGGAGGTGCGCGGCTTGAACGCGCCGCCGCGCAGCAGAGAAGCACCGGCGGCTTTGACCCGCTGTGCACAGTAGGTGATCTGCTCCTCACTCTCGATGCTGCAGGGGCCTGCAATGACCGCAAAGTTTCCGCCGCCGATCTTGACGCCGTCCACATCGATGACGCTGTCATCCGGGTGGAACTTGCGGTTTGCCTTTTTGTAAGGCTCGGAAACACGGCGGCAGGTTTCCACCACCGGGTTTGCCAGCACCCAGCTTTCGCTCAGCGCCTTGGTATCACCAATCAGGCCCAGAATGTGGGTATCGCTGCCCATAGAATCGTTGATCTGCAGGCCCATATCCTGCAGTTCGTGGCAGAATTCGCGTACCTGTACTTCGGGTGCATCCTGTTTCAATACGATGATCATGGTTTTTGTCTCCTTTGCCTTATCGTGTGAACGGCGAGGGAGACCGGCTCCTTTGCCGCAGCTTGCATTGTCAAACTTCAGTGCTCTGAAGTGTGTGACGCTATGATATCACTTCAGGAAACTGAAGTCAAGAGAAATTTTGAAATTTTATGGAGAAAGTGGTAGAATAAAAAAAAGAACCCTCTCAGTCATTGCTGCGCAATGACATTTGCCGGGTTGCGGCTCCCAGCAATCACTTCGTGCAAAAATGCACTCGTGCTTTGCTGGCCGCTGCCCCAACAACAACTCCCTGTATCCGCCACTGGCGGCGGTCGTTGTTGTTGCTCCCGAAGGGCGAGCTTTTTACTGCTTTCCATGGGGCATTGCTTCACGGTGAAAGAGGATCTGCCAGTTACCGCGCATAAGCTCCCCCCTTTCGGGGGGAGCTGGACGAAGCGGCCTGAGAGGGCTCAATACAAGCAAAGGGGATTCAAATATGGGAAAAGAAGCAAAAACCAATGCCATGCGCATTCTGGAACGGGCAAAAGTGCCCTATACCGCCCATGAGTACGCCCACGAAGAGGGCGTGGCCGTGGACGGCGTGACCGTGGCAGCCAGCATGGGCGAGGACCCGGCATGCGTGTACAAAACGCTGGTAACGCAGGGAGCCAGCAAAAACTATTTCGTCTTCGTCATTCCGGTGGCAGCGGAGCTGGATCTGAAGGCCGCCGCCCGCAGTGTGGGCGAAAAGAGCGTGGCGATGATCCATGTGGCCGATATCAACAAGGTCACCGGCTATGTGCGGGGGGCGGCTGCAGCCCGGTGGGCATGAAAAAACAGTACAAGACCGTGTTTGACGAGAGCGTGCTGACACAGCAAAAGGTATATGTCTCCGGCGGCCGCATCGGCACACAGGTGTGCTGTGCCCCGGCAGACCTTATCCGCGCAGCACGGGCAGCAACTGCAAAGATCATTTTCTGAGAGGACGAGAACGCTTAAAAGTCGGTCTTTTTTTTCCTCAAAAAGCCGGAGCGCTTCTTTACCTAAAATATACCTAAACTATAAGTCATACTTAGAAAGAAAAACAATGTCGAAACTGCACAAAACTTTTGAAAGTTTTTTGGCGGCATGAAAACACAAGGTAGAATTTATGGAAACGCCCTTTTCAAAGCGTTTCTTTTGCCGTAAACTGTATGTAGTACAGGGACGGATGGCCCGCAGAAAGGGCTTTTGCCGTCCCTGAAAAACGCAGGCACAAAGAGTTGCGGAGGAAAACTTCAATGATGAAGATGCTGGCCGGTCTCATGAGTCAGAACAACATTCATGCAAGTCAGGGGCATCGTGCAGCTTTGTGCGGCGTGTGGGAAAAGCGTATGCAGAAATAAAGGCGGTGGTACGGGGGTACCACAGCCTTTTTTGTTTGTCGGGATCAAGAAAGAGAGGTTTGGATATGGGTAAAGTGGCTGTGATCATGGGTTCAGACAGTGACTGGCCGGTGGTGAAGGGAGCCTGCGCTCAGCTCAAGGCGCTGGAGATCCCGTTTGAGGCCCACATCCTTTCGGCGCATCGCACCCCTGCCGAGGCGGCAGAGTTTGCAAAGAATGCCCGCGCCAAGGGCTTTGGTGTGATCCTGTGCGCGGCAGGCATGGCGGCCCATCTGGCGGGTGCCTTTGCGGCCAACACCACCCTGCCCGTCATTGGCATTCCCATGAAGGGCGGCGCGATGGATGGTCTGGACGCCCTGCTTGCTACCGTCCAGATGCCCAGCGGCATTCCCGTGGCAACCGTGGCCCTGAATGGTGCCAAGAACGCCGCATGGCTGGCAGCGGAAATTCTGGCTTTGAGCGATGACGCTCTGGCCGAAAAGCTGGCAGCAGAGCGCACCGCCATGGCCGCACAGATCGCTGCCGAAAAGAGGAAAAGCTGCAGGCTGAGATCGCCCAGCTGAGAGGGTAGCGAAAAAGGAACCAATGTCTGATTTTGCATATCCGCTGCACGAAGAATGCGGCGTTTTCGGCATTTACGACCGTGCCGGTACCGAGGATGTGGCCGCTGCGGCCTACTCGGCTCTGTATGCCCTGCAGCACCGTGGTCAGGAGAGCTGCGGCATCGCCGTAAACGATGACGGCGTGATCAACGGCCACCGCGACCTCGGCCTTGTGAACGAGGTGTTCACCCCGGCGGTGCTGGCAAGCATTTCCAGGCCCACCGCTCATATGGCGACCGGCCATGTGCGCTATGCCACTGCTGGCAGCCGCGTGCGGGCCAACGCACAGCCCATGATCGTGCGCCATGGCCGCGGCACCATGGCACTGTGCCACAACGGCAACCTGACCAACGCCATCGAGCTGCGCCGCCAGCTGGAAAATGAAGGTGCCATCTTCCACGGCTCCTCCGATACCGAGGTGATCTGCTACCTGATTACCCGCAACCGCCTGCGCATGGGCAGCATCGAGACCGCCATCAGCAAGACGATGGATGTGCTGGAGGGTGCCTACAGTCTGGTGATCATGTCGGCCACCAAACTCATTGCAGTGCGTGACCCCCGCGGCTACCGGCCCCTGTGCATCGGCACGCTGCCCGGCGGCGGCTATGTGTTTGCCAGTGAGAGCTGTGCACTGGACGCTGCCGGTGCCACCCTGCTGCGGGACGTGGAGCCCGGCGAGATCGTGGTGGCAGACGCAAAAACCGGTGAGCTGCGTAGCATCAAGGATCACTGCGGTCGGCCGGACACCCAGATGTGCGTGTTCGAGTTCATCTATTTCTCCCGTCCGGACAGCATCATCGAGGGCAGCTCGGTGCACGAGGCCCGCAAGCAGGCTGGCCGGTTCCTTGCACAGGAACACCCCGTGGAAGCGGACGTGGTCATCGGCGTGCCGGATTCCGGTCTGGATGCAGCGCTCGGCTACTCGCAGGAGAGCGGCATCCCCTATGGCATCGGCTTTATTAAGAATAAGTACATCGGCCGCACCTTCATTCAGGGCAGCCAGAAGCAGCGCGAGAACAGCGTGCGCATCAAGCTGAACGTCGTTTCCAGCACGGTCAAGGGCAAGCGCGTGGTGCTGGTGGATGATTCCATCGTGCGCGGCACCACATCTGCCCGCATCATCAAGCTGCTGCGGGACGCCGGTGCCACCGAGGTGCACTTTATGGTGTCGGCACCGCCGTTCAAGTACCCCTGCTACTTCGGCACTGACATCCCGGATCAGAAGCTGCTGGTGGCCACCGGCCGCACGGTCGAGCAGATCAATGAAGTGATCGGGGCCGATACGCTGGGCTACCTTTCCACTGAGCATGTTGTCCAGCTTACAAAGAACGCAAAATGCGGATTCTGCACCGCCTGCTTTACCGGCGAATATGCCGTGAAGCCGGACGAGGTGCTTTCCACCGATATTCACGAACGCCACCTGAATGACCGTCCCAGAGACGCAAAAAAGTTAGGAGAGTAAGACCATGGAAAAAAGCTATTCTGAAAGCTATGCAGCCGCCGGTGTGGATATCACCGCCGGTTATCGCTCTGTTGAACTGATGAAGCAGTATGTGGCTCGCACCATGAACGAGCACTGCATTGGCGGTCTGGGCGGCTTTGGTGGCCTGTTTGAGCTGGACTGCACCGGCTACAAGCACCCGGTGCTGATCTCCGGCACCGACGGCGTGGGCACCAAGCTGAAAATTGCCATGATCATGGACAAGCACGATACCATCGGCATCGACTGCGTGGCTATGTGCGTGAACGATGTCATCTGCGCCGGTGCAAAGCCGCTGGTGTTCCTGGATTACATCGCCTGCGGCCGCAACATTCCCGAGAAGATCGCAGAAATCGTCAAGGGTGTGGCTGAGGGCTGCGTGCAGGCCGACTGCTCTCTGGTGGGCGGCGAGACTGCCGAGCACCCGGGCATGATGCCGGAGGAAGAGTACGATCTGGCCGGTTTCACCGTGGGCGTTGTGGATAAGGAAAAGATCCTGAGTAATGAGACCATGGCAGCCGGTGATGTGATTATTGCCCTGCCTTCCACCGGTGTGCACTCCAACGGTTTCTCGCTGGTGCGCAAGATCTTTGACATTGACGCAAACCCCGATGTGCTGCACACTGCCCCTGCAGAGCTGGGCGGCAAGACGCTGGGCGAGGCCCTGCTGGCTCCCACCAAGATCTACGTAAAGCCTGTGCTCAAGGTGCTGGAAGAGGTGGATGTGAAGGGCATTTCCCACATCACCGGCGGCGGCTTCTACGAGAACATCCCCCGCAGCCTGAAAAAGGGTTGCTGCGCACGCATCAACAAGGCAGATGTCCGCACCCCGGCGCTGTTCCAGCTGATGCAGAAGACCGGCAATATCTCCGAGCACGATATGTTCAACACCTTCAACATGGGCGTTGGCATGGTGCTCACCGTCCCCGCAGAGCAGGCCGACAAGGCGCTGGACATCCTGCACGCAAACGGTGAGCCGGAAGCTTACCGTCTGGGTGTTATTGCAGAAGGTGAGGGCGTGGAGCTGTGCTGAACATTGCAGTTTTAGTCTCCGGCGGCGGCACCAACCTGCAGGCTCTGCTGGACAGCGAAGCCCGAGGCGAGAACCCCAACGGCAGGATCACCCTTGTGGTGGCCTCCAAGCCCGGTGTCTATGCGCTGGAACGGGCCGCAAAGGCCGGTGTGGAAAGCTGCGTGGTGCGCCGCAAGGATTACGCCAGTAGTGAGGATTTTGACGCAGCTCTGCTGAAAACGTTGAAAGACCACAACATCGATCTGGTGGTGCTGGCAGGCTTTTTGTCCGTGCTTGGGCCCAGTGTCATTGAAGCGTATCCCCGCCGCATCCTGAATGTGCACCCGGCGCTCATCCCGTCTTTCTGCGGGCCCGGCATGTACGGCCTGCGTCCGCATGAGGCGGCTCTGGCCCGGGGTTGCAAGGTGACCGGTGGCGGGCCCATCCTGCTGCAGAAGGCCGTGGACATCCTGCCCGGCGACACCCCCGAGGTGCTGCAGAAGCGTGTGATGGAGCAGGCCGAATGGAAGCTGCTGCCCAAGGCGGTGGCTATGGTGTGCAGCGGAGAAATCGAGTAAAAACTCCTTCCGTCACGCCTGACGGCGTGCCACCTCCCTCAAGGAGGGAGCAAAAAGACTCCCTCTCCGAGGGGACTGTCGCCGCAGGCGACTGGGGGAGTTCCGTAATAGGAGAATTTGACATGGAAAAGATCAACCTGAACGAGTATCTGGCATCCAACGAGTATCCCGGCCGCGGCATTGCTGTGGCAATGGCTCCGGATGGCCGCCAGATGTTCATTGGCTACTTTATCATGGGCCGCAGCGAGAACAGCCGCAACCGCGTGTTTGACCCCGTGCCCGAGCGCGGCGGCATCTGCACCATCGCAGCGGACCCCGCAAAGCTGGAGGAGCTGGGCAAGACCCATATCGTGACCAACGGCGACCAGACCGATACCATTTATGACCTGATGAGTCAGGGCAAGAGCTTTGCCGATGCCCTGCGCACCCGCACCTTTGAGCCGGACGGCCCCAACTACACCCCCCGCATCTCCGCTGTGGTGTACGCCGACGGCAGCTATCAGATGAGCATTCTCAAGTCTGCGGACGGCAATGGCGACAGCGTGCAGCGCTATTTCTTTGATTACCCGCAGCCCGTTGCAGGCGAGGGCCATTTCATCAGCACATACAAGCACAACGGAAATCCCATCCCCAGCTTTGAGGGTGAGCCGCTGCGCTTTGCCTGCCCCCGCACCATCGGCGATTTTGCACAGGGTCTGTGGAGCAGCCTGAACCCGGACAACATCAATTTTCTGATGCCTCAACTCCATCCAGCTGGTCAAGGAGCTGAAAGCTGCCTGTGGTCTGCCCGCAGCAG
>VOFC01005488.1_pt1 | contig 20312 bp, 35 predicted proteins | sample 5384161 | NCBI WGS metagenome assembly VOFC01 (sample SAMN12384722, study PRJNA508395) | human gut metagenome | isolation source: healthy gut B | host: Homo sapiens
TCGCCAAGAAAAGGCAGGCTTTTTTTCACAAATCCGTTGCAATTCTGCATAATTTTCAATATCTTTGAAAGTGCATAAACCTAAAACCGAAACGAACCCAACCTATGAAGGCTGAATTACAGGAAATAGCATCGCACTTTCGCATTGAAGGCGAGATTGCCGCCATCGACTCGCTGGGCGACGGATTCATCAACGACACGTTCATCATCCGCACCGCAGGCGAGGCGCCGGACTATATCCTCCAACGCAAAAACAAAAATATCTTCCCCGATGTGCCGGGCATGATGGAGAACATCCGCAAGGTCACCGAACACATCCGTCGACGGGTCATCGCCGAGGGCGGCGACCCGACGCGCGAGGCCATGACGGTCATCCCGACCACGACGGAAAACTCTATCACATCGACCCCTCGGGTGAATACTGGGCCGACGGTCTTCATCAGCGACACGATCGCCTACAACAAGGCCGACTCCCGGAACTGGCCCGCAAGGGGGCGGCGAGGGCATCGGCAAGTTCCAGGCCCAGCTGGCGGACTTCACCGAGCCGCTGGCCGAGACGATCAAGGGCTTCCACGACATCCGCCACCGCTTCGTGCAGTGGACGAGGCCTGCGCCGCGACGCCGCAGGCCGCGTGAAAGACCTTGCGGAGGAGATCGGCTGGATCGAGGAGCGCCGCACGGAGATGCTCGACTTCTGGTCGCCTGGTCGAGGAGGGCACGATCCCCACGCGCGTGACCCACAACGACACGAAAAATCAACAACATCCTCTTCGACAAGCAGGGCGAGGTGCTTGCGCCATCGACCTCGACACGGTGATGCGCTCCACCTCGCTCAACGACTTCGGGGATGCCATCCGCTCCTACTGCAACACGGGCGACGAGGACGACCGCGACCTTGCGCGCGTCGGCATGTCGATCGAGATGTTCCGCGCCTACACCGAAGGATATCTCTCGCAGCGCGCCAGCAGCTCGTCCAGTCCGAGATCGATTACCTGGCCTTCGCGGCCCGCTACATCACTTACGAACAGGTGCTGCGCTTCCTGATGGACTACATCGACGGCGACAAATACTACAAGATCCAAATATGCGGAGCACAACCTCGTGCGCACCCATGCCCAGTACAAACTCCTGCAAAGCATGGAGGAACAGTATCCGGCCATGTGCGAGATCGTGCGGGAAACGGTCGCCAAATACAAATAAACAAAAAAGGCAAACGATGGAAGATTCGCAAAATTACAGGATCGATCCCGAAAACCGGGCTACAGTCGACGCGGCATTCGCTCGGTCGACTCCCGGCCCGTCGCCTGCTGCAACTGGCCGGACGGTTACCCCTACGCCCCGGAAGTCAGCTTCCGGATGTTCCATACGGGCGACTGGCTGATGCTGCGCTTCGACGTCGCCGGAGAACTACACGGCGGCGCTCGTCACGGAGGACAACGGCGAGGTGTGGACCGACTCGTGCGCGGAGTTCTTCCTGGCCGTGGGCGACGAGACGGGCTACTACAACTTCGAGACCACCTGTATCGGACGGATGCTCCTCGGATTCCGACACACACACGCCGATGCCGTGCACGCTGCGCCGGAGGTGATGGCTTCGGTCAAGCGACACCTCGCTGCCCTTCGGCGAAGCCTTCGAGGAGCGTGAGGGCGACAACCGCTGGTCGGTGACGCTGGTCATCCCGCCCGAGGCGCTGTTCCGCCACAAAATCACCGACTGGAGCGGTGTGGAGGCGCGCATCAACCTCTACAAGTGCGGCGACAACCTCTCGCATCCGCACTTCCTCTCATGGAGGCCCATTCAGACGGACAAGCCCGATTTCCACCGTCCCGAATATTTCGAGCGGGTGACTTTGAGAAATAAACAGGAGCTGGGGGCCGGAAGAGAGCCGGTGGCCGTGGAAGAAGCGGGCCGGAGCCAGTGAAAAGAGTAAACCGGGCCGTAAAAACAAGGCGCGTGTTTTTTTTAAGCCATGAAGAGTTCCGAACCCGAAAAAAGAGCGGAACCCAACGGCAGCAAAACCAAAAAAAGCAACGATTAACATAAACACAAAATGAACAACAAGTATTCTTTTTGCCGAAAGACGGCGGACTGATCGCCGAATCGGCGCCGCGCGACATCATCCATCGTTATGAGAAGATCCACACGCGGGTCTACGAAAACGAGTACAACGGCGTGCAGTACGTCGCCGACACGATCGTGAAGGCCATCCGCACGTACAACGAAATTCACAGTTCGAACGAGGTCTACGAAGAGGCACAACCGTTCGTGCTGGGCCTCACGACCGGCCGCACCCCGCTGGGCCTCTACCGCGAACTGGTGAAACGCCACCACGAAGGGACAGATCAGCTTCCGGAACGTCGCCGTTTACAGCCTCGACGAGTTCTACCCGATCCGGTCGACCGAACAGCAGAGCCGCAACTACCGCATCCACGAGGAGTTCCTCAACCACATCGACATTCAGCCGGAAAATATCCACATCCCCAACGGAACGACTCCCCGAAGAGCGCGTCTCGGAGTATTGCGCCTCGTACGACCACTCGATCCGCCACATCGACCTGATGATCATCGGCGTCGGGCGAGGACGGACAAATCGGATTCAACGAACCGGGGATCCTACTCGCGTTCGCGGACCCGTCTCGTGCAACTCACCTACAACACCCGTAAAAAGTGCAGTCGGGAGCCTTCTACGGACTGGAGAATACTCCCAAAATGGCCATTACGATGGGGATCGATACCATCATGCGCGCCCAAGCATCATCCTGATGGCCTGGGGCGAAGAGAAAGCCCAGATCATCCAGAAGGTTGTCGAAGGTGAAATTACGGGCAAGTTCCGGCCTCCTATCTGCAGGCCCACCCGAATATCGAGGTGGTGATCGACGAGAACGCCGCGCAACTGCTCACCCGCGAGCAGACGCCGTGGATGGTCGGCCCCTGCGAGTGGACGCCCAAGTTCACGCGCAAGGCGGTCATCTGGCTGTGCGGCGTGGTGGGGAAGCCGATTCTGAAGCTCACCCACTCGGACTACATCGAAAATTCGCTGGGCGAACTGCTCGAACAGGGCCGCGCCTACGACCAGATCAACATCGACGTCTTCAACGATCTGCAGCATACCATCACGGGATGGCCTGGCGGCAAACCCAATGCCGACGATTCGACGCGTCCCGTTCCGTCGACGCCCTTCCCCTGAAACGCGTGGTGATCTTCTCACCCCACCCCGATGATGACGTGATCTCCATGGGTGGCACGTTCATCCGCCTCGTACAACAAGGGGCATGACGTACACGTGGCCTACGAGACCTCGGGCAACGTGGCCGTCCACGACGACGTGGTGCTGCAGAACATCGACACGGCCCGTCAACTGGGCTACGGCGACCACTACGCCGCAGTCGAAAAGATCATCGCCGGCAAGAAGAAGGGACAACCCGAACCGCGGGCCCTGCTTGACATCAAGGGTTCGATCCGCCGAGCCGAGGCTCGTGCCGCCGTACGGTCGTTCCGGCCTGAACCCCGACACGAATGCCCACTTCCTGAACCTGCCGTTCTACGAAACGGGCGGAATCAAAAAGGGCCAGCTCCGAAAGGACACCGAAATCATCGTAAACCTGCTCCGGGAGATCAAACCCCAGCAGATCTACGCCGCCGGCGACCTTGCCGACCCCCACGGCACGCACCGCACCTGCATGGAGGCCGTGCTCGGCGCCCTCGAAGTCGTGAAGGACGACGAGTGGCTGAAGGAGTGCCACCTGTGGCTCTACCGCGGAGCCTGGATGGAGTGGGATCTCGGTATGGTGGACATGGCCGTGCCCCTGTCGCCCGACGAGCCTGATTATGAAAGCGCCACGCCATCTACCGCCACCTCTCGCAGAAGGATATTATGCCCTTCCCGGGCAGCGATCCCCGCGAGTTCTGGCAGCGCGCCGAGGAACGGACGCAAAACACGGCCAAATTGTACGACCAGCTCGGCATGGCCGAATACCAGGCCATCGAGGTCTTCGTCCGCAGGTCTAAATCCGGTTCCGGAGGGGGGGCAACGCCCTCCCTGCCGGGAACCGACAACCCAAGAAATTACCAAAAAATACAAGGCTTATGCGCTTAATCATCGAAAATACCCCGCAGCAGGTCGCCCAATGGGCCGCCAACTACATCATCCAGCAGATCAAGGCCAAGGAGCAGGTGACCAAATCGCCCTTCGTGCTGGGACTCCCGACGGGGCTCGACGCCGCTGGAGACCTATAAGGAGTTGATCCGCCGCCACAAGACCGGCGAAGTGTCGTTCAAAACGTCATTACGTTCAACATGGACGAATACGTAGGTCTCCCCGAGGAGCACCCCGAAAGCTACCACTCGTTCATGTGGAACAACTTCTTCAAGCACATCGACATCAAGCCCGAGAACGTAAACATCCTGGACGGAAATGCCGAGGATCTGGTGAAGGAGTGCGCCGACTACGAGGCGCGGATCGTGGAGGCCGGCGGTATCGACCTCTTCATGGGCGGCGTCGGCGAGGATGGACATATCGCCTTCAACGAACCCCTTCTCGTCGCTGAATTCGCGCACGCGGATGAAGACGCTGACGCAGGATACGATCCAGGTCAATTCGCGGTTCTTCGGCGGCGACATCTCGCTGGTTCCGAAGACGGCCCTCACGGTAGGTGTCGGGACGGTTCTTTCGGCCAAGAAGGTGCTGATTCTGGCCACGGGGCAACAAGAAGGCCCGTGCCGTGCGTCACGGCGTAGAGGGATCGTACAACCATCAGTGGACGATTTCGGCGCTGCAGGTGCACCCGAATGGCATTCTGGTCTGCGACGACCCGGCTGCCGAGGAGCCCGCGTGGCGACCTACCGCTACTTCAAGGACATCGAACGGGACAACCTGGTCTCGAAATAGCATTTCCGGCACTGCGCCGTGACCATGCTTACACGAAAATCCCGCCCTTTCCGGGCGGGATTTTTCGTAGCTTCAAAAAGCAAAAAGCGTTTCTCAACCAGAAACAGGTTGTTCCAGACAGGGCCTATCCGGAAATTTCACGAAATTTTTACAAAAATCTCGGAAATTCGTCCTATCTTGCGATAAAATCATCCGCCAGGCGGATCACCCGCCCTCGGCAACCGCTCACGAAACGTTTCGGCGTGTTTTTTCGACCTGCACCATGGATACCGAATTATTAGAAGGACTGTCCGGGGCCAACAAGAGGCTTTCGACCGGCTGATCCGGGAATACTACCCGCGTCTGATGGGGTATGCCCGGTTGCTGCTCGATGAAGAGAATGCCCGGGATACCGTACAGGAGGTATTCCTCTATGTCTGGGAGCATCGCTCCCGATTGCATTTTTACCGCCGGGTTCCAAAGCTATCTCTTCCGCATCTGTCACTCACGGATGCTCGACACGATCAAACGTCGCAAACTCTTCGAGGTCTCGGACTCCCCTTCGACCTCCAACTACGGGAGGATGCCGCCTGGCTCGAACACAACAATGACGACATCGTGCGCACGATCTGCAACAAGCAATTGCTGGAACGCATCCTCTCCTTGGCGGACGAACTGCCCGAAAAGCGCCGGGAGGTATTCCGCCCTCGCTGCTGCATGACATGAGCAACGCCGAGATCTCCGAACTGCTCGACATCCCGCGCCGAACGGTCGAAGGACACCTCTACCACGCCCTGCGCTTCCTGCGGGCTCGCATTCCCAAAGAGGAACTGCTTCTGCTTATGGGCCTGCTTCTGTTGCGCTGAAACACCCCTCGGAATAAAATTTTCAAAAAAACCGGGTCGGGCTGCGTAAATTCCGCGGCTCGATCGTTTAATCTGTAGAACCATGCAAGAAAAGGAGTATATGAGCCCTTCGAAGATCCTGGAATTCATCAACCGCCGCTGCGACGCCGACACGGCCGTCGAAGTGCGTGCCTGGATTACTCGAAGCGACGAAACCGCACCGAATATCTGCGGCTGAAGCAACTGTGTGCCCTGAAGGATGTCCACCGCCACCCGGAAGTTTCGAGATCGAGGGTGCCACGCGGAAATTCCACACCGAAATCGCACAGCGCCGATACGTCGGCCGCCTGCGCCGATGGGTCTATGCCGCATCGTCCGTCGCCGCCCTGCTGGCCGTCGGATTGCTTGTCATCGGGCTCGAACTCTACTCCGAACGCTTCGAATGGCATACGGTAGCCAATACGACCCCCGACGAAGTGCTGCGTTTCACGCTCGACGACGGAACAAAGATCTTCCTCCGCCACGGAGCAGATTTCTCTTTCCGGGAGAATTTCCTCCGTCGACGCAATGTCCGGCTCCGAGGCGAAGCCTTCTTCGATGTGGCATCCGACCCGATCCACCCGTTCGTCGTGCAAACTCCGGACCTTCATATCCGGGTGCTGGGAACGGCCTTTGACGTCATCACGGAGATACGACCGTGGCGATTCTCGAACGGGGACGCATCGTCCTCGAAACAACCACAGGCAAGGAGAAGCCTCGCTACGATGCGCCCGGGCCAGCGCGCCGCGGTAGACGGAGCGACAGGGCGTTTAGCCTCCTTAGAGCAGGTTCAGACCGGAAAATACACCTCCTGGCGATTCAACCACAAGGTCTATGACGGCATCTCTTTCGCCGAGATCGTCCGGCTCATCGAGGAACGGCACGGCGTATCGATCGTCTACGACCCCGCAGCCTTCGGAAATACCGCCTACCGTCTGGTGATCAATGACGACGAGACGCTCGAACAGATGCTCGAAATCCTCAACCTGATTTCACCCGTCGAATATACGATCCAGGGAGAACGTGTCTTCCTGAAAAAACGACCCTGACTCCACGAACCTAAAGATAACTACAACCGATCGGCTATTACCCATAACCTTTAAAGAACACTCGTCCATGAAAGAATCTTAACACCAGACCCATTACCGGCAGCATCCCGCCCGGGCCATTCCAACCCATCTTTCACAATCCAAACTCAAATGCGATGAATATTTATTTCGAACGTCGTCCATACAAATGGACGAGGGGTGGGGGATTTTGTCTCTGTCGAAGCAGCCTTCTGCGCACACTGGCGGCACTACTCCTGCTGTTCGCGGCATCCATACGCCCGCTTCCCGCCCAAAACATACAGATCACCATCCAACCCGACAAGCAGGGTTCTCGGCAACCTGCTGCCCGAAATCTCCCGTCAAACGGGAATCGAATTCTCCTACGATCTCGGATTACTGAAGATTCGCACCGGGCCACCGGAAAAAGTTTCCGGTTCGCTGAATCAGGTACTGGACCGGATCTTCACCGAAACCGGTGTCAGCTACACACAGTTGGGAGCCAACTGCATCGTGCTGACGCACAGGATCCGGCCCCGGAAAGCCGCAACCCGCCAAACCCGAAACCTATCGACTGACCGGGTATCGTCCGCGACCAGGCCGGGAAACCCTTGGCCGGAGTCACGGTCGTCGAGAACCCCTATAACGGTACGGCGACAGCCACCGACGGTTCATATACCCTGGAGGTCAAACCCGAAGCGCAGATTACGTTCAGTTGTCTGGGATATACGCAGGTTGTGGAGAAGGTCGCAGGGCGTACCACCTCGATGTAACGCTCCAGGAGGAGGCTACGGCTCTTGAAGAGTTGGTCGTCGTAGGATACCGCACCGTCAAGAAGGCTCTCGCTGACCGGTTCGGTCGCCACGGTGGACATCAAAAGCAAGGAGCACCAGCCCATCACCAACTCGACACAGATGCTCTACAACACGCCCGGTATCTGGGTCAATCAGGGCGGCGCACAGCCCGGTGTGGACAAGGCTTCGATCTCGATCCGCGGTGTCAACTCGTTAAACTCGACCGGTGGGGCTCCGCCGTGCGCTGGACGGCGTGGAGTATGATTTCGGCGAGATCGACCCTCGACGATCGAGTCGATCACGGTGCTGAAGGACGTTTCGGCGGCCATCTACGGACTGAAGGCTGCCAACGGTGTCATCCTGGTCACCTCGAAGAAGCTGGGTGCCAAAGGCCGCCCGCGGGTGGAGTACAGCGGTAAATACGGCGTACAACGCGCCACTTATCTTCCGGATGTGGTGACCGACCCGATCTCTACATGCGCCTGCGCAACCCTCGCCGAGATCAACTCCGGCGTAAGCCCCGGGGCGGTCTCCTACCCAACGACCAGATTCTTGAATACATGAACGGGCATGAAGACTGACCCGTCGGTCTACCCCGCCTCGACTGGTTCGACATCTGTCCGATGACGGCTACGTCCAGCAGCACAGCGTACGCCTATCGGGCGGCACGGACGCCATCACCTACTCGATGGGATTCGGATACACCGACCAGAAGGGCGTCTTCATCGAAAACGACGACGCCCAGCGATACCTCCTTCGACCTGAAACTCAACGCCCGGGTCAGCGATGCCCTGCACGTCAGCGGAACCTTCCAGGGCAACCTCCGCACGTTCAACGAGGTGGGATACACCACCGGGACCGTGCTGAACACGATCATGCGGGGTCTGCCGATCTTCTCAGATTACCACCGCAACGGAATCTACGGTTCGACATGGCTCTTCACCCCGGGTCGCAACAACATCGAGAATCCCCGCATGGAGGTCGAACAGGGTTTTCGTCTACCGCAACTATCAGGAGCCTGCTGTCAACCCTGAGCGTCGATCTGAGACTGGCCCCGCACCTGAAATATTACGCCACGGCCGGTTTCGCAAAATCGACCACTTCAGCAAAAAAACTTCATTCCCCAGATGTACACCGTCAACCCGGAAGACGGGTGACGTGAAGGACTTCAACAGCAGTGCTCCGCGCGTCAAGGACTGGGATGCGGTTTCGGGACAGTACACGCTCTCGCACCGTCTCGTCTGGGAGAACGATTACGGTCGCCACAACATTCACGTAATGGCCGGTCAGGACTGGCAGCACAACGAAAGCCGCAACTTCCAGGCCTACAACTACGGGTTCAACGACAATACGCTGACCGAGTTCGAGGCGTTGACCGATCAGACCAACGCACAGGCTACGGGCAGTTCGTGGAAAAACGCATGATCTCCTTCTATGGGCGTCTGGCCTACACTTACGACGAACGCTACATGCTCGAAGCCACCCCTGCGTTACGACGGTTCGAGCAACCTCTCGCGCGACAACCGCTGGTTCCTTTTCCCGTCGGTGATGGTGGCCTGGAACCTGAGCCGCGAGCCCTTCTTTCAGGTCAAGCAGATCGACCTGCTGGAAGCCTGCGCCTCTCCTACGGTATCATGGGCAGCGAATCGGTGGATCCCTTACAGCTACCAGATGACCTACAACGCCCTGGACCAGAACTATACGTTCGGCGGGACCCCGGCGGCAGGATATGCCGTCGAAGAGTCTCACCGACCGGTTGCTCGGCTGGGAGAAGACCCGTTCGTACAATGCGGGACTCGACCTGGCGGCCTTCAACAATCGGCTGAACTTCGAAGCCGACTTCTTCCGCAAGGAGACCTTCGACATCATCATGACCCGTTCGATCCCTCGCACGTCGGTGGACTGAGCGGCCCGAAAAGCAACGTGGGAACCGTGCTCAACAAGGGCTTCGAGATCCGGGCAGTTGGCGCGACCGCATCAAGGACTTCTCCTACGGGGGTGAACCTCTCGGTGGGGTTCGTACGCAACCGGGTGCCTCGCTCGACGGCGGGCAGATCCTGGCCAACAGCAACACGCGCTGATCACCAAGGAGGGGTATCCGATCCGTTCGTTCTATCTCTATGAAGCCGACGGTTACTACCTCACGCAAGAGGAGATCGACAACGCCTCGGTAGTCTACGGCGACCGCTCGAAACTGCGCCCGGCTACCTGAAATACAAGAACAACTGCGAGGACGAGGTGATCGACGACAAGGACAAGATCATCGTAGGCAACACAATCCCCGAATGGACCTATTCGTTCGGGCTGCAGGTGGGCTGGAAGGGCCTTTCGCTCGAAGCACAGTTCCAGGGCGTCGGCGACGTCTACACCTACCCGACGGCCAACCTTGCCGTCCCGTTCAACAACGGCGCGGGCGTTACGTGGGAGTGGGGCCACCGACTCCCTGGACCGAAAGCAATCCCAATGCAAAACTCCCGCTGCTGACCACCTACACCGATGCCCCGGAGAACTTTTATCCTGTCGACCAAATGGCTGCGCAACGCCTCCTACCTGCGCATGAAGAACATCCAGTTGACGTATGACTTTCCGAAACGGCTGCCCGCCCGCTGCGCATCCACGGACTGCAGGTTCTACATCAGCGGCCAGAACCTCTGGACACTCTCCGATTTCGACCTCTGGGACCCCTGAAATCACCACGACCCGCACGAATCTCTACGAATATCCCAACCTGAAGACCATATCCGTGGGTCTGAACCTGAGTTTCTAACCCCAATCCTGTAAATGATGAAAAAGAATCTATATTTCGAATCGCCCTCTGCTGGCCGTTGCGGCAACCTCGTGTTCGATGGATTTCGAACCGACGGGTGCCTACAGCGACAAGACATTCTGGTATAGCGCCAAGAATGCCGAGAGCGGACTGACGGGCTGCTTTCCTGCCGCTGCGCAACGGCAGCCTGTTCGGCCACATGGCGATCGCGCTGGAAGAGTGTGCGACCCCAATGCCTACAACTACGACAACAACTCCAACTGGAACGATATCGCCAAAGGCAGCCACACGGCCGAAGGGACCGTCTTTGCCGGCCGTTGGAAATATGCCTACCACCGGAATCGGACGCTGCAACATGCTGCTGGCGAACATCGACCAAAGCAAGGAGTTGTCGAGTGAGGAGATCACCCAGATGAAGGCCCAGGCACGGTTCCTGCGGGCTCTCTACTACTCGGTGCTGCCCACCTACTACTATTCTGCACCGCTGATCACCGACGCTCCCGGACATCTCCCAGGTCAACCAGCCGCGGGCGGAACGTGCCACGATCATCCAGTTCATCCTCGACGAACTGGAGGCGGTCTCCAAAATCCTGCCGCGCAACTTACACCTCCTCATCCGACCAGGGACGTCCCACCGCCGGAGCCGCATTGGCCCTCGGGCCGGGTCCCTGCTCTTCGAGGCGAGCGCTCTGTGCAACCCCGACCACAACGAGGAGGCCTGGCGTGCAGCGGCCGACGCAGCCTATGCGGTGATGGAGATGGGTGTCTACGCTCTCTACCAGAGCGGTTACGCAAAACTCTTCACCGAAGCCGCCGAGCACTCCTCGGAGTCGATCTTCAACGTCGAGTTCGTCTCCAACCCCACGGGCCTCGGGCACAGCATCGACATTGTCATGCGGCAGTACAACAGTGCGGCGCCGCTGAAGAATTTCGTGGACAGCTACTGGATGAAGGATGGAAAGCCCCGCGAGGAGTCGGCTTATGCGGACTCTCCGGACTATGAGGATCTCGATCCGCGTTTTGCCCAGACGATCGTCTATCCCGGTTCGGTCTGGATGGGTGAGACCGTGAAGACCGATAATACGAATGTCCGCTTCACCAACAAGCAGACCGGATTCATCTACAAGAAGTACACGGTCTATACGGAGCAGGTGCCCAGTGACGAGGAGTACCGCCTGGTGAGCAATTGTTCGCCGATCAACATCATGCTGCTGCGCTATGCCGACGTGCTGCTGATGTACGCCGAGGCGAAGAACGAACTGGGTGAGATGACTGAAGAGGTCTGGAACCGTACGGTCAAGGCAATTCGCCAACGGGCCGGATTCACCTCGTCGGCAGCCCTGGCCTACCCCGGGAATGATCCTGCGGAGGCTTCGCCGTCAGATCCGCTACGAACGCCGGATCGAGTTTGCGGGCGAAGGGACCTATTACAACGATCTGCGGCGTTGGCGCGAGGCCGAAACGGCCATGAACAATCTGAACATCTATACCTTCGACGGAACACTCATCGGTACGCGGAATTTCAACAAGGAACGCGACTACTGGTGGCCGGTTCCGGCAGCCGAGATCGAGATTGCCCCCTCGCTGCGCCCCCAACAACCCGGGCTGGTAAAACAACCGACAAATCACGACAAACCATGAAATACATACACGGAACGATCCGGCTGTTGGCCGGCATCATGACAACGGCCATCTTTTTTGTATGGCTTGTGAAAAAGAGAACCGTACGATCATCCCGCTTCCGGACCTCGAACCGCCCGCCTCGCAGGACGACAAAGTCATCGCACTGGTCGAGCAATCGCAGAATCAGGTAGCCCTGGTGAATGCCACGACGGGAGAGACCCTGTGGCAGTGGACCCCGGCGGTTCAGACCTCACGGCCGAAGAGCAGGCGTGGTTCAACCTCCCGGACGAAGTGAAACCGATCTACAACTGCGAATACCTGCTCATCACGGCCACGCGCGCGGCGGGTGTGGCGATCATCCGCATCGCCGACAAACGGGTGATGTTCTACGCCTGTCCAAAGGGCCAGCCACACTCGGCGGAGTTGCTGCCCGACGGGAACGTCGTGGTAGCCTCCTCGACCGACGGAACCGCCGACGGCGACATGCTGCGGCTCTACGAGGTGGATTTCGAAAAACGGTTTGCCGCGGCTCCCGTGGCAACCTACCCGTTGCCCTTCGGGCACAACGCCGTGTGGGATCGCACGAACGAGTTGCTGTGGGCTACGGCCGACAACGTGCTGAACACCTACACCTATGTGCAGTCGGAGGGGAAACCAGCCCTGGTACTCCAGGACTCCTACCCGCTGCCCGAAGGCCAGAACGGTGCCCACGGCTCTTCCCCGTCTACGGACTCAACCAACTGTGGCTTACGACCCTGGGGGCGGTCTACAAATTCAACGTGGCGACGAAGGAGTTCCAGCGTTTCAATGCCAGCACGACCGGCAACATCAAGTGCATCTCGTCGGGCCCCGCCGTATGCGACCATCATGCTCTACCCGACCGAAAGTTACTGGTCGGACAAGTTGATCGACACCGGCGCCGCAGCGTCTACCAGAAGGACGGATACCAGATCTACAAGGGACGCTGGCTGCTCAAGAATACCTTCAGTTATCCGGGAAGACCACCCGGCCCCTCAAATCCTGACGCGCCATGAGATCCATCGCAAAAAGAACTGGAATGCTTCTCCTGGCAGCCATGCTGCTCGGAGGATGCCGGTCGGAACGGCAGCGGGTGTATGACGCCTACTGCAGTTGGCCGATGGGGTTGTCGGTTTCACTGACCATGCCCGAGGAACGCTCCGCGAGGTCCGCGAGGCGGGATTCGACTACGTGGAGGTGACACTCAACTCCCTGCGGACGAAATCCCGCGAAGAGTGTTCGGCAGCCCTCGAACGCTTCCGCGCTGATGCTGAGCGGTCGGGCTGACCATCTGGTCGGTACACCTGCCTTTCGGCCGGGCTTGGGATATCTCCTCACCGAACGACTCCGTCCGCACGGCCGTCGTCGACCGAATCGCCTGGTTCATCGAGGCCGTACAACCGCTCCGACCCCGAAAAATGATCCTGCACCCGAGTGCCGAACCGATTGCCGACTCGCTGCGGGGACTCCACATCGAGCACAGCATCCACTCAATCAATACGCTGGCGGCCGTAGCGGCCCGGTATGAAGCCCAACTTCTCGTGGAGGACCTGCCGCGCACCTGTCTCTGCAACACCTCCGGGGAGATGCTTTCGATTTTCGAGCGGCTGGACCCGGCGGTGGGCGTATGTTTCGACACGAACCATCTCCTGCAGGAGACTCCCGAAGCCTTCGCCCGGGCTCTGGGCGGGAGAATCGCCAGTTTGCACGTCTCGGACTACGACGCCGTGGATGAAAAGCACTGGCTCATGGGCCGCGGCACGATCGACTGGCCGAGTCTGGTCACAGCGCTGGCCGACATCGGTTACGAGGGCGTATTCCTCTTCGAAGTGGGCGGTTACGACTCGTTCCGGGAGGTTGCCGGGAGGCTGGGATGAACTGAAACGACAACTTGCAAAGCGAAAACAACGACAACTAAAACCAACTACCATGAAACGATTCATACAACGAACAACCGGATTACTGGCCGGACTCCTGCTGGTCGTATCGTGCCAAAACGATGACCTGGAAGTCCCCGGACAGCCCGATTTCATCGTCGTGGGACTCGAATACCCCTATACGATCCAGATGGGCGACTCTTTCGAGCTGTCGGTCCCCGAAGAGCCCGGCGCGGAGAGTTACTTCTGGCAACTTCCCGAAATGATCAACGTTCTCGAAGGGGAAAACACCTCGCGGCTGCTGGTTTCGGGACTTGTCGAAGGGGTGATCCCCGCCGGGGTCATCACCGTCACGGCAATCAATGCCGCGGGCAGCAGTACGCCCCGAACCCTCTGGAAAGAGATCACCATCACGGGACTTCCGCCGCGCCCGGCTTACGTCCAAACCTCGATCACGGGGTCGCTGACCGTTGACATGGACGAGGAGTTCTCGGTCTACGTCCCGGACGACGAGACGATTGCCAGCTATGCGTGGAGCGTTCCCGAAGCGTTGACGGTCGTCGACGGCGGCGAGACCTCGCGGGTGATCGTCAAGGCCAACCGCAAATCGGTGAACATTCCGGCAAATGCAATTTCGGTCACGACGGTCAGCAAGACCGGGCTTCAGGCGACTCACCACTTCGAGAAGATGATCGTCGTGTTGCCGATCGACGAGTACCATACGGCCAAGCGTTACGGCACGAAGACCTGGATGACCGTGAACCTCAACTACGCCGGCGAGGACGGCACGGTGGGCCGCACGGCTCCGGATGATCCCGACGGCTCGAAGTACGGGCGTTACTACACCTGGGAGGAGGCCATGACGGGTCGCTCGGCCGGAGAGAACCCTATACCTACGGAGCGACCGGCACCGACGACGTGGGCAACTCCTATACGCTCAACGACGGTGTGCCCTCCTACAACATCCAGATCCGTGGTATCTGCCCCGAGGGCTGGCATATCCCGAATGCCTATGACTTTTTACGATCTGGCAGTGGGCGTGGCGGACGATTACGGGCTGCGCATGAACTCCATCGAGGAGGTTGTAAACGCCGTGGCGGGTATCTACCTGCCCGACAATCGGGAGACGAAGCCGATGGCACCCATGAATATGATCGACTACGGATTCATCTCCTCCTACCTGCGCGGCAGCCGTCGGGAGGCGGAAGGCGGCATGTGGAAGGCAAGCAGCGGCGCTGTCGACAACGGCACGATGTTCAACCTGACGAAACCCAGCGGAAAGTTCCCGGCCGGAAAGTATCCGATGTATTTCCCGGAGGAGATCGAGCGGATTGGCTTCAACGTTCTCCCCATGCGGCAAATACTCGGGCGATAAGTTCGACTACTTCGGAGTCTACTCCTTCCACTGGACCGCCACGGTGACAAAGGACGAAAAGCACTATCGCATCACGATCGGCAACGGGAACTGCAACTTCTCGACCTACGCCGAAACGGGGTCGTCGAACAACGTGCGCTGCGTCGCCAACTATTGATGTTTTCAATCGCTCCGACGGGCCGCATGTGGCGGGAAGGCTCCTGCAACGTGCGGCCCGAACGGAAAATATTCAGACTCATGAACGGTATAAAGAAAAATGCTCCTGCCGCTGGCTCTGCTGGCCGGAACGGTTGCAACGGCGGCCCCTGGTAACTTCAGCCGAGGGGAACTCCCGAACGATCGACATCCATACCGACCGGCTTTCGCTGGTCTTTGCAGCCACACCGGGCAGCGTGCTCACGCAATGCCACTTTGGAGCACGAATCGACAACTCCGCCCCGCTGGCGGTTTCCGGCACCGAGTCCCGGCCTACCCCACGGCCGAAGGTTTCGATTTCCGGAACCCGGCCCTGCGCGTCACGCACGCCGACGGCGACGAATACCGAACTGCGCTACGTTTCGCACACCTCGAAGCAGCTTGCCGACGGGAATGTCACGGAAACGGCAATCCGGCTCAACGACCGTTGCCAGGCACTCAATGTCGAACTCATCTTTACGGCCTATGCCCGGGAGAATGTCATCACCACCCACGCCTTGATCCACAACCGGGAAAAGGGTGCAGTCGAACTCCGGGACTTCTACTCCTCGGCGCTCTCGCTCCGGGCCGGGAAGTACCTGCTGACCCATCTCTACGGTGCCTGGGCCCGTGAGGCGCAGGTCGAACACTCGCTGCTGGATCACGGATCGAAAAGCATCGAGTCGACACGCGGCGTGCGGACCACCCACACCGAACAACCCGCTTTCCTGCTGACGCTCGACAGCGACTCCTTCAACGAGGAGTACGGCGAGGTCATCGCCGGAGCCCTGGCCTGGAGCGGCAACTTCCGGCTGAACTTCGAGGTGGACGAATCCGACCGTCTGACCGTACTGGCCGGAGCCAACCCCGCCGGTTCGGAGTACACGCTCCGGCCGGGCGAGACGTTCCGCACCCCGGAGATGATCTACACCTATTCGAACCAGGGGGCGGGCGGCGCCTCGCGCAACCTCCACGACTGGGCCCGCCGCTACGGGCGTCTATCGCAACACGCACACGGTGCCGACGCTGCTGAACAGTTGGGAGGGGGCCTATTTCGATTTCGACTTCAAGACCCTGGCGGGGATGATCGACGATGCGGCCGCGATGGGGCTGGAGATGTTTGTCCTCGACGACGGATGGTTCGGCAACAAATATCCGCGCAACAGCTCCGGAGCCGGGCTGGGCGACTGGCAGGTCAACGTCCGCAAACTCCCCGAGGGAATCGACAGCATCGCCTCCTATGCCCATGCCCGGGGGCTGAAGTTTGGCATCTGGATAGAGCCGGAGATGGTCAATCCGAAGAGTGAACTGGCCGAACGCCATCCCGACTGGATCGTCCGAATGCCCGGGCGTGAGGCGCCGCTGAGCCGGAACCAATGGTTGCTCGACTTGACGAATCCCGCCGTGCAGGATTTCGTCTTCGGGGTCTTCGACCAAACGATGCAACTCTCCAAAAAGATCGACTACATCAAGTGGGACGCCAATCGCAACGCCTGCAACGCAGGCTCGGCCTACCTCCCGGGCCGCTGAACAGACCCGCTTCTGGTTCGACTATACCCAGGGCTTCTACCGTGTGCTGGAGCGCATCCGGGCCAAATACCCCGATGTGTTGATCCAAGCCTGCGCCTCGGGTGGCGGACGGGTCGAATACGGCGCCCTGCGCTATTTCGACGAGGTGTGGACCAGCGACAACACCGAAGCGCTCTCCCGGGCCCGAATCCAGTACGGTACGAGCCTCTTCTATCCGGCGTCGGTCATGGGAGCACACGTCTCGGCGGTCCCCAATCACCAGACCGGGAACCGTACGCCGCTGAAGTTCCGTTTCGACATGGCGTGTGCCGGGCGTCTCGGCATGGAGCCTGCAGCCGCGGCAGATGGACGACGCGGAGAGGGCCTTCGCCCGAAAGGCGATCGACTCCTACAAGGGCTACCGGGACCTCGTCCTGCAAGGGGACCTCTACCGAATCGGGACGCCCTACGACCGTTCGGGCTGCTACGCCGTGCTGTACGTCTCGAAGGACAAGCAGCGGGCCGTACTCTTCACCTACTGTCTGCAATACCAGGGACGGACCCTGCGGCCGAAATTCCGGCTTCGCGGTCTCGACCCGCAGACGAATTACCGGATCCGCGAACTGAATGTCGAAAAGCCCCGGTTCGGATTCGACGGCGGGACGTTCAGCGGATCGCTGCTGGCCGAAGCGGGCATCGAACCGGCGCTGTCGAAGGCCTCTACGACAGCGGGGGTCTTCCTGCTCGAAGCCGCCGACTCGGAACAACCGATCCGAACCGCTCCGACAGGCTCAAGATCCGGACTCCGCTGACGGCCGATGCTGCATCGGTCGTTTGCCGTTCCCGATTCCGGGTGAAGGGCAAAACCGCTCCGCAGCCACTCCTGCTGTCTATTCATCAACGTTTTAAAACCATTCAACCATGAAAAAACTACTGTTTATGGCGTGTCTGCTGCTGTCGGCCGCCTGCTCGGAGACCCGGACAGGAATGATCCACACGCCAACCCCCGCCCCGGCCGGCCGGGCAGAGCGACATGCTCCGATTTGCTGCCGAACCCATTCCCACGGTCCGCGTGGCATTCATCGGACTGGGAATGCGCGGTCCGGGAGCCGTCAAGCGGATGACTCACATCGAGGGCGTCGAGATCGTGGCTCTGTGCGACATCCTGCAGGAGAACACCGCCAAATGCAATCAAATTCTGGAATCCCGGGGACTGCCGGCAGCCCGGGAATTTTATGGCGATCCCGAGATCTGGCAGGAGGTCGTCGCGCTGCCCGATGTCGACCTCGTCTATCGCTACCGACTGGAAAAATCACGCCCGAATGGGCGTCCAGGCCATGAAGTGCGGTAAACACGTGGCCATTGAGGTCCCGGCCGCCATGACCATGGACGAGATCTGGGAGGCGATCAACACTTCGGAACAGACCCGCAAACATTGCATCCATTTTGAAAACTGCATCTACGACTTCTTCGAACTCACCTGCCTCAACATGGCGCAACAAAGGTGTCTTCGGGGATCTGCTCCACGGCGAAGGTGCCTACATTCACAACCTGGAGGATTTCTGGGATGAATATTGGAACGACTGGCGGATGGATTACAACCGCCGTCCTCGGGGAGATGTTTATCCCACGCACGGACTCGGTCCCGTATGTCTGGCGACGAACATCCACCGCGGGGACAAGATGAATTATCTGGTATCGCTCGACACCAAGGCCGTAAACAAGCCCGCCCATATCCGCGAAAAAACCGGAGGGGGGGTCTCCGGTTTCCGGAATGGGGACCATACGATGACGATGATCCGCACGGAGCAGGGCCGTTCGATTCTCATCGAGCATGACGTCTCGTCGCCCCGTCCGTACAGCCGGATGTTCCAGTTGAGCGGAACCCGGGGGGCTTTGCCAACAAATATCCCGTCAGCGGACTCGCGCTGGCCGGTGAGGCCGTCGATCGAAGCCGCCAAGGATCACGAAAACCTCAATGCCCACAGTTTCGCCAAAAAGAGGTGTTCAATGCCATGATGGAGCGCTACAAGCACCCTATCGTCCGCGACATCGAGGAGAAAGCCCGGCAGGTTGGCGGACACGGTGGCATGGACTTCATCATGGATTATCGCCTGATCTACTGTCTGCGCAACGGCTTGCCGCTGGATATGGACGTCACGATCTGGCCGAATGGTGCTGTCTGATTCCGCTGTCGGAGATTTCGCTCGACAACGGCTCGGCGCCAGTCGAGATTCCCCGACTTCACGCGCGGCGGATGGAACCGCTACGACCGCGTGGAATTCGCCTGTGATGCCTGCCCGGGTCCTTGTCGGACTCCGGCGGTTGCTCCTGCACTTTCTTCAAGGCTGCGGATTGCGCTCTTGATTCAAAAACTGATATTGCAGATGGATGCGCATGGCCGAGCGGAACAGGTCAGGACGCGCCCCATCTTCAGGATCTCGACCAGCGTCCGGTGGGTCATCATCTCGTGCACCTTCCAGTTGGCCGAAGGGGGGCGTGTACAAGGCAAAGAGTTTGCTCAGCAGGTGCTGGAAATACTGCAGGCTCTTGTTTCCCGACATCCCGTAGAGGATGCTGTGGAATCGAATATCCAACTGTTTGAGCAACTGAGGATCGGACGACTGCTCCTCCTGCTCGACAATCTCCTGCAACAGTACGATCTTGTCGTCCGTGCGATTGCTCACCACATAATCAGCCATGCCGATTTCGAGCATGATCCGTAATTCGTAGAGATCCTCAACGGACTGATCGTCCAGGAATCCGGACATGACGACATATTTCAAAATCCCGAAAACCTTGGGGGCCACGAAAATGGTCCCCTTTTTCGTTGGTCTCCAGAAAACCCAGCGTCCGCAAACCGCTGTAAGCCTCGCGGATTACCACGCGGCTCACGCCCAGGATATCGGCCATTTCATTCTCCTTGGGCAACACCGAATTGAATTGATACTTATTCTCGGCGATATATTCCAGAATCCGGTGCTGCGTCTGTTCGACAAGCGAAACCTCCTGGTTCTCTTTTTTCAGACCCGCCATCTTTTTTTTTCTTGCAAAAGTACAAAAAAAGTTTGTTCGCCAATAAAATCGGCATTTACCTTCCCCGAAAGACGGTTATATATTAAATTATTTAAATAATATTATTTCAGACATATTCCTCCACAAATATATTTTAAATATGATTTATTAATCTATTCCACATAAAAAGTGCATTTTTTTCGCTAAAAAATCGCATTTATGTATTATTTATATCAAATTAATAGCTATATTTGTTCCGAGTGATTTTTTCAACCTTTTACACAAGCAGGACAGTTTATACCAAAATATATATAAAAACAGATTCTATTATGGGAAAAAATCAAAGGTCTGATCGACGCCCGT
>VOFC01003333.1_pt1 | contig 20311 bp, 26 predicted proteins | sample 5384161 | NCBI WGS metagenome assembly VOFC01 (sample SAMN12384722, study PRJNA508395) | human gut metagenome | isolation source: healthy gut B | host: Homo sapiens
TCCGGTCTTTAATGCCAGATTCACGGGCCGTCATAGAGTGGTTTTATCAATCTGTTTAAATCATAATTGTGCGAACCCTCCGGGAATATCAGAATGCTTTGTGTCTGAATCCTTATAATTGTTAAAACTCTTTCTTTTTTCATAACTCTCATACTGTACTTATACGAAGCAAACCATACAATCAGACTTAATACAATCAGTGCAATCGCGATTCCAAAATCGCCTGTTTCTCCTATCATATACGAAATACTTTCTTTTTAATCCCGAGTTGGCCCTCAAAAAGATCCAATTATATAACAACTTGCAAAAACAATCAAAACTGCAATTGGCAGTGCAAATCGTCCTTTTCTCTCCTACAAACCTTAACCGAATTGCAATCACAATCCCCTGCAATCGCCTGAAACACAAAAAATTGTGATCAGCTCCATTGCCAGCATTTCCAAATCAAAACTTCTCCCGGCTTTATGAATACAGCAATTCCTGCACAGATTACCCAATCCCCATCCAAACACTGTCATAATAAAAGATAAAATATATTTTTCTCTGACATATATTTTTTATTTACGGGTAAAGAAAACAAATATGTGTATCCATGACCATTTTCATCGTAGCTGATCGTATTCACCTGAATATACTGCCATAACGGATGGAATATACATTGCAATGAAGGTAGCTCCTGTTTTTCCCGTTAGTATAAAGAATAATGCCATAAACGCCAACATCAGAAAAAGATTGCTGCCTTGCCGGAAAAACAACCGAAAATCCTTTTCCAGCAGTCCTCTGATTCCTTTCATTATCTCTCGCCTCCTGTCAACATAAGAATCACCTGATCAAGTGAGCCGCTCTCCACTACGATTTCCGGATAATTTTCTATATAATACTGCTTCTCGTTCGTCAGACAGGCAACTCCAAAAACTCTTTTTTCTCTTTCAAAAGATACCTTTTGTCCATTGCCTGATACTGTTCCTCACTGACTTTCAACACTGCATATTTTTCCAGAATCGTATCCATCTCTTCGTGGAGCACAATCTTTCCTTTGTGGATCACATAGATGTCATCACACAGATGTTCTAAGTCTGAAGAAATATGTGAGCTGATCAGGATACTTCTCTCCGGCTCTTCTTCCATATACTCTCTTAAAATATCCAGCATCCTTTCCCTCGCTCCGACATCAAGTCCTGCTGTCGGCTCGTCCATCATTAGAAATTCTGCCTGATGTGTCAATGCAATGATCAGATTCAGCTTTGCTTTCATTCCTGTTGAGTACTCTTTTTATAAATTTATTCAACGGAATCTGATATTCTTCACACATCTGATGGAATTTTTCTGCTTCAAATCTTGGATACAATCTTGCCAGAACTGCCTCAACATCTTTCCCTTTCAAATAACCGCTGAATCCGGCTTCTGCCAGAACAACTCCCAACTCTTCTTTCTCTTTTTCACCTAACTGTTCCGGTGTTTTTCCCAGAATCTTTATCTCGCCGGCATCATAAGAAATGAGCCCGAGTACCGCCTTAAACAAAGTACTCTTTCCGGCTCCGTTCTCTCCAACCAGACCGGTAATTCTTCCTTTTTCTACATTTAATGAACAGTCTAACTGAAATTCGCCGTAGCTTTTCTTAACCCCCTTTGATTTCTAACATAAGTATTCATCCTCCATGATGAGTTCAAATAATGAACGAATCTCTTCCTCTTTCATTCCGCAGCGCCTTCCCTTCTGGATCGCTGCTTCCAGATCTGTCTCAACTTCTTTTCTGCGTTCTTCTTCCATCAGCTGTGTATTGGATGCCGCAACATAAGTTCCCTTCCCATGAACCGTGACTGTCATGCCTTCCGCTTCCAGATTGTCATATGCTTTCTTCACAGTAAAGTGCACTGATCTTCAGTTCCTTTGCCATCGTTCTCACGGACGGCAATATATCATTTTCTTTTAATTCTCCGGAGATAATCTGTGCTTTGATCTGCTCCATAATTTGTTCATAGATTGGTACCATCGACGAATTATTGATTATAATCTTCATATGTTTCCTCCTGTTGTAAACAGTATATAACAGCATAGCACTGTTGTCAACTGTTATATACTGTTTATCTTTTTTTTTTTCTGTTGCAAAATACGAGGGGTTTACATTTCCAGAATATGTACCGGCTAATTGGGAAAAGGTCATGCCTGTATAATATTTTATCCCCTTCCCAGATGCATGACACCTGAGAGGGGGATAAAATCTTTTGATATCTGTACCGATACGCCCTTTTGTTATTTATTTTTTCTTCTTATAACCGTCACACTGATCACAGCTGCTGCTGCAATTGCTGCCAGTGCATAAAGCATCGGTCTTGCTTCATCTCCTGTGACTGCTGCCATCCGGTTCTTCAGCTTATTTAACGGTGTCTTTTTTTCTGATTCATGTCCCTTTCCAGTGCCCGGTGTTCCTTTATTCGGATCTTTATCCTTATCTGGATTTTTTCCCGGATCTTTATCCTTACCCGGGTCTTTGCTTTCGCCGCCGCTGGTATCTTCTGCTGTCTCAATGACCAGTGTCATATCCTCGCAGACTTCTTCCAGTGTCAGATATCCGTCTTGGAACTGTTCCGTAACGTCTTCCCCGTTCAGAAGAATCCTTGAAACCTTCCATCCTTTCTCCGGTGTGATCCGTATCTTCGGCTCGGCAAAACGATCCACAACAAAGTTATCTATGGTGCCTTCTATCTGATCTTCTTCCCCTTCTATCACTACATCTGTGTGACTTTTTTTCCACACGGATATTATGGGAGTCTGGCACGGTTGTACGGATGGTGCTCTGGGAATTCGATGAGCTTCCTGCATCTGCTGCCAGAACGGACATGGTCGTAAAAAACATCGCTGCGATTGCAGCCAGCATAGTCATCACTGTCACAAACACTGCCGTTGTAATGCGGACAGTCTTTTTATCCACAATGATATCCAAATTTTCTGTCTTTTTTCCTCATATGCACGCCCCTTACTCACTTTTGTCCACGTATGATATCGTAAATGTCACCGTATCTGCGTACTCTCCGGCCGCCGCCTTCTTCCAGTCTTCTTTTTAATCGCGATAGTAAGAGGTGTCTCTTCCCCGGCTTTTTGTATACTGCGCTGATGTAAATGGTCTGCTTCCCGTCTCATCCTGCGCCAAAATCTGATAAGGAATCACTGCCTTTGAATTGTTAGAATTCTTTAAGTTAAGATCAGATAGCAATGACACCTGGATACATTTTTCCATCCTCAATCTGCGCCTGCTCTACTACAATGTTCCCGTAAGAGGTTTCTGTCTCATTGAACCGCATGCTTGTATCTACCGGAATCGTCACCTGGTAAGCCGGGTCCACATGATAACTGACTGTCGCACTTCCCGCCGTCTGGGTGGTGGCTGCATAGATTGGATTTTCTGCACATATTAACAGCACTGGAGTCAGTAGTGCGAAAAGAATTCCTGTTCTTATACTTCTCTTTTTTCATCGTTCTCCCTCCCGTTACTGTGCAATGATTGTCGTCTCTACATTTGCCCCTGTTCATGGCGGAACCATCGGTGAGTGATGCGGTCGTAATCTTGATGGTCGCCGGATATTCTCCGCTGCAAGTGCCTTCTCTAATGTCACCTCTGTAATCGCCTTCCCGGTTCCACCATCTTCGATGTGTAAATCGTCTCATCTGTGTCGTTAAGCACGATTTCAAATGTAAAGTAACATGGGTTTCCTTCCGGATTCATCAAGTTCATCTGCACGTCTTTTTGTCTGCCTCGATCGTAATGGACGGATAGCCCGGTATCCGGATTCCTGTCGGCTTTTCCCCGGTATCGTCTGCCGTCTGGGTCTTCGCATTTTGAATCCAGATCCGGCTTAAATGCCGAATCTGAACCTCCTTTTTAATTTCATGAAATAAATCAGTCCCGCAATGATGACCGCACACAGACAGATGATAATGACAATAAATATTTTATTTTTTCCTGTATGTTCTTTCATCTGTTTCCTCCTACTCAAATGTAATATCTACATTCAGATTGCTGAGATCATATCGATCCGGTCCTACTCCATGTGCATCAAATTCCAGCGTCAGACTGTCCACATCAATCTTGCTTCCGGTCGTAAGTGTATATTCACAGGTAATCGTTTTACCGTTTTTTTCTTCTTCAGATCCTCCGTATTTTTTCTTCCACTCTGTGTGATCCTTATTATCGGATTTCGTATGGTAGGAAATTCTCAGATCTGAATAACCATCTTTTTACCATTTTAATCTTGTAACTAATCCTAATCCTCATCTTTGAATAATTCTGATGTACTGCATTATAGGAAATATTCTTCATATTCAAATGATATCTTGCCGGATCCAGTCCACTGTCTCCGGTTGTCTTTACAGAAGTCTGATTACCGTCTACATAATAAGTAAATCTGGTATACTCATGTTTATCTGTCACACGATATGTATTGCCGGAATTTGATGGTCTGTAAGAATATTTTTGGTTCGCTTTCCAGCTTGCGTATAAGGTAATATTTTTTGCGTCCTGAAGCTGCAGCTCTTTCGTACTCATGTCAAATGCTGTGTTGGCTCTTCTTTTTCCAGCCTTTGAACTCCCAGCCGTAACGAGTCGGATCTGACGGGAACTGGTACTTATCACCGTATTTGGTCTTTCTAACTGTCTTCGCTCTTCCGTCACCATAGTCAAATGTAACATTGTACACATTTGCCTCCCATTCCGGATAGAGTGTCACAACGCCTCCATTCACATCGGTCAGCTTCGACACCTTCTGTCGGTCAGAGTAATAAGTCTTCTTGCCCTTCTTATCCACGGTGTACCATCTCTTAAAGGAGTGGCCTTTGCATGTAAATCCGCATTTTGAAGTGTTACATTTTCCGTGTAATTGACCGTCTTGGCTGCCATGGAACCTTTTGCCTCCGTACCGCTTAAGATAAATGTAATCTGATATGTATTCTCTCCAGTTCGCCTTATACTCCCGTTTTTCTATAGAGCCCTGTTTTACAGACACATTGTCACTTACTCCTGTAATTTCGGTTCCACTCCAGCCTGTAAATGTATATCCGGCGCGGACTGGATTTTTCAGTTTAAATACGGTGGTGTCCACGTTGTAAGTCGTCGGATTCTTCTCCCCGGACTTCATGCTTCCACCATTTAAGTCATAAGTAATCTGGTATGTCTCCTGCTCCCATATTGCTGTGTAAATATGACTTTCGGCCGGCATAGTCGTCGGAAGCTTGTCCACTTTCTTACCATTCTCACTCCAGTACTTGAAAATGTATCCGGTTCTTGTCGGGTCTTTTGGTACACTTATCTTATCACCATAATTTCCTTTGATTGGCTCAATCGTTGTTCCTCCGCCTGTCTTGAACTGAAGTGTGTATTCCATCTTCAGCCACTGTGCCTTATAGGTAAGGTCTTTATCCGGTATCGTCATTTCCACCTCCTCGTCCCAGCCAAGGAACTGGTATCCGGTTCTTGCCGGCGCTTTCGGCACTATAATATTCGCACCATACCGTCCGGTCACGACAATCTTACTGTCGTCCTCGCCCTTTTCTGCAGCGAATGTTCCGGAATTTGCGTCAAATGTGACTGTATGTACCTTTCTCTTATAGTAGTACTTCACTGTCGTCTGTCCGTCTCCGGAAATGGTAACTTTCTCTGTCTTTGGTTCCTCGAAGCCTTTATATTTCATGACTTCTGGTGTCACTTCGCTATCCACAGCCGCCCGTGCATGACTGCTTTCTTTCAGCGTATAACCGTCACCTTGTACATTTTGCTGATAATGTTCTACTACATAGTTGACGATGTTTGCTTCCCATTTTGCATAGAGTGTCAGATCCTGATCCGGCATATTCGCTTTGTACTCTTTCGTACATTTTGCATCTGTATACCAGCCTGCAAATGCATAACCGGCTCTTGTCGGCTTCGGTATGGACATTTCATATCTTGCTTCTACCGTCTTATCTGTCTTACCATCGTAGTTCTTAAGCGTCAGCGTATGCACATTCTTGTGTAACGGTAAATGACCGTTGTTCTTCCATCACCTTCGACTGTCACCTGCTGTTTCTTCGGTGCTGTAAATCCATCAAAGTTCTTTACTTCCGGTGTGACAACCGTATCCGTATCGGCATTGAAGTTCTCCTGTGCTCCCAACGAATATCCGTCATCATTGGCATTTTGCAGACAATGCTTGATTGTGTAGTTTACACTCTGCACATCCCATTTTGCATAAAGTGTGATGTCACGTGCCGGAACCACTCCGTCAAATGCTTTTTTAAACTCTGCGTCTGTATACCAGCCTGCAAATACATAACCGGCACGATATGGTTTTTCCTCCCATTTCTCACCATATGCAAGTTCTTTTTGTCTCGCTGTCATTACCGTTATTGTAATGGATCGTTACCTGATGGCGGTCACGCGTATATTTGTAATCTACATACGTAACCTCTCCATCGTCTACCACATCATAGCTAACCGGCTTTGGTGCTGTAAATCCTTCATACGCTTTTACTGCCAGCGTAAGATGTTCTCCTGTTTTAGCTGTGACAGTTTCTGTCTCTGCCAGATCATACTGCTCTGAATTGCCAATAGACTGTTGATAATGTCTCACCTGATAAGTCTTCATTCCGGCTTCCCATTTTGCATAGAGTGTCAGGTCATGTGCCGGCATGGTCGTCTGTACGTACGGCTGTGTCAGTGCTTCGTCCGTGTACCAGCCTGCAAATGCATAGCCTGTCCGCGACGGGTATTTGTAATATCTGCCTCATAGCGGACTTTTGAAGTCTTGTTATCTTCTCCATTGTTCAGGACATAAGTCAGATTGTAGCTGTTCCGCTTATAGTGATACCAGATATCCGGTCCGCCCCAGCCATTTACCTGTCCTGTTTTGGCCTCTGGTGAAGTAAATCCTTCATATTGTTTTGGCTGCGGAGTCACTTCTGATTCTGTCAGGCCGCTTAATACTTCTTCGTCCGTTAGTCCAAAGTAAGAACCATCTACAGATTCTTTTATAATGATAGACAGTATAGCTGCTCATCACCGGTGTCTGTTTTGCATAGAGCGTCAGATCTTTGTCCGGCATGGTTCCATCGAATCGATTCTTGAAATCCTTATCTGTATACCAGCCTTCAAAGAGATATCCTTCCCGGATCGCTACTTCTGTAATTGCCGCACCAAATGGCATTCCGAATCCTTCCATATTATTTTCATCGACCCCGCGGTCTACCAGCTTCAGCTTATGGATATTTCTCGCATACTTGTATTCAATAACTGTGTTGCCGTTTCCGTCCACTGCCACGGTCTGTGTTTCCGGTGAAGTAAAGCCTTCGTAACGCTTCACGTCCGGCGTCACTTTATCTTCCGGATATGCCGCAAAGACTTCCTCTTCATATAAGATATATGAATTTTCTTCCTCAACCGGTTTATCTAAGTCCGGATACTCTTCTTTATCTCCACCCGGATTTTCTTTTTCTGCATCTGGTAATTTTTCCATTAGATGCCGGACTGTATAGTTGACTTTCTGCTTCTCCCATTTTGCATAGACCGTCATATCTTTTGCCGGCATCGTCTGGCCAAATGCGTTCTCACATGCCTCGTCTGTATACCATCCTTCAAATACATAGCCTTTTCTTGTCGGCATCGGTGATGCAATCTTGTCACCATATCTTGCCATCACTTCTGTCTGATCTGATTCTCCGCCTTTTGCATCAAAGGTCAGTTTGTACTCATTCAGATCATAGTACACTTTCAATACAAGACTGCCATCTGCTTTGATCGTTCCCTTCGGCAGTTCACCTTTTAAGTGATAGACTTTCTCGTCAAAATCTGCTGCTTTTGCTGTGACTTCCTCTCCCATCTGTCCGGTCAGAGCCGCAGTCTCACTTAAGCTGTATCCGCTGTTATCCGTATTCTGCACGTAGTATTTCACGGTATAAGTAATGCCTTCCAGTGCTTTCCATTTTGCAATGTAGGTCTTATTCTCAGATGGAACTTTCTTTGGAACCCCAGCGCCTTCTTCGTCCTCCCAGCCAAGGAATTCATATCCCGGTCTGTAGACTGCCGGTGTCGGCATCATGGTTCCATATCGGTAATTTCCGTCTGCGATCACTTCTGTCTCAGTTCCATTCTCCGTCTCTTTTCGGACTTGAATGTCTGTGTATATTTATTTCTTGCATAATAGTAATTGATGACCAGGCTGCCGTCTGCTTTTACAGTCTCCGTAAGCTGCGGCGGTGTTACAAATCCCTCCCGCTCTTTTTGGAACCGGGCTTACTTCCTCTTCCGTCCTGCCACTCATTTTGACCGGAGTCTGTGCTTCATAGGTTCCATTTGTTCCTTCTATATAATCTACGACTGTATAACCCACATCGGCTGCTTCCCATTTTGCATAGACAAGTCTGTCTTCTTCCGGCATGGTTTCCGGAATTGTGTATGGAATGGTAAGATCCATGTCCTCATACCAGCCGGCAAATGTATCCGAGTCTTACCGGATCTTCCGGCTTCTTGATCTCTGCGTATATTTTCCGGTAATTGCATCGACGAAAGATCCGCCATTACTCTGGAATGCAATATAGTAACCATCTCGCAGGCGGTCCCAGTGAAGCTTGATCTTTCTTGCACATGGCTTTGTATTAAAGGTACGCTTCCTGGTTTTTCCATGTAATGATCATCTCACCGTCCTGCTCCGGCTCATCACCTGGATTTACACGGATAATATTGGTCGCCGGATCATACGTAAACGCACTGTTCGTCATGGAAATGTTGAAATACTTTGTATCATCTTCGTAAATCTTCTCGTAATATTTTCCGTCGTCCAGTCCGGTCTTCATATCCATGTACTGCATCTTGAAATATTCATCCGGGATCTGAACCGACTGAATCTCTCGCTTCATATTAATCTCGGCAACCTTATCCTGGGTATAAGCAAAATCCAGTACATTTTCCAGAACACCTACCTTATAAAGCGGCCACTCATTTTCGTAAAGTGTCGGATTATAGGTAAATGCATTGGACAGTGCCTGTGCCTCGAACTTCACTTCCAGATAAATACCGATTTCCAGATACATAGCTCCCATAGCACGGCTGCTTCGTCCTGCCGATGCCGTATACTTCAATTCGTAGTAGAGGTAACCCCAGACCTGTGCATAACCGCCCACATCCGCCGAGATACCGACACTGGCGATGGACGTTGATAATAATCCCACACGCACCGTCAGTCTCACACCGGCTTTGATGCCAAGAGTTCCCATAGCATATGCCGTAAATTCATACTGCTCCTCTACCAGATCTATCGTATCATTGGTCGCCGTCCGCTCTTTGACCCGTACACAGAAGACATACTCTTTCGCATTCTTATACCAGTACGTCATTCCGATGGAAATGTTCACATTTGCGGAAACAACGAATTCCAGCTTCACCTGAATATCAATGATCAGAAGCACACGGAAATGCTGGTCTACCAGCGGACGCTTGTAGATTTCCACCCAGTCTGCCTCGTCTGCCAGAAGTTCCGAGTACCTCTCTGCCAGAGACTTGGATACGGATATTTCATCTCCGCCACTGACGAGACCTGATGCAGAATTTAGATAATCTTCGCCATTCTCCATCATATTCTTCAGCTCTTCGGTAATCTTGTTGACACCTTTTCGTAATTTCGAACTGGAATCAGATACTGGGTTTCCGGTTTCTGCAGTCTTGAAGTTGACATTCAGTCCGATTCCTGTGTATTCATATAATTCCAAAGATGCCGTTACGCGGTAATCTGCAATGTACGGAATAAATCCCCATGTTTTCCACACGGCTGAACCGTCCACATCGATGGATACTCGCACTTCCTGTTCAAATGTCGCCGTGATCATGATCTCGATGTCTGCGCCCCGGTTCACATGAACTGTAATCGGCACGCCGATCTCCAGTGCAAGCCTTAGTCCACTCACATCTCCGTCAAAATGTTTTAGTGTCGTGCCGAGATTTGCTTTTACCGTCGGTACTCTAATTCCACACGGGAACCACCTGCCCCGCCTGCGGCTCTTGCCTTTCTCAACTGGCCATAGCCCTGGCTCTGAACCATGATGTCTGCATTCATATCTTCCTTGAGAGATTCCTGAAGCTCCTCAAAAGATTCTGTCTCCATTGCCGCATCGGCAACTCTTTCTGCCACTTCGGATGCAAATCCGCTGTCTACTGCCTGTGTCTCAATATCCTCTTCCAGCGCCTGCACATCGGTATCTTCCAGAAGGTCCTCCCCTTCTACATTTTTCCTTTTGGTACACGTCCATAGTCTGGCGCATATCTTCTTCGCTCACAGGCATATAGCTTACTATGTATCTTTCTCCTGATAACAGAACATTCGTAATCTTTCCATAGAGACACGGTTCCGCTTTCATTTTCTCCCATTGTACCTGTGTAAATTGCCAGATAATCGCCCTCATCTACGGTTGTCTCACTGTCCAGATCCATAGCCCGGCTCATAGCATCATCACCAAAGGTCAGGTCGCTGACATTAATCGTTACACTGTTATTATCCGGGTCACCGTCCTGATCTTTGTCCATAGAAAGCGGCAGCACATCCGGCATAAAGAGCACGTCTTCCGGTCTGGAGCCACGATATGTATACTTGTCCCCATCCGCTCCTGTAATCTCGATAAATGACACATCACTGTTGTCACCAGAGGACATATCCATGGTCGGTATCACATCACCGGAATAAATTGCGACCTGGTCGCCGACTTCTAACTGCTTCTTATAAGTAAATGTTCCTGTCGTATCACTGCCTTCTTCGGTCAGGGAACCGTCTGTTCCAATCGTCATTGCCGCGATTGAAACTTCCTCTACTTTCTTTCCATTTACAGTCAGATTGGAAAGCTCTTTCTTATGAATATACTTGATCTCTTTATTTAACTCTACATTTTTGACTTCTTCGCGGTAGACCGTAAAATCATAGACACGGATCGTCGGGTCAAATCCTGTAAAATATAACGCCTTTTCCTGAAGCTCCAGCTTATAGGCTGCCCCGGTGTCCATCCATTCGGATTGCTGATCGTAAATGTATGGTCTGCTCGCTTCGGTCACATCTACCGTAACCGTTTCGGAAGAATCTGTCACGTTTTTTATCGTGAAATTTTTCCGCACCTGGTCAGGTGTCATGGCAGCACTTGTATCCGTCACCGGAATCGTAAAATCTGCTGCCACATCATTTGCTCTGGCATAAGTCGCCATGGACACCTCTTCCATCGGCTGGTTGTCTGCATAAGAGGCATACAATGTCACATCACTCAGAAGACGGTCCTTACTGTCCACATATCTGGTGCATGCTCCATCGTAACACCAGCTAAGAAATGTACTGGACTTTTTCACCGGTACCGGCAGATCCCTCAGAACGGTTCCTGCCTGGTACTGCTCCTGTGTTACTGTGATCATCTGATCTGCCTGCTGCGGATTCTTCTTCGTGATAGTCCCGCCATTTGTCTCATATGTAATGTTGTACGCTGTATCCTGAAATGCAATGTCAAAAGTCAGGTGATCTGTATAATCACCTGTATAGTTCGGTTTGTCCAGAATGTTGCAGTCATATTCCTGCTGCTTATGACTCTCATCTTTCGTAAGACTTGCGACAACCGAACCATTTTCCAGCGCCGAACCACTCTGCGGATTTCTCAGTTCATATGCAAGACTATGTAATCCACTCTTTAATTTCCAGTCATTTTCAGACTGGACTGTCACACTCACATAATCCTTGTCATATAATCCACCTGCATCCGCTTTTATCGTAAACTTATCCCCATTCGCATTGACCCTCTGTGGAATATCCACATAATAGTAGCGTTCCGTCCACTTTGCATAGAGGACAACGCTGCCGGAATGATCCGCAGTGCTAAGTGAAGTAACCGGCTCTCCGTTAAACTTCTCATTATCATACCAGCCGGCAAATTCATATCCCGCTTTTGTGATCTGCTCCGCTCCCGGAAGCTCTGTCACCGGCTCATCGTAATTAGACGGAGCCGTGTAACCTTCTGCAAACGTTCCTCCATTTTTCTTATAGTCAATGCCAGATTCCTTCCCGCGCATTCGACCCCTGAGACGTTCCTTCCTCCGAATGCATAACCGGATTCTGCGTATTCGCATCTTCAGCAAATGCTGCGACCGGCACTGATGTTGCAAACAGCACCACGCTCAAAATCATACTGACCAGACGTTTCTTCATATGTATTATCCCTCCTCATTTTTCTCAAAAAATAAGTCTCTATACATATTGTATCAAAAAAATACATTCCTCACATGCCCGTTGAAAGCCCAAAAAAGTGCCTGTTTTACAATTCCTTTTGTAAAACAGACACTTTTTTCGTATCCTGTTATTCTATTGATTTACGAATTCTTTAATCTTATCGCGTTTATCAATCTGTAGTTTTTCCAGAATTCCGGAGACATAATGCTTCACCGTATTCACAGACAGTCCCAAATGTTCTGCAATCTCCTGGTTCGTCCAATCACGGCACGCCAGCATGGCTATGGAAAATTCCAGCGGGCTCAGAAGATCCGTCACTGCCTTTTGCATCTTGGGATTGTGAATCTTCATCCAGCCACGGCTGAATGCAAGTACACCATCTACAAGCTTCTTGTACATTTCCGGCTCTTTTTCTCCGGATACAGACTTCCAAAGTCCCCTGAAGCAGACCATGATACTCGATGAATGGTTCCATGAGTTTGTCCGGTCTTGCCCTCTCCCATGCCCGGGTCACCGTCTGAATTGCTTCTTCTTGTTCTTTCAGATTGATCTGACACATTGCCTGCACACAGCCCAGATAAATCATGGAGATCGGGTATACTCCGTCTGCCATCAGAAATGCACCCTGCACAACACCTTTTGCCTTTGCATAATCCTGTCTCAGATAAATCTCATGTGCTAAAAGACTCACTGCAAATAATCGTTGCCCAATTGGAAGATACGGAATGTACTGCTGAAGTGGTGGGGTTCCTTCCTCCGGCGGTATATGAAGAAATATGCTGATTACATAAATGCGAACAGACAGGCCGCCTTTACATTCACAGGTGCATCCTCCTGCATTGCCTGGGTCAAACACTGATGTACATCTTCCCTTGTACGCTGTGCTGCCTGTGGATCTCCAAGTGTAAGATTCGCAAATGTGTAAAGCATATCCGCCGATAGCCGGAGCATCACATCATCGTGATCCAGATAATCTTTTTACCGTCTCCACACATTTTTCCGCCTGCGCCGAGAAGAAATAATATTCTCCCTGTGCAATCTGCGCCAGTTCCTTATCTTCTATTTTCTCAATTGCTTCTGCTGCCTTTCCCGGTTGAAATGCACTTCCAACTAAAGGAAAGGATGACTCTGTCAGATGTTTTCGTTTCTTTCACCACTTCTTATAAAATTATATTTTCCGTCAATATAGTCTTTAATGTCGACAGCAGCTGATCCACCTGAATCGGCTTTGCCATATGACCGTTCATTCCGGCTGCCATGGCATCTCTCCTATCTTCCACAAATGCATTTGCTGTCATTGCAATGATCGGGATACACGCTTTATCCCTATCTGGCAGGTTTCTGATTGCCTGTGTTGCTTTATAGCCGTCCATTTCAGGCATCTGGATATCCATGAGGATCATATCATAGGTGCCCGCCGGCATTTTTGTTATCAGGTTTACACACTGAACACCATTCTCCACACGCTCTGTTTTCAGACCGGCACGCTCAAGGATTGCCTCTGCAATCTCTGCATTCAGATCATTATCCTCCGCCAAAAGGATATTTCTTTCCTTCAAGTATTTCACTACAGGTTTCTGGATTTTCAGCATTGTTTTTTACATAATAGCTTTCATCCGCTATCCTGTATTTTAGTGTTACAGTAAAGGTACTGCCCTTTCCGAACTCACTCTCTACATCGATTGTTCCACCGAGCAGATCAACATATTTTTTTACGATGGACATTCCAAGTCCGCTTCCTGTGATTTTGCTCTTTGTGGTGTTCCGCTCACGTGTGAATGCGTCGAAAATCTTTGTCAGATAATCCCGGCTCATACCGATTCCGGTATCGCTCACGCTGGTCCTTACGATCATGTACCCGGGCTCATCACATGCTAATTCGTCTATGTTTAACATAACAGAACCACCAGATGGAGTATATTTTATGGCATTGCTCAGGATATTGACAAATATTTTTTTCACCTTGGTAATATCTGTCAGTATATGTTCATGCTCTATATTTATCGTGTAATGAAGTTCAAGATTCTTTTTCTTTGCTTCATCCTCAAATATTTCAAACAACGTCTGCCGGATATCTTCAATCCGAGCATAGTTCTCATTGATCTCCATCTTTCCGCTCTCAATCTTGGCCATATCAAGTACATTATTTATAATTGACAGAAGAAGATTGCCGGACTGCTTCAGCTTTTCCAAATGTTCTGAAGTTTCAGGCATATCCTTTCCTTTTTAGTTCATCCTCCATAAGCTGTGCATAACCCAGAATCACATTCATAGGAGTACGGATGTCATGTGACATATTGTTAAGAAAACGGGTTTTTGCCAGACTGGCGGTCTCTGCTTTTTCAAAGCGATTTCCAGTTTGTCATTGAGTTTTTGTGTATCATTTGCCGCAAGCTTTGCGACAGCTTCTGCTTTTTCTTGCCTTTTGTAAAAGTACAAGGATAATGCTAATTATGCTGAGTACAAATAGTCCTACAGCGGCAAAAAAAGCAAGCATATTGTCTTTTACAAAGTCCAAAAATGTTACCTTATCTGCCGTACTGTCATAGATAGCAAGTGCGCTTGTAAGCATGCCAGACGGCATGCCCTTTAAAGTTTTATTCAGTATCGACAAAAGAGTTTCCTCTCCACCTTTTACTGCAAAGCATGCCTCCATTGTTTTTGTAAGTGGAACACTCTTGAAATCTCGATTGTTATCATATACCAACGCCTGACTTGCTCCCATGAGGAAACAGTCTGCTTTTCCGTTCGTGACCATATCTGCCGCATCATCCAGCGAATCACAATCTACAAGCTTCCATTGCGGATAGTTGAAAGCAATGTGCTGTTTTAAGGCTTATTTTTTTCCTTAGGCACAGCTACTGTATATACCTCATTTCGTCAAAATTTTTCTCATCAGTTACCGCCATCAAACTGTAAGTCCAGGCTGTGTTTGTAAGTGCATATCCGTTTTGTTCTGCAAAATATGGATTCCTGCCGGCATAAAAAGATCATGTCAATCTCACGATCCTGCAGTGCCCGAATCAGCTCGTCATAGTTATCATATTCCTGTAAAACAAATTCCAGCGTCTGATTTCCCAGACAATCTTTGGCATAGGAGATATATTCCGCCAGCATACCGGTAATTTTTCCAGTCTCTTCATCCATGGAAAAGATTGCCGGATCATTGTTCAAAAATCCTATTCGGATTGCGCCATGTTCTTTCATCCAGGACTTTTTTCTTCTCCTGTAAGGATCTGGTTATAATCAAGGGTAAAATACTTTTTTATACAGATCTGCCTTAAAAACGGACTGTCCTGATCTAACTGACGCATTGCCCGGTCCAGCTCTGTCTTGATATCGCTGCGGTCTTTATTTATCACAAAATATATGCCTGATTTGCCAATAGTGGCAACCGATGATATTCCCTGTTCAGACCAGATGGATTCCTCCAGAGATACAAACGCATCGATCTCATGATTCGCTAATTTCTTTTCGACATCATCATTATTATACACATTTACATGCTCTGTGTGTATACCATTCTTATTCTCCCATTCTGTCAGCATGATCTCCGGCTCTGTACCCAGGAGCACACCTACACGTTTTCCATCCAGATACTTGAAATCAGAGTCCCGCTATCCATATTGGACAGATCAGCATAAAGAATATATTTCTCCTCACCCATCGGGTCATCTGAAAAAAGCATCTTTTGTGCACGTTCACCGGTGTAAGAGATATCACCCATAATATCAATCTCACCGTTTTCAAGCTTATCAAAACAGTTGGACCAGTCACATTTTACATACTCAAATTTCCATCCGGTATAACCTGCCAGAGCCTGCATGAGCTCGTAGCCATATCCTCGTCTGACACCGTTTTTATCAACATAATCGAAAGGTATCCTCGAAGGAACCGACACGGATGATCCTCTGTTCGTTTGTCTGTGTTTCATCATTATCCGTTTCGGCAGCCCGGCAATGCACTGACAGCATCATCCACATTCCTAAAAAACACAAATATAGCTGCACATAATACGGTTAATTTTTTTTTCTACTTTTCATTGGCTCTTTTCTTTGCATTGTTCTCACTAACTCACCAGTTTATGAATTACTTTTTACCAGCAATTCCCCGTCAACAGGCTTGGCAACATGTTCATCCATTCCTGCTTCTTTTGCTCTTAGCCTGTCCTCCGTGAATGCATTTGCTGTCATGGCAATAATCGGAATCACTTTTGCATCCTCCCTGTCCAGAGAGCGAATCATCTTTGTGGCTTCATATCCATTCATGACTGGCATCATAATATCCATAAGAATAGCATCAAATTCACCAGATCTGCTTTTTTTCAAACAGCTCAACAGCTTCCTGACCATTCCATGCTTTCGTCACGACAGCACCTTCATTCTGAAGCATAAATTTGCGATTTCCATATTCAGCTCATTGTCTTCTGCCAGAAGAATATGCATTCCACGGATAGATTTTCCTGTTTTTCTCTGGTTTCAACTCTGTTGCTTTGTCTGTATCGATCCGAAACGGAACCCGGATCACAAATGTCGTCCCTACGCCTTCTTCGCTTTCAAAGGTAATCGTTCCACCCATTTTCTCGATCAGCTTCTTTGAAATCGGCATTCCCAGTCCTGTTCCGGCGAATTTTGTGCGGCTTCCTGCGTGTTCCTGTGCAAATGGTTCAAAAATGCGTTTTTGGAATGCCTCAGCCATTCCGATCCCGGTATCCCGGCAGACAAATTCCATTGTGGTCATTCCTGGCTGTCCGGCTGGGATTTCCATGCAGCTGATATAGATGCAGCCATTTTCTTTATTATATTTCACTGCATTTGACAGGATATTCATCATCACCCGTTTCACATATCCGGGCTTCCGATAAGATCCCGGTGTGTGATTTCTTTTTTCTCCCACACGATCCGGATATTCTGTTCTGCTGCAATCTGCCCGATCACAACAAGTACTTCCCTGGAAATGCTGCTCAGATTGAATGGACTTTCTTCCAGAACCACTTCATCCGACTCCAGCTTACTCATATCCAGAATTTCATTTACCAGTTCCAGCAACAGATAGGATGCTCCTTTGATCTTTGCCCTGTATTCCGTCTGCTTCTTCATATCGTCTGCATAATGATCAGCCATATCGAGCATACCGCAGATCCCATTGATCGGTGTCCGGATATCATGGCTCATACGCTGGAGGAACTCCGTTTTTGCCTCGTTGGCCGCCTCTGCCTTTTTGCTGCTATCAGGAGTTCTGCTTTGTATTTTTCCTCTTTTTCCAGCTCCTGTTTCTGATGTGCCTGATTAGTTCTGTATCCCCAGAATAAGAACATACCGAATATCAGTAAATAAAGAAAAAATAACGCTTATCACACTTAATGGAAGGTTATGAAATACTTCCGTATCCGGAAGATACGCATAAATATAATAATCCCGCTGCTTCAGCATGATTCCGTAACATCCGTTCCCTTTATTCTTCAAATGGAAAATGTGCTGACTGTCTGTATGCTTTTTCATTGCCTGAACCACCTCATTGCCGGCGGTGTTCTGCCCCAGAAGTTTCTCATCATTGCTGGCAACAACGGTTCCTTTGTCTGCAACAATGATTGTTCCATCTTTCTGGATACTATAGCCATTTAACAGACTCTGTATCGTCAAAGTATAATTTCCGGTAAATTCAGGAGATGTGTAATAATAGATTGCAACGATACCCGGTGCATCTTTTCTGGCACAGGCTGCAATGTCAATATAGGATCCATCTTCCCTGGCAAACCGTTCTGAATAAGATCTTTTTCTTCATATCCGGCAAAATCCATAATAATGTCTTTTTGCAGATACTCCGTGATCTCATTCGTTAGAGACTCATCCATACTGTATTCACAGTCCGTCTTTCCTTCTTTATCCAGCACAATGATACCATCCACCCAGAGAGTCTGAAGATTTTCTTTCAGGAACTTGCGGCTTAGCTGACCGCCGTTTTCTGTTTCCATACTAATATTTGTGCTCATCTGTCTGGCACTTTCAATCGCACGGAGGAGACTTTTGATTCCGAAGATTCATTATAGTGGGTGTAAGTGGAACACTGCACTTTGACATAGTTTACAACCTCCACCATTCTTTTCTCTGCCCCTTCTTTTTCCACATAAAAGAAATAAATCAGAGAGACTACAGCCCACACAGATTCCAATCAGACCACCGAGCAGCTGGATTCGTTTTTCTTTTTTCTTTCTCTTAATATCCAAGATCATCCACCTCCAGATACTTCTGGGGATCATCCAGATATTTTTCAATGATTTTCAGAGTTGTTCCATCCTGACGCATTTTTTCCATCGTCTGTTCCATCTGCTCACAGATTCCTCTGTCATCATCTTTTGCAAAAAGCAACACCTATTCCGGTGATCATCAGAGGTTCTTCCAAAATCCGGAAGCTTGCGTCATAATCTTTCATATACTGAACGATAGATTCCTCATGTGCTGCTACTGCATCCACATATCCTTTTCCCAGAAACGTATAGATCAGTTCCTGTGTCCGAGACTGATCAGATTTTCCAGTTTGGGGATTCTCTCATCCGTCCGGTTCAGGAAGATTCCCTCCGGTTTTGGTTGTAGACTGGACGGCCAGGTTCTTTCCCTCCAGATCACTCAGTTTATAGATATCACTGTTCTCATTTACAGCAACCACCTGGCGGCTTGCGATGTACGGTCCTGCCCAACGGTAATCGTCAAGGCGTCTTCCATGGAAAAACATCCCATAATACAGTCAATCTCTCCACTCTGTTAATCTGTACAACATCCACCTGATATCCCATTCTTTTTGAATGCTTCTGCAGCCAGTTCTACATCTATACCAGTTGGTACACCATCCTCATTCAGATAATTGTATGGAGGATAGTTGTCGCTGCCGAGCGTAATGACCGGCTTTTCTGTCTCTTTTTACTGCTGTCTGTATGTTTACACCCTGTCAGGGTGACCGCTATAATTCCCACAAGCAGGTTACTCTTTACGACCAGTTCAATACATTTCTCACACTCTTTGAAATTCTCCACCAGTGTAGAGATAATCTTGCGGATATTTTCAAGCTCGTTGGAGGTATTCTCGAATAATCCTTGATACTATCTGCAACAACAGCAAAACCTCTGCCGGCATCTCCTGCTCTTGCTGACCTCGATAAAAGCATTCAAGGCAAGCAGATTGGTCTCAGATGCAATCTCTTCTATACTGCCAAGGATTGTTTTCCATCTCCTGAATACTTCCCTTACTGGTCACATCTATCTTCTCTAATCTCCTGTACATTCACATCCATATGTGCGCTTTCCTCTCTGACATGGATTCATCTTGGCTTTCATATCGGCAGAATTGCCATCCCATATATTGCAATGTTTTTCTACCGCTGTGGATACTGCCTTGCCTGCATCTCCGCTGCAAGAGTACTACATTCTCAATCATCTGGTCTACTGCTTTGATGCTGGATACTTCGGCAGCAACATTGCCAATTGCCGGCCAACCACCTGTTCATTGCATTTACCGCATTCTCTGTCTTTTCCTTCATATCCGTACTGCCGGACTCAGCAGCATCTAATAATCGCCCAACTTGAATAACATACTGCTTCAAAGAATCATTAAAATATTGGTATTGCGCACCATGGCCTCAAGCTCATCATTTTTCTGTGAAATTCTGCGCTTCAGCTTACCGGTAAGATCTCCTGTGCCACTCTGGTGGCTGTACCTTTACTTATCAATTACCAGAATGATCTTTTGAGTGTATGTATGCAACAAGGTACGTAATTACTGCAAATAATGCAGCCATTCCTGCCATCAGTCAAAGAGACTGATTAAAAAATCTGTCCAATCTGAATCACACCATTGAATTATCGATATTCTGAATATCATCAGAATATGCACCTGTTGTAATAACCCAGTTCCACGGTTCCAAATTTTACTGTATGCTTTTAGGAGCAACTTTGTCACACCATCGGATTTGGTAAAAGCAGAATTCATTATAACCGCCCTCTGGCAACCTTCATGATCTCTTTGAATGTAATCTTGACATCATTCTGGTCTGTCAGTTCATATCGGTTATTCCCTTCCTGATCGGCAGAGAATAGAGATGC
>VOFC01002811.1_pt1 | contig 20296 bp, 26 predicted proteins | sample 5384161 | NCBI WGS metagenome assembly VOFC01 (sample SAMN12384722, study PRJNA508395) | human gut metagenome | isolation source: healthy gut B | host: Homo sapiens
GAGCAATGCGTAACTCAAGTTCGCCGGTTTTAGGTAGATTTCGAAATCGTCGGGGGTGGCTATCCGTACCGTTCGTCCAGCGATCGCCCGCCGGGGTGAAGACGCACGTGTCGTCGATCACGCCATAGTAGGCAATTTCGTCGGTGACGGTTGTCGAGCGGCGGCTCTCCTTGCGGATCTTGATGATCACGTCGGCGAAGGTGACGGCCAGGTGCATGTCGTGTGAGACGATGATGGCCGAACTCCCTTCGAGTTGCGAAAACTTTTGTCGGAGAGCAGTCCCATGGCTTTGACGGCGTTGTCGCTGTCGAGGTTGCCCGTGGGCTCGTCGCCGAACAGCACCGAGACCGGGAGGATCGCCGGGCGAAGGCCAGAACGCTGCTGTTGGCCTCGGAGAGGCTCCTGGGCCATCCGCGGCTGTCGATGTGTCCCAGTCCGAGGTCGGTGACTCTGGTGGGTCCCGCTCGAAGGAGGACTCCTGCGGTAGTAGCCCTGCAGCATACGCGTCAGGCGATGATGTTCTCATAGGCGGTAAAAAGTTCCGCATGAGGTTCGTGCTCTGGAAGATGAAGTTGAAGTGGTGGAGCCGGAATGCCGAAGCTCCTTGTCGCTCTGTTTCCACAGGCTCACGAAGGTCGATCGTCTCGCCCTTGGGGCTCGTAGAAGAGGAACTTCGTTTGCGGATCGGGGACGATGGTGTTGTTCATCATGCCGAGGGTTTCGAGAATCGTACTCTTGCCGATGCCCGATTCGCCGACGATGAAGACCTTCTTCCCGCGCGGGATCACCAGACAGCGATCTCAAGGATCACCTTCGAAACACCGGGACAAAGTGCTTGTCATAGGAACAGCCCAGATGTTCAATTTCAAATAATTTATCCATAATTCGCTGTCGTTATTCGCATTAGGGCAGATCCTCGATCGGAATCAGTAGTAGACCGCACCATTGAATTTCTTGACGAACTTGTAGCTGTTGCTCTGGCGGATCCGCGACAGGTTGTCGTATTTCTTCTGGAAGTCGTTGATGATCCGGCTGTATTCGCCGGGCGAGACCGCCTGCGGATCGAGAGGTCGTTGAGCGAGTAGCTCTTCAGGCCTCGGCCGATTCGTTCAGACCGGCGATCATGTTCATGATGTCGCCGTTGCTCAAGGCCGCCATCTGCGCATCGGTCATACCCGGAGCAGACTCTTGACGAGGGCTTTTCAGATTGCCTCGATGTAGGGCGTGCGGTCCTTGACCTGCGAGTTCCGGGCCGCTTCGGCGACCGGAGCCAGACGCTTGAGAGCTCCTGGAACTCCTCCGCCGAGATGAAGATCACCGGCTTGAAGTAGTTGATGCTGGCGTCGCGCCGCAGGGCATAGCCTCGGGAAATTCAAGATCGAGTTCGTCTGGTCAGATTCTATACCAGTTTGGCGTCGCCGCCCAGCGCCTTGATGACGAATTCGTAGTCGACATTGATCATGCCCGGCGTGGAGTCCTGCCGCTTGACGAACTGCGAGGTCTGTCCCGTTCCGGTCCGGGTGGTGATCGGCTTGACGATAGGTCCAACTGGTGCTGGAATCGTGTTGGCGATAGTTCGGGCCTTCACCATGTGCGTCTGGAGCATCTCCGGGGCCATCTTGCCACTGTTTACCGTGGCATCCGAGAAACGGTGGTTACAGATATAGAGCCTGGTCACCCTCGATGTTACCGCCGAAGTCGTAACCGTCCGGACGGCCGTTTGCCGCCGATTTCGTCTGACGGGCGATGATCCGGATCTTCTCGTTGAGTTTGTGGTATTTGCCCTTCAGACTTTCTCGCATCAGCGTCAGCAACTGGTCGTTGAAGTTGTTGTAGGCTGCCACGCCCTTGTTCTGCACCTGGAAGCCCATCAGGTGAATGTCCTTCTCCACGAGCTTTGTCGATCAGCGAGCGCGCATTTATCTTCGTATCCTTCACGTCGTTGCCGCAGTCTCCGACTATCAGCATGATGTTGCTCTCGCCGTCGCGGAACGCCAGTTGGTCCAGGGCCGTATTGATACCGTTGTAGAGTGCCTCCTCCTGGGTGTGGTCGCTGGCCGAACTGCGGATTCCATAAGCCCGCCGCCGCTGTCCAGAAAGGCGTTTACGCGCTCCAGATTGTGCCGAGCCGAGGTCATCGGAAGTACCTCGGCCAGACCCCGAGCCATCCGTATAGTCGCGGTAGATCACGACACCGATCCGCAGGTTGTAGTTCTTCGAGAAGAAGTCGCAGGCCTCCTTGAGTGCCTCCCTTGACCTTGGGGTAGTAGGGCTCCATCGAGGAGGTTCCGTCGATGACCACTGCCAGGTTGATGCGCTGCATCTTTCGGAGTTTCTCCTCTTTGGCTTGTCAATGGTCGGCTCGTTGGTCGGGGTCGAGGTACCTTGTGCCTGCCCGCCCAGCGTACTGAACGTCGACATGTTGTAGGCCTTCTCGTTCGAACCGTCCAGAATCGGGAAGCGCAGGTGTTCGGGAGCCATCCGGTAGAGATAGCGGTCGTATTTCGTCGAGGTTCGCTTCTCGAAGGGGATGAAGCTGATGGGGCGACCCTGCTGCGAAACGGCCTCCGACTGCGTGGCAAAGATCTTGACCTGCTCGTGCTTGGCGGCATAGTACTCGACATCTTCACGCTCCCAGGTCGGTTCGAGGCACGAACGCTGGTTCCACGGCACGAACGAACGCTCCGGAACCCAGCAGTAGAGCACTTGGTCCGACATCGAGCCGTCGACCCGGTTCTGGATGGCCAGCAGCGCCATGTCGTTCTCCTGCTTCATGATGAAGTAGAAGTTCATGTCCGTGGTCAGGGGAATCGACTTCCCTTTCCGGTCCGGGTTGAGGTAGCCCGCACCGAGAGGCTCCCGAGGTGTTTTCGCTTCGAGGTTGACGCACAGCAGCGCCTTGTTGTAGATGCCGCGGTCGTTGGCCAGGCAGCAGCTCTGCCACAGGAGCAGATGGTTCATCGGAACCCATCCCTTGCATTCGGCCAATTCCGAAATCAGCGGGTACTGCAACCCGACTTTCGGCTCCGAATAGACCAGGGCGTAGTTCCCCTGGATCTGGGCGATACGCACCCGCTCGTTGAAGTTCAGCGACGAGAATTTCGTCGTCGAGTTCGGGGCTTCGTAGGTCGTATTGTCCGCCCGGTCGCTGTAGACATCCCAATAGGTTGCCTGTCCCTTCCGGGGGCATCCGCCTGCCGAAGTTGCCGGATTTCATGAATGCGGCGGCCTCTTTTTCGGTCAGGATGATGGCGCCGAGCTTCTTGGGCCGGAACGCCACGCACTTTTTCGGCATCTGCGGCGCGGCGAGGACCGAGCCGAGAACCGCTGTCAAAAACAGGGATAATGCTATTTTTTTCATGGTTACTGGTTGATTGTATTCTCGTTAGTAGGGCATCGGGAGGAACTTCTTCGATGCACACAGCGCTTTGGGCCCGAAAGGCGACTCTTCGTTGTAAGGCAGCGTGTCATCGGCTCCGTGCATGATGTTGACCCGCAGGTAGCCCGATTCGATCATCTCTTCCATGTCCATGATGAAGAAGAGCGAGGCGATGACGCTCTCGTTGTACATCAACGCCCAGAAGGTCGAATTCACGTAGTAGGTCCATTCGACCGAACGGTAGAGTCCCTTGCCCTCGTCGTCGATCAAGTCGTCGGCGTTGAAGATCTCCTGGATCTTGGCGCAGTCGACCACCGGTTCAACGTTGTGTGAGCGTTTGGTCTGCAGCTCGTCCACGATCCGGTCGAACTCCTGCTGGTTGTCGTTCTTTGTGTTCACCTGCACCACGATCGGATTCTCGGCATTGGCCAGGTAGAAGATCACGGCCCGGGATTCCGGGTAGTTGATCGCGTCGGCAAGGCCTCCTTCAGTCGTTCGATGAGCGACTGTACGGCCGTATATTCGTCGTGGGCGATGTAGATGAAGGCAAGGTCCTGTTCCGACTTCTCCTGTCCGAGTGTCGGGGCCGTGCCGAGCAACAGGCTCACCAAAAGCAAACAAATCCGTTTCATAGCTCGATCCTTACTCCCTTGATTCGCACCTTGAAGCGCGCTGAACCTGGTTATACTCGTCATACTGCGGGGTGCCGACCACCTCGATCGTCCAGCCGTTTGCCGAACGGTCGCTCATCAGGGCTCTGATGCTCTGGGCCGGGGCAAATCCTTCGGGAATGTATTCGTAGTCGATCTTCAGATCCTTGTCATCCGCGAAGTAGATATAGAACCAGTCGTCCATGGGCTTGTTCAACTTCTCCTGCAGCATCCCTGCGGGAGAGTTTCACCACCTTGTCGAATCCGCCGATCGTCTCGCGGATCTGCTCCTGGGTCCGGGTGTTGACGACGACCAGATCGTATTTCCCTGCTCTCCGACGGTACGACCAGCGCAAATCCTCCATTGCGCGACGTGTATTTTGCCTCGAGGGCACCCGACCTCGCAGAGCCGGTACTCCAACGGATCGCCCGAGGCGACCGTTGCCTTTGCGCGGCAGGCGAACCCGAAGCGGCGGTTTGCACGTCCGACCAGTGGTTTCCCGTCGAGTACGGGCATCGTATCGCCCGCCGGTGCGGTCTCCGCGGCGGCGGGGGCGGATGGTGATCCGGTTCCGTTGCCGCAGGCACTTCCGTGGCGGTGGTTGCCTCAGCCTCGGAGCCTTCCGCAGCCGTTGCGGCCGATTCGGGCGTTGCCGAGACTTCCGTTGCGGGGCGGGTCGCATCCTCGGATTCCGAAGGCTCGGACTCCGTTGCGGCTCCTCGAAGAGGGCCCCGCCGCCTCCGCCACCTCCGGTGTTCGAGGCGAAGAGCGTGTCGCTCTTCTGCTCTCCGATCGGAAGGACGAAGCCGACCGCCAGGCAGGCGAAGAAGGTCAGAACCAGTCCGATGATGCTCAATATTCGTTTGTTATCCATGACTTTCCAGACTAAAATTTAAACATAAGACCCAATTCAAGCCACATGGCCTGACGACTGAAGGAGACGCAGTCCATGAACGAACGAGTGGCGACATCCTCGCGCAGATGCCCCGAGTAAACCAACGGGTAGATCTGCTCGCTGGCGCTGAAATAGGGAGTTTCGTTCGATTCGTGGAGCGCCCCATGCCCGCTTCGTAACTGAACTTGACATAGACGAACATCCGCTGCTGCAGGACGTTGTAGTTGACCGACAGACCGCCCGCAAGGCTCATCGAGGTGGAGTTGCCGTAGTTGCTCGGATAGAGGAAATGCTCGTAATCCCGGTCGATTGTTCCGAAGGCGTTCTCCGGCTGCTCGGTGATGCTCAGACCGTGGTAGTCGCCGAAGACCCGGCCGGTGATGTGGTAGGGTTCGACCTTCACCGAACTGTTCAGGTAGATCTTGGCTCCGAGGTTCCATCCCAGAGAGAGATTCCGGGCCAGTTTGTGCTCGAAACTCAGGTAGACGGGGACCACCATGTCGGTATACTGGACGCCTTCCGTGATCCGCTCGATTTCGTATTGACGCAGGTAGGTTGCCCCGTTGCGGTCGGTCGTCCGGTAGGGAGTAGCCGATCTGTCCGTTTCGAGCGACAGTTTGCTCGACGACAGGGCAATACCGGTGTAGATCCCCAGGCTGAGGGACCGCCCGATCGGGATGGCGTAACCGATGTCCACACCGGTCTCGAATGCCGAGGACGATGACGTCGAGAATGATACGGGCGTCGAGAGCTTGAAGGCCGAGCCCAGCGTGATGCCGGCCCGAACTTTTGCCCGCCAATGTGTTTTGGTGTATTTCAGTTGCAGCAGGTCGTAATGCTCCGTGCGGGCCAGCGTGTCGGCCTTTGATCCGCACGTCGTCATGCCACGACTTTGAGGCTTCCCGGTTTGGCGAAAGCCTGGTCGAAGATTGTTGAAGGCGAGGTGCTTGCCGCTCAGCAGTCGCAGGTCGTTCTCCGAATTCTTGCTGATCACCAGGAATCGCTCGGGAAGCGGCCGCACGTCGCTCTTCAGGTCGCCCTGGATGTCGACGATCCGGCGCGATCCTCCTGCGGGTCGTAGGCGAACTCCACCGTCAGCCCGTAATCCGCCCGGTAATACTCCGCTGACGAGAACAGCACGCTGTTCTCGTCGTTGTAACTCAGACTTTTTGGAAAATTGCACCTGTACATGCCAGGCTCCCTCCTTCCAGAAGGGCCGGCCGCTGGTGACGTTCTTGATCTCCGACGCCACGTTCTGACGCTCCTGCAGCCTGTTGACATATTCCGCAACGGGAATCCGCTTCCGGGGGGGGCATGGTCCAGCAGGTCGGAGTAGATGAGCGCCGAACTGTCGCAAAAAGCTCCAGGAAGAGGTATTTCGAATCCCGGTCGGACATCGAGGCACACGCTTCGTACTGCTCGATGGCATCCAGCAGGCGCATATTGATCCGCCGCCGTTCCGCGTTGGTCAGGTTCTGTCCTTCGGACTCCTGCGCGAACAACAGGCTCATCAACAATACAGATATAGCCGCAAGGTTTTTCATCAGAAGATAATGTTTAGTAAGAGACCGATGGCGAATCCTGCAACTGCCGATGCCGGCCACAGCCACCATGCAACGGCATTCGAACTTGCGGGCAATACGGGCGATTGTGCCCGATTGCTTCCCGGGTCGGTTTTCCCCGTTTTCGTCCGCGGTCTGACGCGGTCCAGATCCACGATGAATTCCGCACCGTTCTGGTAACGTTTGGCCTGTTGTTTTTGGGTCGCCTTCTCGACGATGCGACGGATGTCCTTGTTGGGAATGTCACCCACGGGGACCTTCTTGGTGATCTGGGCCGAGAGAACCTCCTGGTCCCGAACCGCTGAAGGGCAGGTGCCCGACGCACAACTGGTAGATCAGGATACCCAGGGCATAGATGTCGGTCGTGCGGTCTTGATGCTGAACATCGCCCAAGGCGAGTTCCGGAGCTGCGTAGTTGACCTTCCCGAGAAATGATCCCGCATTGGTGAGCTTCTTCTCCTGGGCCGCCGAGGCGTCGATGTGTTTGCAGACTCCGAAATCGATCAGTTTGATTTTGCCGTCGATGGTGATCATGATGTTGCTGGGGTCTATGTCGCGGTGGATATACCCGTTGTCGTGCAGCGCCATGATGCCCGACAGGACACCCCGCATGATCCGGACGATTGCGGCATCCCGATCCGTGGAGTACTCTCGTATATTTGTGCGGCGAGCGGAATCTGCATCCCGGAACGGTCGGTTGTCACCCCTTTAAGCACCTGGTCGAGATTTACGCCCACCAGGCGTTCCATGATCATGTAGTAGCGCACGATGTTGGCATCGTGCATCGGGTCGTACTCGATGTTGGAGACGAATCCGTACATGCGCAGCAGGTTCTCATGCACGATTTGGATCGATGACTCCCGCATGGCACGCTCGATCAACTGGGGATCGCGTGCCAGGTCGTCGCGGATCTCCTTTGATGGCCACGTAGATCCGGAAATTCGACATCTCGTCGACCCGGAATCCGTGGAAGATGCGGCCCATGCCGCCTTCGCCCAGCGGGGTGCTGTCACGGTCATATTCGTAGTAGATACCCTGATAGCGCTCGGCTTCGCCTTGAATCCTGATTATGTTCATATCGGCTCTTTTTACGCTAAGAAAGAATACTTGCTCTTATTTCCGGCGGAGCGGCTGTTTGCCCTTCACCTCCAGTGCGATGCATTTCGATGCCTCGTCGAGCGGCAGGATTACGTAGATTCCCGGCTCCGAGAAGAGTAGCGTCAGGCGGGTTCTGCGCCCCTCGTCGATCCGCTCCGTGTCGAAGCCTGACATACGGATTGGAGAGTGAGGCGATGACCGCTTTTTCCGTGTAGGTGGGGTAGTCGCCCGACCAGAGTTGGAACTTCGCCGTTGTGAAGACCGGCTCTTTCTTCGTCTTCACAACCCGGATGGAGGAGTAGGCTACGGCCGGCATTTCGATCCGTACGGTGTCACCCATCGTAACGCTCTCCGTTACGGGATCCTTGACCAAGAAGGTCTTTTCGGGTGTAGCGGATGACGGTGAGGCGTTCGATCTCTTTTCCCGTCGAGCAGTACACCCTCCACGGGTTTCGGAGTCTCGGCAACCTCTTCCGGAGCCTCGGGGGCTACGAAGTCCGCGTTGATTGACTTCCGATATTTAGCAATTCTGGAGAGTGGAATCGTCTTTTCGATGCCCGTTTCCCGAAGGATCATCGTAATGTCGGAGCCGATCTTGCGGCTGACGATGAAGCCTTCCACCGTCTCGCCGTCGGTGAGGCTCCACCTGGTCGAGCAGCGGAGTCTCGCTCCCACAGCGGGCGTTGAAATCGATCCGTTCCGAGCGGATGCTCATCACCTCTTTCATGGAGGCCGTATAGATGTTTCCGTCGAGCACCTTGACCTTAATCTCCGCTTCGGGGATCTTCTGCTCGACGATCTGACCTTCGTAACGTGCTCCGTTATTCATCGTGACGATGTCCCGGATGCCGGACTGGGCACCTTCGATATTGAGTGTCTTGGTGGTTCGCAGCACGTCGTCCCAATTGAGATCGTAGCGGTCCGCGGTTACCGACAGCAGTTTTGAGCCGCGAGCCGTGCTCTAGAACGAGCGCCTCCCGTAACTGGCGATCCCCCTTGATCGAAACCGTAGCCACCTCGACATGGCTGACCGAATCCTGATGCTCCTTGATCCATTCCTGAAGTTGTTCGGAGAGCCTCCTCCACCGATTTCGTGACATACGAGATCGATGTCACGTCGGACGATTCGATCTGAAGCGTGGCTCTTTTCGGTTGCTATCGAGAGGCTTTTCCCCGGGATCTGCTCGCGATGTAACCTTCGTAGACGGAGCCGTTTTTCGTATAGACCTGATCGATGTCCTGCGCGGTTGCCGGGAGGATCCCCGCCAAAGGCTGCGGAACACCATGCAAAAAACCTGATTGACATGTTTCAACTTGTTTTACTACGGTTCGATTCGGCAGGGGAGTTCTGTCCCCATCTCCTGACCGGGGCGGATTCCGCGGTAGAATCCGGGATGGCGGTCTGACGGACCGTTCCGGATTCATCCCCGTGCGGGAGAGCCAGAACCGTATTTCGATTCTCACTGCGGTTGATTAGTACGCCTCCTTGGCCTCTTGGAGCAGGCGGTTGATATATTTGGCTTTGACGGCGAAGTTGAAGCCCTGCTTATTGAGGACCCCGGCGTTGACTACGCCGATCAGACGGCCGTTCTTGTCGAAGACCGGCGAGCCGCTCGATCCTTCAGCGATGGGTACGCTCAGACTGTATTCGACTTTTATGGTTGTTCTGCGTGATGTCTCCCGAGACGCCGTTCGCCTCGCAGAGGCTTGAGGGCATTTCTCTCAACATCGCCGGTGTCCTGAAGCGTGCCGAGCATCGGGAAGCCCATGGTGTAGACCGGCGATCCGACGGTGATGTCTTCGTCCAGGATCTTCGAAATTGGAATATAGGAAGCGCCTTCCGGCAGCCGATTGTTCATGGTCTGGAAGATCGCCAGATCGACCTCCTTCGATTTGCTCGCATAGATTTCTCGACAGCGAACGGCATTTGTCGCATCGAAAATTTGGCCATTTATGATAACAAAGGCGTTTTCCAAGAAACCTTCGACCTTGATATCTGCATCGGCGACATTGTGCTGGTGTTGTCTCTCGATACCAGGCTTTGATGCTCGTCTGTAGCTCCTCGTCAAAAACCCAGGGCTTGGCTACATGGAGGGTTCGTGACGATGGCACCGTCTTCGGAGATGAAGAATCCCGTGGCGGCGGCGACCATCTGGTTTTTGTGATCGTTGTCGAGAAAGTACCATATTCCGTTATCGCGGACACAGCGGACCGTTTCCATTCCCGGAGCTGACAACTTGTAATAATACGTGGTGACGATTGCTGCTGTTGCCGGAGCATAGGTTTTGTAAATCCGGGCATCCGTCCAGGCTCAGAAGAAAATAGGCTACGACGCCGATGGCGATTACGGCTGCCACCGAGATCCCCGCGAGAATGGCTCCGATCGGCTTGCGATTGCCACGGCCGCCCGAAATCGGGTTCAGAACCGTCTCCCCGGCGCATTTGATCTCGTCGCGTTTGGTGATCGGAAAGTCCTGGTTCTTCGGAATCGTCACGCCGTTTACGCTCGTGCCGTTCGAACTGTGGTCGCAGATGTACCACTTGCCGTCGTTCTTTTTGCTTGATGGTGGCATGGAACCGACTCACCATGTCGCTGTGGAGCTGGATCGTGTTCATGGCGTTCGTGCCGATGCTGATGATCCGCTTGACGTCGGACTGACGGATCTCCGGTACGAGGCTCCAGTTCAGCCGTTCGTTGGCAAAGGTGATTGTATCCTGACGGGTGACCTGAACCTCTTTCCCGGGGGCGAGTTTTGAACCGTTCACATAGGTCCCGTTGCTGCTGCCCTTGTCCGTGAGCAGCATGTCGCCATTGTCGAGCAGCAACAGTTCGGCGTGGTTCGAACTGCAGAACTCACTATTCAATACGATCTGCGACTGGGCTGACCGGCCGATAGTATAAAGTCTCATCTTATTTGGGTTTTAACGATTAATAAATTGCATCTATCACCTCCGGCTGTTTCTTCTCCTGCTGCTCTTTTTCTCTTTCTGCTCCTTGCCAGCCGATTGGTTGGGCTTCGCGGGCTTGGACGGTTTCACCGCCTGGCGTTTCTGTTCCGTCGAGTCCTGTGCCTCTTTTTTCGCCTCTTCCTCCTCTTCTTCCTCGGGGTTTAGCCCCTCGGGACGCGAATCCGGTGAATCCCATTTGTCGGCACGTTGCGAATTGCCGTAAATTTCAAGCTTTGCTCTGCGACGAACGGATCGGGGCCGAAATGCCCCATCCGCCGCCCCGAGCAACAGAATTGCTGCAAGCACCGAGACGGGCCAAACCGTCGCCGAGTTGTTCTTCGGAACCAAAGCCCAGTCCAGATCGCGGATATGGGCGAACGAGATCACATCCTCGCGCGTGACGGAATCTTTCTCGTTGAGGCCATCTTGATCCCGTTGACATAGGTACCGTTGCGGCTCTTATCAATCAGGAAAATATTTGACGCCCCGGCCGATCTCCAGAATGGCATGTTCCCGGCTCACGACATCCGTCGAATCCGGGATGCAGATGTCACAGGCCGGATTTCGCCCGATGGTTAAGATTTTTTTCATAGGTCTTTTTCGGTTGATTGTTTTTCAGCATTCGGTTTTTTCAGATTTCGCTACTCCCTGGCCGGTCTGGTCGGCTTCCTCCTCGATTATCAGCAGTTCGTTTGTATCGTCCGACGGAAGTGTTTCGTGCGTTGCCTCCGGGACTTTCCCGGACTTCGTGCCGGATGGTTGGGTCAGCAGGTATACATTCAGTGCCACGCTGGCAACCAACAGCGCGGAGAGTACGATCAGGATGATTCTTACGATCTTGCTCATCTTCTTTCATTAAGGAGTTACTTTTCATTTCCACGATGGCGGCCGTCAGGTTGTCGTGGTTGCCGCCTTTTCTTCTGTCCGATCCGGTCCGCGAGATCCGCCGTTTTTCGAGTGTCAGGTCGATGCGTTTCCCGGCCAGGTGCTCGATGAGCCGGGACTCCGGGCATACAACCCCAGAAACCGTCCGTACACAGCACGAAACGATCCCCTTCAGGTAGGGGACGCACCTCAATCTCCGGTACGATCTCGCCGTAGACGCCCAGTGCCCGGAGGATGATGTTCGATTTGTCGGAGAGGCGTGCCTGCTCTTCGGTCAGGATACCGCTCTTTGACCATTTCGAAGACCATCGAGTGATCGAACGTTCTGAAAACCTTCCGGCGCCCCCGCAGTTGGTAGATCCGGCTGTCGCCGACGTGCGCGAGAACGGCGCACTGTTCGGAAAAATGGCGGCCGTTACGGTGGTTCCCATGCCGTAGAGTTCGGGATTCTGATGTCCGGCCTGCAGAATGTCTGCATGGGCCTTGCGGATGGCGTTCACCAGGGTATCGCTCGGGTCGGCACTCTCCGGGACCGCCTGGATGAAGTCGAGAATGCTCTTTACGGCGATCATCGAGGCGAAGCGCCCGCCTTGCATCCCGCCCATGCCGTCGCATACCACGACCACCGAACCGATCGGCGTATCGCAAAAGCCATAGTTGTCCTTGGTTCTCGGACCGTCCTCCGATCCGGGATTCCACCATGCCTTTCAGCGGATATTCTGTCTTAATCAGCTCCATTCGTTAATTATAAGATTGCAAGGAGGCAACACGAGCGATCCCGATCGCCAATAGGATGCACCCGATTACGATCCTTATCCCGAAGCCTGTACCCGGATTCCCCTGTTTGGTCCGTGCCCTTTGTTCCGCGAGGAAACGGCTTATTGCCGATCCATTTCCGCCGCTGAACCGTATCGGTTCTCAGGATGCTTTCGGGTTGCACGGAGCAGGATGGCGTAGAGCCCGGACGGCAGAAGCGGATGCTCCGGCAACGGTTTCATCCGCTGGTTGTCGAGGGTTGCGGCCGTTGTAACGACGTCGAAGGGGTTGGTCCCCGTGATCAATTCGTAGAGCGTCACGCCGAAGGAATAGAGGTCGGTCCTGCCATCGATCCGGATCTCGCTGTGCTCGTTGGGAATTTGCTCCGGGCGGCGTATTGCGGGGTCCCGATAAATTCCCGGACCCGGCCGCTGCTGTCCTGCAGGGTGTTGGCTACGCCGAGGTCCATCAGTTTCACGCAGGAGTGCCCGTCGATCATGATGTTCGAGGGCTTGACATCCTTGTGTACGATTCCGTTGTTGTGCAGATATTGCAGGGCCGACAGAATCGGGCGGATGTTCTCCACGATCCGCAGGGTCCGTTCCTCCTCCGGAAAAAGAGGCTGAGATGACGTTTCACGTGCTCTTCGAAAGTCATGCCCTCGATGTACTCGCTCAAGACGAACATCGGGCCGTATCCGCTGGAGGCTTCGCAGAACCCGATCATCCGTACGATGTTCGGATGGCGGAAGACCAGCGAAGCTTCGCGGCGGGCGCATTCCCGAACTTGTTCGATGGAGGCGTATTCGTCATGAATCCGTTTGATGGCCACATGGGCCCGGGTTGCATGTTCGAATCCCAGGTGCAAACGGTTCCTGTGGCGCCCTCACCCAGCGGAGGGTCCGTCTGGTGGTAGTAGTACCAGCAACCCCCGACGAACAGGTAGATGAACGGCGAATACGTGGGTCTGTTACGACTTGCTGCATGAAACCTCGGCTTCGGGAAGGATGCGGAGGCTATTTCTTGATGGCCGGCATGATCTTGGTTCCACCTGCGGGTGCGCTCGGCTCGTTGGAGCGTACGTTCCCGCCGCCCATGGGGTACTGGGGTGGCATTCCGTATCCGCCGCCCATGGGAGGCATCCCGCCCATCGGGGACATCCCGCCCATTGGAGGCATTCCGGCTCCGGGCATGGGAGGAATCCCCGGCATACCCGGTTGCATCGGAATATTTCCTGCGGGGATGAAGTCCTGACGCGGTTCCAGTCCCAGTGCTTTGGTGTCGATGAGAATGAAGAAGAATTCGTAGTGTTCGCCGAAGGTGATGATGTCGCCGTTGTGGCACTCTTCAGCCTCAAAGCCGAGCGAACTTCCGTTGAGCAGGGTTCCGCAGGTCGAACGCGAGTCGCGGATGGATACCCGCACGCTGTCGGGGTTGCGCATCTGGCGGATGACAATCTCCGCGTGGTTGTCCGAGATGGTGGCTTCGGAGAGGCGCACAGAGCAGTTCGTAGCCCGTCCGATGGTGTTCAGACCCATGTAGAGCGGCCAATATTCACCGCAGGCGGTGCGGGAAACGCTATAGAGAAATCCCATGATCGGCTTGTGGGTCTCCGTGATGGGGGCCCCTTGAGCTGAGGAGGTGGTTCATGCCGGGGAAATGCGTTCCGTTGTAGGCACCTCCGGGCATTTGCGGTACTGCCCCCATCTGATTCATGGGATGGAAGTTTCCTGGTGATCGAAAAGAATTGCCCATTCGGGATCACCGTTTTTGTTGTTGCTCATAAGTGTTTGTTTTTTAGAGTATTGGTTTCTTCATTCACTTTCTGTTTGACGGTTTCTTTGTAAGAAACGGTACCTTAGAAACAATACACTGAAAAACAAATAATTAAATATCAGATGCGGTTAAAATTTCCGAATAAGGGGACCTGTTTTTCGAGGGAATATGGATATGCGAAAGTTTCTCTTCATCAAAAATATGATTGATAAGGATTTTCGTATAACCAATTCAATTTCTCGGAATATAACAAGCTGACAGTTAAATAAACAATTTAAGTGAATTTTATGTAAAAAATGCAAAAATAGTTTGGCTTACAAGATGCTTTTGTTTACTTTTTTTGCAACAATACGCTACCGTTTCTTACAAAGAAACCATACACGCTGATTCCCTTTTGTAATTGTTTGGAAAAATAGCTTGATTTTTGGAGGAACGGGTGATGAGTGATAAAATTCCCGAAAAAAATTTACGCCGCACGGCTCTTCCGAGGGGACGTTGATGGTGGACGAAATTGTTATTCGTGCAGCTAAAATGGCTGTGTATGCATCCTGAGACTGTTTTCTGTGGTGGGTTGTCAAGGTCTCCGGCCGGGATGTTTCGTCCGTTCCGAATGCAGGGATATGGAAGAAAATGCGTCCTGATTCGACTGTTGAGTCGTTCGAGTGCTTGTCTCCTTCTCCCGATATATGCCCCCTCCAGCCTTTGATCTGTCGGATATTCCTCTACCCATGGGGCACTGCTTCGATCTTTTTTTTCTTTTCGAAGCCTCTTTTTTCGTGAATCCGCCGACTCCGGGCTCCTTGTAGAGTTTTGGATAAGACGTCGCGGCCGTGCTTGTCGACGGCCATGTTGGTGTGCTTGCGGCGCTTGAAATCGGCCAGCTGCGCGGCGTTGTCGCTCTCGATCCAGCAGGCTTTGTAGATCGAGATCGGCTCCCCAGCGGCAGGCGGCGTTGTATTCGTGTTCGAGTCGGTACTGGATGACTTCGAACTGGAGCGCCCGACCGTGCCGATGATCTTGCGGCCGTTGAGCGAGGATACGAACAGCTGCGCCACGCCTTCGTCCATCAGTTGGTCGACGCCCTTGGCGAGCTGCTTGAATTTCAGCGGGTCAGCGTTCTCGATGTAGCGGAACTGTTCGGGGGCGAACGACGGGATGCCCGTGAATTTGAGTTTTTCGCCTTCGGTGAAGGTGTCGCCGATCTTGAAGTTGCCCGTATCGTGCAGGCCGACGATGTCGCCCGGGTAGGCGAAGTCGATGACCGATTTCTTTTCGGCCATGAAGGCCGTCGGCGAGGAGAACTTGAGCTGCTTGCCGCTGCGTACGTGCAGGTAGTTATGGTTGCGCTCGAACGTCCCGGAGCAGATTTTCAGGAAGGCGATGCGGTCGCGGTGGTTGGGATCCATGTTGGCGTGGATCTTGAACACGAAGCCCGTCATCTTCGGCTCGGCGGGCTCCACGGTGCGGGTCGCGGTGGGCGCCGGGCGCGGCGAGGGGGCGATGCGGACGAAGCATTCGAGCAGTTCGCGCACGCCGAAGTTGTTGACCGCCGAGCCGAAGAACACGGGGGCCAGCTCGCCGCGCAGGTAGGCCTCGCGGTCGAACTCGTCGTAGACACCTTCGACCAGCTCGACGTCCGAGCGCAGCTGTTCGGCGAATTTCGCGCCGATGTAGCTGTCCAGCTCTGGCGACGCGAGGTCGGAAATCTCGGCGGTCTGGGCGTCGGCGGTGAGTTTTTCGTCCGACGTGAAAAGCGAGAGGTTCCTTTTCGTAGAGGTTGTAGACCCCGCGGAACGTGGGGCCGTTCGAAATGGGGAAGGCCAGCGGCCGCACGCGGATGCGCAGTTCCTTTTCCACCTCGTCCAGCAGGTCGAAAGGCTCCTTGGAGGGGCGGTCGAGTTTGTTGATGAAGACGATCACCGGCGTCGAACGCATACGGCACACCTCCATCAGTTTGCGGGTTTGCGACTCGACGCCCTTGGCGCCGTCGATGACGATGATGACCGAATCGACGGCCGTCAGCGTGCGGTAGGTGTCTTCGGCGAAGTCCTCGTGGCCCGGGGTGTCGAGGATGTTGATCTTCGCGCCCTTGTATTCGAAGCCCATCACGGCCGTGGCGACCGAGATGCCGCGCTGGCGCTCGATCTCCATGAAGTCCGACGTGGCGCCTTTCTTGATCTTGTTGCTTTTGACCGCCCCGGCGACGTGGATGGCACCGCCGAAGAGCAGCAGCTTTTCGGTGAGGGTGGTTTTACCCGCGTCGGGGTGGGCGATGACCGCGAAGGTGCGGCGGCGTGTGATCTCTTCCTGTAATGTCATGTATTTGTTCGAATGTTTCTGCCGGGATCCGACGCAGCCGGTGCCGGCGACTGCTGTTGCCACGGCTTCGGGCCGTGTTTGCCAAGCCCGCCCCCAAATCCCTCCCGGGGAGAGGCTTGTCGCATGCGGCCGGAATATCCCGGTAATTTTAAACCTTATATTATTCTTTCGGGTAGTCGGCGTTGTAGTGGCAGCCGACCGACTCCTTGATCTCGCGGCCCTGTTTGATTACCAGGTAGGCCACGGCGATCATGTTGCGCAGCTCGCACAATTCGCGGTTGGGCTTGGTCTTGTTATAGAGCTCCTCGGTCTCCTGCCAGAGTATCTCGAGGCGGCGCATGGCGCGTTTGAGCGAGAGGTTCGAGCGGACGATGCCCACGTAGTTGGACAGGATGGTCTGCATCTCGCGCTTGGACTGGATGATCATCAGCATCTCCTCGGTGTGCTGCGTGCCTTCGAAGTCCCAGTCGGGGATGCCCTCCTGGATGTCGACCTTGGGGAGCAGCGACGCAGCGTGGCGTGCGGCCTGGTCGGCATAGACCACCGCTTCGATCAGCGAGTTGGAAGCGAGGCGGTTGGCTCCGTGCAGCCCCGTGCACGAGGTTTCGCCCAGCGCGTAGAGCCGCCTGATCGAGGTCTCGCCGTTGGTGTCGACCTTCACCCCGCCGCAGCAGTAGTGCGCCGCGGGCGTCACGGGAATCCAGTCGCGGGTGATGTCGATGCCGATCGAAAGGCATTTTTCGTAGATGTTGGGGAAGTGACTGCGGATGGCTCCGGGGTCTTTGTGCGTGACGTCGAGGTAGACGAAGTCCGAGCCCCGCTTGGTCATTTCGCGGTAGATGGCGCGGGCCACCACGTCGCGCGGCGCCAGCGATTTCATCGGGTGGTATTTGTCCATGAACTCCTCGCCGGAAGGCAGGCGCAGGATGGCTCCGAAACCGCGCATGGCTTCCGTGATGAGGAAGTTGGGCTTCTCGCCGGGGTTGTAGAGCGTCGTGGGGTGGAACTGGATGAACTCCATGTTCTCGGTGATGGCCTTGGCGCGGTGGCACATGGCGATACCGTCGCCGGTGGCGACGACCGGGTTGGAAGTCGAGGAGTAGATGTTGCCGCAGCCGCCCGTGGCGACGATCGTGAACTTCGAGAGCATCGTCTCGATCTCGTTCGTGTCGAGGTTCAGGACGTAGGCCCCGAAGCAGGCCAGCCCGCGCGTATGGCGCGTGACGAACTCGCCCAGGTGGTGCTGCGTCAGGAGGTCGATGGCGAAACGGTGTTCCAGCACCGTGATGCCGGGGTGCCTGCGGACCGACTCGACCAGCGCCCGTTCGATCTCGGCGCCCGTGAGGTCCTCGTGGTGGAGGATGCGGTGTTCGGTATGCCCGCCCTCGCGGTTCAGTTCGAAACGCCCGTCGGGGGTTTTGTCGAAGCGTGTGCCCCAGGCGATCAGGTCCGCAATCAGCTCCGGCGCCCGGCGTACGACCAGTCCGACAGCCTCCTCGTCGCACTTGCCCGCTCCGCAGACCAGCGTGTCGTGGATGTGTTTTTCGAATGTGTCGGGAGCGTAGGTCACCGAGCAGATGCCGCCTTGTGCAAAGTTGGTGTTGCACTCGTTCATTTCGCCCTTCGTCACGATCGTGACGTGCCCGTGGGCTGCGGCTTTGAGCGCGAACGAAAGGCCCGCCGCGCCGGAACCGATAACCAGAAAGTCGGTTTTCATAGTTTTGTGAGCATTATGCGTCGCAAAGTTATAAAAAATGCCCGATAATCGGGTCTTCCGCCGGGAAAAACCTGTGCAAAAACAGGGCGATCTCCCCGGGATGCCCGTTTCTGTCGGCTATATTTCCCTGCGCAGCGGGCCATATCCGGATTTTTTCCTACTTTTGTCACGATACAACCCTGATTATTCTATGAAAAAATTGCTACTGGCCTTTGCCGCAGGCGTGTGTCTGTCCGCCTGCGCCACCCACGATCCAAAAATCTCGATCGTACCTTATCCCAACCACCTCGAACCCGGGCACGGGACGTTCGCCGTCAAGGGCGAAGGCGTCGTGTGCGACAGCCGTGCCGACGAGCGGACGCAGCGCGCCGTGGCGGAATTCGCCGCGCAGCTGGCGAAAACTTCCGGCGGGGAGAACCCGTGACCGTCGCCAACGAGCTTCCCGCCTCGGGCATCCGCTTCGTCCTCGACCAAACGCTGCCGGAAGAGGGGTACCGGCTCGATGTCACCCCGAAGGGCGTCGAAGTCCGTGCGTCGCGTTTCCCCGGCTTTTTCTACGCCGTGCAGAGCCTGCGGCAGATGCTGCCCGCGGCGGTTTACGGGACGGAGCCTGCGCCCGGCGAGGAGTGGGTGCTGCCGTGTGTGAGCATCGAGGATGCCCCGCGTTTCGTTTACCGGGGCATGCACCTCGACGTGGCGCGCCATTTCTTTTCGGTCGAAGAGGTGAAACGCTACCTCGACGTGATGGCGATCCACAAGCTCAACCGCTTCCACTGGCACCTGACCGACGACCAGGGGTGGCGCATCGAAATCAAAAAGTACCCTGAGCTGACGACCGTGGGCAGCATCCGCAAGAAAACCATGATCCGCAAGGAGTGGGACAACTACGACAATACGCCCTACGGCGGTTATTATACGCAGGACGAGATCCGCGACATCGTGGCGTATGCGGCCGACCGCGCCATTACGGTGATCCCCGAGATAGACCTGCCGGGCCATATGCTTTCGGCGCTGACCGCCTACCCCGAGTTGGGGTGTACGGGCGGCCCGTACGAGGTCTGGGGTCGTTGGGGCGTGGCCGACGACGTGCTGTGCCCCGGGCAGGAGAAGACTTTCGAATTCCTGGAGGACGTGCTGGACGAGGTGGTCGGCCTGTTCCCGTCGGAGCTGATCCATATCGGCGGCGACGAGTGCCCGAAGGTGCGCTGGGAGAAGTGCCCCCGCTGCCAGGCGCGTATTCGCCAGCTGGGGCTCAGGGACAAGGACGGCTATACGGCCGAACACTACCTGCAGGGGTACGTGACCGACCGCATCGGGAAATACCTGGCCGAACGCGGCCGGCGCATCATCGGTTGGGACGAGATACTCGAAGGACAGGCGCCGTCGGACGCCATCGTCATGTCGTGGCGCGGCAGCGCGGGCGGCATCAAGGCCGCGAAGCTCGGCCACGACGTGATCATGACTCCCAATTCGCATTTCTATTTCGACTACTACCAGTCGCCCGACGCCGATGCCGAACCCTTCGGGATCGGGGGCTGCGTGACCATCGACAAAGTCTATTCGTTCGACCCGATGGCCGATCTGACACCCGGGCAGCAGGCGCATATCCTCGGCGTGCAGGCAAACCTCGGAGCCGCAGTCACTCCACAGCCTGCATCTGGAGGTTTCCGACGGTTATCCATATAGATGATCTGTCCACAGTCACTTCAGCACCTCGGACTTTACCTTTTCCGTCGGTTTGTTGATATACAGGAACACTCCTGTATCCTTCCTGACCGCTTCCAGTTGTACCTTTCGGATGGCGCATCAAGAAGCATGATCAAGGAGGCATCCTTTTCGATTCACCTCCAGCTGTACCAGACGGCGCGCCGATGAATTGTATCATCTCCGGATTTTTGTCTGACAACATACAGTTGCTGCCTGGACGGGTGTTCCATGCCCATTATCTCCACGGATCTTTCCTCACCTTCCGCAAATCTGCGCCCGGACAGATTGTCAATCAATCTTTTCAATATATTTTTCATCTTTATACTTCTTTCTTCAAATCTTGATCATATCGAGCGCAGCGAATGAACCTGTTTGGCGATCTGGAAAGCCTTCAGGCCGTAGCCTGCCGTCTCTTGACAATAGCGAACACCGAGTTTCCTGATGCTCCGGGCAAAAGCGGTCTTCAACATCTCGCCATGGCCTTCCGGATACCCTGTTTATGTCAACCCTGTGGGCCCTCATGTCTTTCAGGATATCCGTCGCGTCAAAATCCTCCCTGTTGGCATGGAGCACTGAGCAATACGTAACTGAACGAAGTATCGA
>VOFC01005190.1_pt1 | contig 20295 bp, 26 predicted proteins | sample 5384161 | NCBI WGS metagenome assembly VOFC01 (sample SAMN12384722, study PRJNA508395) | human gut metagenome | isolation source: healthy gut B | host: Homo sapiens
CGTATTGTTGTCATGCGCGAGACGTTAAATGGCACATCCGAGGGTGCAGTATGTCGCGGCAGGATGCGATCGCAGACCGTCGCCTCCGCTGCCGCATCAGCATTGAGGAGTTGGCATCGTCTTCAAGCGTATGCATCACGTCCGGAAGCTGGCTCGAGCTCATCGCGTTCGGTTGATGTCGATGTCTGCGTCGCTGCGAACCGAACGCAGTGTTGTTAACCGGACGGTGAAGCTTAGTGGTGTCGACGTTTTGAGCGACGCATCGATCGCTGGCGATGAGTCTGTCGCCGCCGGTTGACGCAGCCGCGGCGGTTGGCGAGCCGGTTCTCGAAAGACGAGACCCTGTAATCGTCGAGAATGAGACAATGAGAATGAAGGTAGTGCGCCAGCAGCGGGAGATGCAGTAGCGAGGCGCACTCTTCAGTGTAGCCGGTCGTTTGCGAGATGTTGAGCAGCGTGCCACGCCTGGTGACTAGCACGAACAAACATTAACAGCACATTATCGCGCTGTTGATCGCGTTACCATATCGTTCAGAACGGCCCGGAGTTACACTCGAATACTGATCCTCATTGCCTGCACGGCAGTCGCCCCCGATCCGGTTCCGTCAATCATGATCCTCGACACTGCGAGGGCATGACAACGACTGCGATATCTACCGACTTTCGAGAATGCGCCAGCCTGCGTCGTTCGCTAACGAGCGCAGCCTGGTGTGCCAGTTCGAACAGCTGCCGGCTCGTCATGTCTGGGATTAATGGCGCCGCGGTCCTGATCGCTGCTGCGCGCATCTATGCTGACACCAAGCCAGCGCCTGATGGACCGCATGCAGGCACGGTGCCATGCCGAAAGGGTTAGAATAGGTAACGTCCTTTCAGGTCGATGGTCCGCTTTAGCAGAAACGAACGATGTTCACCGAGAACGCCGCCCGGCACCATTTAACAGACCAGCCACCACGGAACTCGGCATCGCCGAGCGCCTGCTCACGAGGCATTGTTGTTTCCATAGCTTTTAGAATGAAGGCCTGGCGTGATCTTCACTGCGCTCAAAGTCACCGAAACATCGCTCGCTTGGGAACAGCAGCACGGCAGCCTGAAGGTTGACGAAAGCGTTATAGCCGGTCGCTTCCAGCACAGCCGAATTGTGCCTGCGTCGCCACGAAATGGTGACAGGAACATGCCGACGCATGATGCGCAATGGTGCGCACCGTGTAACCATGCTATGATCTGTCGAAGCCGGTCAGGCGGCGGCTGCGCGCGAACGCAAAGAACAGCAGCGGTCGTCGGCGCAGCTCCAGCCACAGTCAGCCATCGTTTTCGGGTTGGCTGTCTGTTTATCGCCGTGCCGAGACGTTGGGCCAGGTTAAACCAGCCTGCGCAGCCAGACGTTACGCAGCCGATCGTTGTGGCGCTTGGGATTGCTTCCCGCGTCGGCGGCGTACCTGCAGAAGCAATATCGCCGTTCATCAGCCATCTGGAGCCCAGTGTTGTGCCGAAAGAAGTCATCGGGATCTGTTCTGGCGTGCTGTGATTCAGTGAAACGAACAGCACCGAGATCGCGCACCGCGCCGATCGTTGACGCTGATCGAGGTTCGGCAACCGTCACGACATCAGGCCGGAGGTCATAATGAGCTTCCGGGCGCTGACGCTCGTGTTATCTCAGATGGGTTGCCGGTCGTCACCGCCGTTGTTGTCGCTGATCGTACCTGCATGGCAGAGCGGTGTTGAGACGCTCACCGGACGATGGCACTAAGTATCGCGATAACGCTGTTGCCCAGCGTGGCTGACGCAGCCAGTCCGGCACAATTTGCCGCTTCATCAGCTGCTCGGTCAACGATCGCGCGGATGCCGAGGCGGTCGCCACGGTGAATGCCCGCGTGCCTGTTTCGAGTATCAGTACCGGCAGGAAACGCTGGGACACTTCCAGCAGCCCATCAGGCTGATGCGCATTGATCGTAGACAGCAAAATGATCTTCCGCCGCCGAGATAGCCAGCCGGGCGGGGATCAGCGCGATCATCGCCAGCTTCAATGAACTTCGCGCTATCGCCGCCCGTAACCGAAATGGGTGAAGCAACGGCGCCCGCCAGCCGCAAGATACCACGATGCGGCCTGCTCAGATAACGATATGTCTGGCGTTCGCGAACGCATGAGCGCCGGTTTTGCTAGTAACGCAGATCGGATGTCAGTGCCAAAGCTCATATTCAATGATGTTTAGTGCCATGCAGCGGAAAGCGCGATGGACCAGGCGTGAACAAACGTTGGGTTCTCACTATGCTCCGTGCGCAGCAGAGTTATCGAAAGCAGGCCAGCGCCGTACCATCATGGCAATCTGCCGAAGATGATGTTGTTCATGCTACGAGGACAGCACGGACAATCACGATCGAACGATGGGCGAATCTTTGTTGATTTGTCGTCGAGGCTGGTGCTGTGGAGCCTGAACAGACCTGTCGTCGACGATTTCATTCATGCACCGCCCAATTGGTTGAGATTCGTCGGTAGTAGGCGGTGTTAGTCTCAGTCGTCGATATTAAAATGTAGCGAGCCTCGGAGCGTATTGGTGGTCATAATGCAATCATCATTTAATCATATCCGTCGCCGTTAACGTTCCAACAGCGGTTCCTTATGTTTTTTGGTTGTATAAGCGTCACATCCAGCATGACAACCATGCCGGAGCACGCCTGTTCCATGATAATTCAGTTCGTGATCATATCCGGCAGGTATTTCAGTCCAACCAGGCTAACATCAGATCAACTGAAAGATTTGAGTCGACATAAATCTTTTTCGTCGTTTTCTCGATTGTGCCACGAGACTTGTTTCAGCCTTCAGAAATGATGTTGTAGATTTTTCGCGATATCTATCCAATAACAACAGATAAGAGTGACACGCACATAAATATTATATATGTTCAAAGAACAAATTTAAATGAAACGGAAACAATAGTCGGAGTGGAATGATAGTGATGACCATGTGGCAGAATTCGACGTGTTGATGGCATTTCATCGCATCGACGGCGGCGGACAACCGCGGCGCTTATGAAGGTCGGGACGCGCGATACCGAGACAGGGATTGCGAGCGAGTTACCGGGTTCGAGTGAATGAACGCCTCGCAGCTCAGCCACCACTAAATGCACTGCAACATCGCCGGAGCCTGGCAGAGGACGCCGTGAGCGTCGTATCAGTACGAGATGCCGCACCGGCGTCGGGCATGACGGATCATTGATCTCGACATCGAGTTTCGACCAACCAGCGATTGTCGTTGAAATGCAGTTGATGCGCGTGAACAGCAGGCATCAGGCACCCGCCTGCGGGTACCTCACGGTACATGCAATAAGCCCGATGGCATCCGCTCATACCGTACACCTTCGCCGCGTTCAAGTCGACGTGGGAAGCGATGCCGCCATGCTGACCAGCTGCTTCCTCGTACCGGGGATCAGCTGCCAGGCCTCGATCGCCTGCTTGATGGCCGGACGGTCATCATCACCACAGCTGTACAGTCGTGGATGCGCCTGATAGAAAGAGAGCAGCCGTCGACACAAGAAGCGGTCGAGATTGCTGACACCACATGCCGCGTTCATCGCGCAGGATGGTTTTTGTTCGTCAATGCCAGTACCGCCAGGATAGTTGTTGAATTTCGCGCATCGGTCGGCGCTGCAATGCGTTGCCACTGCGGTGACGCACGCGTGCACATCTCAGTGACGGGTGGGATGGTGTACGGTTCGATATCGGCGAAAGCCAGTCATCGATCATTCGTGGCAACAGCAGATCGGGCGATGGCTGCACGCACCGGCGCGCTGATGACAGCTGGATAATGCTCGGCGCAGAGCAAGAGCGTCAGCGCAGGCCAGTGCCTTCTCTGGAGGAATGATATTCTCTGTCGATGGTGGCGGATCAGGTCAGCCAGCGTAAATCAGCGTGTGAACTTCGTGCCTGCCAGCATGTAAACGATGGCGAAATCAGATACACGTTTCGTAGCATCGACAGGAAACAGCGACATTTTATCGGAACACGCGAAAAACAACTGGTTATCTTCAGCAATGGCGATGGCGCAAGGAGCTTCCGGTATATACAGGTCCGGCGTTGTTGCCATCTGGGCGATTTTTAATATATCACCTAATAAATTAGTAATACAGAGGCTTGGGGCTCACTATTGGCCTCACATTGGGCGAAATCCGCAACCGACTTCCGGTGTCCATGAATTTCCGCTCGAGCGAGCGTGCTGCGCCAGTCAGCAAGATTGGCCTCCGACGTCGCGATGGAAGGTCAGCGCATAGCTTGGCGCAAGACCTGCCGGTCGCTTCGCGTAGCCGCCGTCGTGCATACCCGGAGCATTCTGGTCATGGGAGGCCGGGGAACACCATGCGATTATGACAACGCAGCTTGTTCGTAGCACGCACGGCGTACCACCGGAAAGCGCAGATGGACCCTATCGGCAGCACTCACTATCGGTAGTGTCGTTTCGCATGGCGGCAAGGGCTGAAGCAGGCCGAAAGCCGCGAATGGCTGCAACCACCGGTGCTTGCGCCTGTTATCCTCACGTGAGCATCTCGCGATATCAACGATATCCATTCGTTCCAATGAGTCTCGATGAACGGCCTTTTGTCGGGTCTTACGAGCATGCAGGTACCAGCACGAAATTTATCGACGCGAGCTACTGCTTACCGAGGCGCAATCCCGCCGCCGTGCATGTGCCGGTGGCCCGAACGTCACCGTCGTAGACATTGCCGCTGAACGAATCGCAGACTGATCGTAGTTCCAGCCGCATCATTATGGCCCCAACTCCAGATGAGCCTAAGCCTGACGCCGCGAGAGCCGTGTCACTGACAGTTTTCGATGAGTTGCGGATTCGTGAGGCAGCCCGAATGATTCGGTGTCAATATTAATACGGCTATCAGTAAACAGATAACGAAAATTCGCCGCTGGTTAAATTCGAGTATTCGAAAATGGTGAGCTGGCGCAGTGTCATGCAGCAAACGAAAGCGAGGTCTGCGGGCACTTTCTTCACCTCACTAAGTCAAATGGCAAAGATATCGTAATCCAGAACGCAAGAGTTAGCACCTGCAGAGCAGTTGCCCAGAATACTTTCGCGATCGCTGGAGCGGTCTTCATGCGTCAGCTGCCATGAAACGGGATTCGCGAAAACCTGGTGTCCATCCCGAGCCACCGCCGTGGGTGCGGCGACAATTGCCTGCATCGAAATTTGGTCTTCAAAATCCGCATAGAGACAATACAATAGAGACCAGGTTGGTCTCTATACCCGAACAGTTATATTATCGTGAACAGGAGTCGAGATGTCATGTTCTGTTTGACATTACTGCGTGCCAGTATCGGATTTGCCAGTCACATGTAAGTCATCATCGTTTGTACTGCCGATATCGAATTGAAGCTGGTTGGTTCCACGAGCTGACCGATCGTTGGCCTGGCTCAGCACATCCGCAGCAGAGATTCTGTAAAGCTGTCGGTCGCTGTGCAGATCATACCGATTGTCCATGGTCATTGAGACCGTAAGCGCAAGCCAGGACTGCAGACAACATCGGTGGCAAGACGGAGGCCGCCCGAGAAATGGATACATGTTCTGGCCTCACAATACATACCGGTAGTAGCAAGCGCCATCCTCTGCATTAACGCAGTCGTTCGTGTTTATGACTGTTCCCCAACGTCCGGCTGCAGCAGGAAAGAGAGAGAGCGTGAGCAATTGCCTGGCTCATTTTGCAGCACAGCAGACGAAAACAGCCGTGCCAGCCGCAGTCACCATTTCGGTGCCGGTGGGGATCGATTGATCGACACAAGTTTGTTACCGGCCTCGGCAGTGTAAACACGATGTTAAACTTCCGCCGACTGAGATGGACGCACGAGTTGAGCCCGCAGGTCGAACATGACCGTAGTTTCCGCAACAAATCAACCGTTCAACCGAACAGGAGTGAAGGCCATGAACACAGCGCCTGCACTGACGATCGCCTGCGTACAGTTGCGAGCCCAGCCGAAAACCGTCATTCAACAGCTGGTGTCGCGGGTTATTTGAGCCACCGCGATGCGCCGGCTCCAGTTGTCGAGCCGGGACGGCAGTCACGACGAAAGCGGAGTCTATTCTGTACCAAATTTCAACACGACTGTTTATTCTACTTCTGCGTCGCCGGGATCACGGCGTTCTCCGCGAAAACCGGCTCATCGCGAGCGCCAACGAATTTGTCGCGGAAAACAGGATGTGTCAAATCTATGTCCGAGTGCAGACATGCCGCTGGACTCCGAAATTCTCCGCGTAGCTCATGCGATCAGAACATTGCCGCAGACCACTGCACGGTTACCGTCGCCACCGGCGGCTGCGAGGCAGGTGGATGAAACGATTGTTCATAGCGTTCGAAGTTGACGCGGTCAATGAACCTCGTCATTCACTTGTCTTCTGAAGGTCACGCATCTGGTTCATGCAGAAGCCGAAAATGAATCGACGGCACGCCGTGCCCAAAAACGGGCGGTGGCCGGAGGAGACGGATGCCTCCGCACCGAGGACATCGCGCGAGTACAACCAGTTCGCGTACCGGCTGCCGAAAATGCAGATACTCGCGTACCCAGAACCGAGATGCCGCTGATGGTACTTCGCGACATGGCGCGGAGTCAGCTCGCAGAATGCAGAACACGCCGCAGCACCTGCTTCAGTGAGGTTTACACGTCGCGAATGGGGTTACAAATCGCCGAAATTTCGGCGGTTTAAGGGCTTCATCCAGCATGTAGATTGTAGGTCATGGCTCAAACCGTGATGGAAATATTCAGCATGAAGTGAATGACGTCATATCAACCGGAACAGCCAGCGCAGCCAAACAGCAGCGCGCACCCCAGCAACAGCGGCGCAGCGTGTTATGGTCGAGAGTTGGATGTTGCAATCGATTTGCCGAGATGCCGATCGTTGCCGCACCGACGGTCGCAGACGCCACCAAAGCGGGCTGTCGGCGGAAGAAGCCAATGGTTGTGCCGATGCAGAATGCTGATGGCAAATGCCGAGAGATGCCGAGTATTTCTTCGGTCAGCTCGTCCTCATCCAAATGGCGGTACGCCCTTGAACGAGCCGTAGTACATTACAATATACTTGCCCATCGCCGGATCAATGCGGTACTGCCCCATCACATACAGCGTGCCGCTGCGGTCCTCCGGGGTGCAGAAGATAGCCGGGTTCACGACGATACCGCCGTTCAGCTCCTCGTAAAACGACTGCGGAATCTCCTCCGCAAGATCGGATAAAATTTCTTCAAATCGGTCAATCGAGATCATGCCTGTCTTCCTTTCTGACCTTGCTGCTTGTCTGCCCTTACTATATCACAACCTGTTTTTGCAGGCAACCAAACTTTTATGAACAAGGTGTCTTGACAGGTGTTGTTTTATATTGTATACTTCTATCTGTTCACAAATAAAGGGATCGGAAAGGAATTGTATCACTTATGACTATGACGAAAAACAAGCTGTACCACATGGTGCTGGCCGGTATTCTTTGTGCCATTGGCATTGTTGTCCCGATGTTTATGCCGCGTATCGTACTTGGCCCGATGTCCTTCACGCTGGCAAGCCACGTTGCCGTATTTCTCGGCATGTTCATCTCTCCGGCGGTTGCCGTAGCGGTCTGCATCGGCACAACCATTGGCTTCTTCCTTACCACGCCGGCAATCATTGCACTGCGTGCGGCGTCCCATATCGTGTTCGCGTTCATCGGTGCAGCCTATCTCAAGCGCAATCCGGATATCCTCAACCGTCCGGTTGCAAGCACCGTATTCAACTTCCTCATTGCACTGCTGCACGCTGCCACCGAGATGATCATCGTTACGCCGTTCTTTATGTCCGGTGCGCTGTTCACTGCTGAGCAGCGCGCAAACGGCTTTGTTGCAAGCGTTGTTCTGCTGGTTGGTCTCGGCACGGTCATTCACTCCATGCTGGACTACTCTATTTCCATCCTGGTTTGGAAGCCGCTGTGCACTACAATGCCGCAGCTGCGTACCGCAGGATTAAACTTTGCAAAAACCGCCGAAATTTCGGCGGTTTTTTTGTGCTTACTTCACCTCGCAGCCGCCCCATTCAACGACAGTGAAGCCGTTCGCTCAAACGATGCGAATGTCTGCGGCTCGATGTTCTGCGGCTTGCTCAATGGCTTCCACGCCATGCATACGCGGAGAACGCTGTCCGGTGTCGGATCAATGTCCAGCTTGGCGGCATCTGTGTACGCCTCGGTCTGGAACGAAATGAGGTTGTACGGGTTTTCCTGCATCTTCGGAAGCCAGTAAACGATAAATTCGTTGTATCGCGCGGTGTCAGGCCGATCCGGCCAGTTTTTCGCGGAGAAAATCCGCCGTGTCCGCTCCGGCTACGCAGAAGCCTTTTGGAGAAGTCGTAGTCGGTCTTGTTTTCGCCCTCCCAGAACAGGTAGGAGTATTCGTTTCCGTTTTCGTCGTACAGCGTGCCGTCCGGTTCGGCGGTGACGCGCCAGCCGTTCTCATACGCCGGATAGGTCGCGGTGAGCGTGCCCGCATAATCCAGCGATACGGAAACCGTCGTTTCCTGCTCGGGATAGAGGTAGATGACGGGTTTGGCATCGCCCTGTTCCTGTTGACCGCAGGCAGTCAAGCTCAGTGCCAGCATGGCTGTGAGCGTTCCCGCAAACAATCGTTTCATGCCGTTCCTCCTTACTTCACCTCGCAGCCGCCCCATTCAACGACAGTGAAGCCGTCTCTCGCAAACGGCGTGAATGTCTGCGGCTCGATGGTCTGCGGTCTGCCCAGTGGCTTCCACGCCATGAATACGCGGAGAACGCTGTCCGGTTCGGGTCAATGTCCAGCTTGGCGGCATCGGTGTACGCCTCGGACTGGAACGAAATAAGGTTGTACGGGTTTATCCTGCATTTTTCGGCAGCCAGTACACGATAAATTCGTTGTACTCGCGCGGTGTCAGACCGATCTCGGCCAGTTTTTCGCGGAGAAAAGTCTGCCGTGTCCGCTCCGGCAACGCAGAAGCCCTTGGAAAAGTCGTAGTCGGTCTTGTCCTCGCCCTCCCAGAACAGATAGGAGTATTCATTTCCGGCCTCGTCATACAGCGTGCCGTCCGGTTCGGCGGTGACGCGCCAGCCGTTCCTCATACGCCGGATAGGTCGCGGTGAGCGTGCCCGCGTAGTCCAGCGACACGGAAACCGTCGTTTCCTGCTCGGGATAGAGGTAGATGACGGGTTTTTCAGCTGCATTCTTCCTGCTGACGCAGGCGGTCAATCCGAAGTGCAAACGCCGCTGTGAGTGTTCCTGCAAGCAATTTTTTCATAGCGATTCCTCCTTTGTTCGGTTAGACGAAATCGGGGGGCGGTTTGGTTCCCTGTTCTGCGGAAATTTACGGTCGTACCCACTCACCGGTCAGTTCATTCTTCTGCAGAACCAGATGGAAGCCGTCGGCATCATTAAAATAAACCGCCTTATCCGTATCCTCAATCGGCAGGACAACGGTGTATCCCGCACTCATCGTGTTTGCACTGCCGAATGCATTGTAAACGTGAGATAATGTTCGCCGTTCTTCGGCTCGTCCTTATAATCCCGGATATCCTCAATCGGCGGAAAGACAGCTGCATGGAGTGTCAGCGTTTTCTCATCCTCGAAACCGTGTAATCGCGCAGTGTGACATTCTGCTGCTCGGTCAATCCCGATCCCACACGAAACACCAGAAATGGTACGAAAACTGCAGCTAACGCAACAATAATCTTTCGTATTTTCATCGTCTTTCTCCTATCCTCTTTATCTGCAAAAAATGCGAAAGGCCGTCCGCAAGGGACGACCTTTCCGCACTCTCTTTTTCTTTTTCCCTATACAGCAGTTACTTCTTCAAGCGATTGATGTACTCCAGAATAATATCGGTGGAATATTCAACGCCCAGACGGCCTGCGTTAATGCAGAGGTCGTAATGGTCGCACTTGCCCCATACCTTGCCGGTATAGTAATTGTAATAGGTAGAACGCTGCTTATCCATCTTTTCGAGAGCAGCCTCGGGCGTCTTGCCCTCGATGACGTAATCACCGCAGGTCTGAACGCGCTTTTACACGGTCCTCAATCGAGCCATGGATGAAGAAATCGAACTTATTCGGGAAGTCACGCAGTACATGGTCTGCACAGCGGCCGACGATAACGCAGGAGGACTCCTCCGCCATCTCGCGGATCACGTTGACTGTGCCAGATAAAGCTGGTCGGTCAGGCTCATGCCGTTGAGGCCGACAGAACCGAACATAGTCAGCGAGTACAGGAAGCTGTTGGTGGCACGCTTGTCGAGCTGCTCGAACAGCTTTTCGTCAAATCCGGTCTTTTTAGCCGCACGGGTAATAAGTTCCCGGTCATAGAACGGAACGCCCAGACGGAGCGCCAGCTTCTGACCGATCTCACGACCACCGGTACCATATTCACGACCAATAGTAATAATCAAGTTGTTATTCATAACGCACCCTCCTTACCAACCGGAATTATACAAATTGTACAATTCTCTATATTTGTAGTATGAACCATTTATGCGTTTTTGTCAAGTGGGATTCAAAATTTTTTCATTCTGTAAATCGGGTTGAATTGCTGCCTGCAGGCGGCGGGAACGTCGCCGCACCCGGCGGTGGGCACAAGGATGGACACCAAGGTTTCCACCCTTGTGAATCCTGTTTCCTTTATTTCTTAGCCTGACGCAGACCAGAGACCAGCAACCGCTCCGAAAAGGAGAACGACAGTCGGGTTACTCTTACGTTTATTTCGTGAAATATTCGCAGTTCATAGACAGCTTACTGCTACACATATCGGTTACTCTCCGCAGGCGCGACACATCTGTGTCGCGCAACTCTTTACGCGTTGTTATAGACAGTTCCTACGGATTACGATTATCAATAATCTTTACCGCATGGTGCGGCAAAGGTGAATTGCCCGAAGGGCAAGAGAGTGCCCTGGGGTGCGACCTCGGCGCACCGTTTGTATCCCGTCTGCACATTGTATAACCGCCACGCCAATTCTCCATTTTCCATTTTCAATTCTCAATTTGGCAAAGAAAACCCGCTCGAAAGCGGATTTTCTCGTTATCTGTTTACTTATTCTTAATCAGCATCGGTCCGACTTCATTGATATTACCGGCGCCCATAGTGAGCACCAGATCATTCGGGCCTGCCTCCTTACGGAGATAATCCGCAATCTCGTCAAAGCTGTCGAACGATACCGCGCCCGGCACCTCTCTGGCGATATCCGAGGAATAAATGCCGATGGTATTCTTCTCGCGGGCGGCATAGATCGGAGCAAGAACCGCCTGATCGCACATCCCGAGCGCCTCCACGAACTCGTGGAACAGCGCCTTAGTGCGGGTATATGTGTGCGGCTGGAACGCGCACAGGATACGGTCGAAAGTGCATTTCCTTTGCGGTGTTCAGCGTGGCCTTCATCTCGCTCGGATGATGTGCGTAATCGTCCACGACGGTTGCGCCGTTCGGCATTTTGCCGACCAGCTGGAAACGGCGGGACGAACCGGTGAACTTGTTCAGACCGCGCTCGGCAGCGTCACCCGGCACACCGAGGAACTCGGCAGCGGCGCAGCACGCCAGTGCGTTCAGCATGTTATGACGGCCCGGAACGGACAGCGCCACCTTAGCGTACTTTTCCCCTCTACCATAACGGTAAAGCGGTAGTAGCCGTTCTCATCGCGCACGTCGGTCGGGTAAACGTCCGAGGTTGCGCTCGTGCCGAAGGTACGAACCTTGCGGTTGATGCTCGCCACACTGCGCATTGCATGCGGGTCATCGCCGTTGACGACAACAAGGCCGTTCATCGGGGTCAGCTCGGCAAACTCGTGGAACGAGTGGATGATATCGTTGATATCCTTGAAGAAGTCGAGATGATCCTCCTCTACATTGAGGATAACCGCAACGGTCGGTGCAAAGCGCAGGAACGAGTTGCAGTATTCGCAGCTTTCAGCCACAAAACAGCCCTTGCCGCCGATACGGAGCGTACCGCCGATGGCAGGCAGGTTGCTGCCGACCATAACGGTCGGGTCCATCTGCGCTTCCATGGTCATGAGCGTCATCATCGAGGTGGAAGTTGTCTTGCCGTGCGTGCCTGCCAGACAAACCACGTTGTCATAATCGCGCATGAGGTGTCCCCATGCCTCGGCACGCTCCATGACCGGAATGCCCAGCTCATGGGCGCGGACGATCTCCGGATTGTCATCATGCACGGCAGCGGTACGCACGATGAGCGACGCACCCTCGACGTTCTCCGGCTTGTGCTCGTAGGTAATCTTTGCGCCCAGAGCTTCCAGCCGCGCGGTAACATCCGTACGCAGACGGTCAGAGCCGGAAATCGGCACACCGCGGCTGAGCAGCAGCTCGCCGAGCGAATTCATGGACACGCCGCCGATGCCGATCAGGTGGATGCGTTCCTTATTTTCAATGTAGGGCTTAATAGACAGAGCCATTTCCCTAAGCCTCCTGTATTTTCGTTTATTAGATTTATTATAGTACAAAATCGCCCGGAATAAAATAATAGGCTAACCGAGAAAACTCCTGCCGGACCTGAAAAAGGAATATATGATACCGGAAATACCGCTGCATATCGCCTTATCCGCATACATTTAACGAAAGTGTAGTTTGATTTTTCGCATGTTTACGATAAAATATCTTAGGCATGCTGTCCTGTCCGGTCAGCACAAATGCCGCAATATAAGGAGAGGCATTGTATGAGAGTACTGATTTTATCCGTCACCGCCGGTTTCGGTCACCATGCCACCGCAAAGGCCATCGGCGACATGCTGGAATCCAAGGGCGCGGGAAGTTCACACGCTGGATGTTTACGCCTATATCAGCAACCTGATCAAAACCACCATCGACAAGGGCTATCTGTTTCTCCTCCAAGCACATGCAGACGCTGTACCGTCTGGTCTATCAGCTGGCCGAGAACAACGGCGCAAGCTATTTTAACTCTGCGCCGAGCATTATCAATATCATCAACGCACTCGGTGCGTCCAAGTTTGCCAAGGTCATTGCGAACCATGTGCCCGATGTTATCATCTGTACGCACGTTTTGCAGCGCAGATGGTCGATGAGCTGAAAAAACGCAAAAAACCTCGCCGATATCGAGACCATCGGCATTGTTACCGACTACACGCTCCACCCGTACTGGGAGGATGTGCCGCGTGTGCAGTACATCGTCACCGCGAGTGAACTGCTCACCTACCGCTGTGTGCAGCGCGGCATTCCGGAGGACCGCATCCTGCCGTTCGGCATTCCGGTGCACCCGAAATTCAACGAAAGCTGTCCCGCGAGGACGCGGCGGCACAGCTCGGCATTGACCCGAAAATGAAAAACCATCCTGCTGATGGGCGGCAGCATGGGCCACGCCGACCATGTGAAGAACATCGAAAGCCTGTCGCAGATCGGCACGCCGTTCCAGTTTTTGTGGTATGCGGCAACAACAAAAAAGATGCTCTACCATGTAGAGCAGTTTGCCGCGCATTATCAGGGCAGCTGCAGGATCTATCCCTACGGCTTTGTACACAACGTAGAGGTGATGATGAGCGCGTCCGACTGCATTGTATCCAAGCCGGGCGGTCTTACCGTGTCCGAGGCTCTGGCGAAAAACCTGCCGATGCTGCTGTTCGATCCGATCCCCGGTCACGAGGAGCGCAATGTTGATTTTCTGGTCAACAACGGCATGGCGGCGCTCATTACCAAGCACTTCCCGATCGACGAGGCGGTGTACGAGCTGTTCTGCAATCCGGTGCGGCTGGAGACCGTACGGAGAACCATGAGCGAGATTGCCCATCCGGATGCCACCGAGCGGCTGGCTGAATTTGTCCTGCGTAAACGATAATACCGTAGAAAGGGAGTACCCGCAGGCGGGTACTCCCTTTCGTGCCGTTAAATTCCTACTGATTTACTCAGTTCTGCGCTGCATCCGACTGCGGCACCAGCGGTGTCAGCAGTTTAGTGATCAGGCTGACCATCTCGGTCTTCGGGATGGCTGCGACTGGTGATCCACTTTTCGGTCATGCCGATGACGCCGGTCGCAAGAAAGCGTGCAGCATACGCATCCTCGACACTGCGGTACGGCAGCAGCTCCATGCGGCATTCCTCGATAACGCCGATCATCTTTTGCCGAAACCATCCGGCGCATTGACCTTGATGAGTGCGGTGACGATCTCACGATTCTCCTCCAGATAATCCATCAGACGGCTGAGCACCAGCTTGAGCGTTACCGTCTCACTCCGGACGGATGGCTGCGATCATCCCGCGGAAATCCTCGATCATCTCCGCCTCGATCTTTTCGCGCAGATCATATACATCGCGGTAATGCGCATAGAATGTGCCGCGGTTGATGTCCGCCTCGCGGACCACGTCGGTTACTGTGATGCTCTGAAATCCTTCTGCTGCATCAGCCGGGTCAGAGCCTGCCGCAGCAGCTTTTTCGTTCGCCGTATGCGCTTATCCTCCACTTCTGCCATGGTATCCCACTCCATTCATATTGTTTTTTCCGTTTCATTTTCCGTAATTTGCATTTTTAACGAACATATATAATATTTATGTGCGTTATCATTCACTCTTATCACATTTGATTATTTGTTCGTTATCCTCGTTTATGTACTATACTATATCACGAAAAAAATCCTACACAATATCTATTTCTGAGAAAGATGGTGTTTTCTTTGTGAAACTTAAAGGACATAGCCCCTGTTGACCTGATCATTAACAATCGAAAACTGATTGAAAAGATTTATATCGTACTGGTCATCTTCAGTTTGATCTGTGTGCCGATGGTTGGGATCAACTACGATTTAACAAAAATACCTGCCGGATTCGTCTCCCGTCCGCGCAGGCGCTCGACATCATGGAGGACGAGTTCACCTATCCCGGCATGGGCCGCGTAATGCTCCATGACGTGACGCTGTACGAAGCGAAAAACATCAAGGACCGCATCGCGGACGTTGACGGCGTGGATATGGTCATGTGGTGCGATATGGCCACCAATATCTACGGTTCGAGTGAATTCATCGACTACGACGACATCGACGACTACTACAAGGATAACACCGCCTATATGGATGTTATCTTCACCGACAAGGACTCGTCCAACCAGACCCACAAGGCGGTGCATGAGATTGAAAACATCGTCGGTGACAAAGGTCTGGTAGCAGGCTCCGCTGTATCGGATACCAACCTCGGCCCGACCATCAACAAAGAGGTCGCCCGCGTGATGGTGCTCGCGGTCATCATCATCTATATCATTCTGACCATCACCACGACCTCGTGGTTCGAGCCGGTCATGTTCCTGTCCATCCTCGGCATCGCCATCCTCATCAACATGGGCACGAATATAATCTTCGGCGAGATTTCGTTCCTGTCCAACGCCGTTGGTGCGGTGCTGCAGCTGGCCTGCTCGATGGACTATTCCATCTTCCTGCTGCACGCCTTCACGCAGGAGCGCGCAACCGGTGCAGAACCCGAACAGGCGATGGCGAACGCCTGGCGAACCGCGTTTTCGTCCATCGGCGCTTCCGGCATGACGACCATCGTCGGCTTCGCGGCGATGTGCCTGATGAACTTCGGCATCGGCCCGGATATGGGCATCGTGCTCGCCAAGGGCATCGCGCTCAGTCTGCTGACCGTGCTGCTGCTCATGCCGGCGCTCATCCTGCGCTTTCAGGACATCGTTGCCAAAACGCAGCACCGTCCGTTTATCCCCAAACAGGGCCGCGGCATCGGTGAATTTGCGTACAAAATCCGTCGCATCGTATTTCTTGTGGTTCTTATCATCATCATTCCGTGCTACATTGCACAGGGTATGGCGAATTTCTCTTACGGCAACGAGGCCGTTGCAAACTCACCCGGTACACCGGTTTACGAGGCCGAGCAGCAGATGAATGCCAAGTTCGGCAAGAGCAACATGATGATCGCGCTCGTCCCGCTCGACAGCAGCCTGACCGAAAAGGCGATGACCGACGAGATCGACGACCTGCCTTACGTCAAGTACGCGCTCAGCCTGTCGTCCGTTCTGCCCGGAGGGCATCCCCGAGGACTTCCTCCCTGAGAACATCACGAGCATCATGCACTCGAAAACTGGGCGCGCGTGATCATCAACGTGCGTTCCGCCGGTGAAAGTGACGATGCCTTCAAATTCTCGGACAACATCCGCGCGATCATTGACAAGTATTACCCGAACGAAACGACCTACCTTGTCGGCGTAACGCCGTCCACGCAGGATATTAAGGATATTATTGTACCGGACTACAACCGCGTCAACATCGTTTCGCTGCTCGGCGTCGCGCTCGTTGTCGTGCTCACCTACAAGGCGCTCATCCTGCCCTTCGTCGTTCTCATCCCGATCGAGTGCGCGATCTTCATCAATACCGCTCTTCCGTACATCTACGGTCAGCGCACGATGTACCTCGGCTTCATCATCGTCGGCTGCATCCAGCTCGGCGCGACCATCGACTATTCCATCCTGCTGACCGGCAACTATCTGGATGCCCGCTCACAGGGGGATAAAAAAGGAAGCCGCAATACGGGCGGTATCGGTCAGCGCCGAATCGGTTATGACCTCCGGCCTGATCGTTATGACGGTTGCCTACGGTCTGTACTTCATGACCTCGGTCGAGGCGATCTCCAGTCTGGGCCGCCTGATCGGCCGCGGCGCGTTCATTTCGGTCATCATGGTACTGTTCTTCCTGCCGATGTGTCTGATGCTGTTCGACCGCTGGATCGTCAAGTCGGATTACGCAGAAAAAGAAGCACGCCAAGATGAACAAGATCCGCGCGACAAAGATCAAGCTGCCGATCCTGAGCGAGCTGCACCAGCAGCGCGTCAACCTGCAGAACCAGATCCGCGAAAACCGCAAGGCACGCAACAAGGAGCTGCGCCTCAAGCTCAAGAACCTGATGAACGGCGATGGCTTCAAGCTGCCGCAGAACTACACGCCGCCGACGCAGGAGCCGTCCAAACAGCAGCAGACCGAAGAATCCGCACACAAGCGCATGATCGGCAAAAAGCTGCGTATGCGTATCCATAACCGCATTGAGATGCGCAAGAGCAGCTCGAACAGCTGGCCCAGCGTCTCGGCAGCGACAAGAATAAGCCGAACGACAGCCAGAATGACAACCAGAACGATAATACGGAGGAGAACGACCATGAAAACAGATAAGCTGCGCCGACTGACCGCAGCCTCGCTTGTTCTTGCGTTCACGCTGCCGCAGGCGGCACAGGCCGCCGAGCCCACGGTAGAAACCGACGAATCGGTATATATCAACATGGATTACTACGGTGCACCGACCAATACGCGCATCGTAAAGGGTGTCAGCCTGAACGGCCACACCGAGTTCACCGATTTCGGCAGCTACGCAGATGTGTACAACATGAGCACCTACGACGAGCCGGTCATCAAAGACAATTCGGTGTACTGGAAGCTGTCCGACACCAGCAAGCAGCGCTTCTACTACGAGTGCATCCCGACCGACAAGGTCAACATCCAGATGCCGTGGAACTTTGATGTTTCCTACAAGCTGAACGGTGTTTCGGTCAAGGCGGAGGACTGTGCAGGCGCAAACGGTCTGGGGAGATCACCATTCACGCCGTGCCGAACACCTACGCGAGCGACTACTACAAGAACAACATGATGCTGGTCTGCGGCACCGGTATCGACATGAGCAAGGCGCTTTCCATTGATGCACCGGGTGCACAGGTTCAGTCCGTGGGAACCTACAAGCTGGTCGTATTCATGGGTATGCCGGGCGAGGAAAGCACGTTCACCGTGCGTATCGGCTCGAATAACTTTGAGAACATGGGTATGTTCATGTTTATGACGCCGGCTACTCTGTCCTCGCTGGATATCATCTCGACCTGAAGGACGTCAAGGACCGCCTGAGCAATTCCAGCGACAGCCTGTACCCGGCATGAGCAGCATGCTCGACACCATGCAGTCCATGCAGAACGGCATGGGTACGATGTCGAGCGGTATTTCGGGTATCAACGCCGTGCGCCAGCAGTTGATCAAGCGACCGCGGCACCATTGATCCCAAGACGGATGCCGCGCTGACCGCTCTGGAAAAGCTGACCGGCGAAAGCGATTCGCTGATTCCGGAGCTGAACAACACCAAGGACACGCTCGTTAAGCTGAACTCGACTACGAACAGCATTCTCAATACGCTCGAGGAGTCCGGTAAAGATATCACCGAGTACCAGACGCTGCTGCAGAATATCCGTACCTCGCTGAATAATCTCGAGGATCTCATGGATGATCTGGATGATAAGACCGGATCGGAGTGGCTGTATATCAGTGAGTTGCAGAACGATCTTTCCAATATGAAGAAGGATCTGAAGAATATTCAGACGATATGAAGGAGCTAAGCAGCCGAATCAAAGACCTGAACGATATGAACAACGCGATCAACGGCGCGATGGCCTCGGTTCTTTTTTTTATTGACGACGGCAACGGCGTTATCTCGGCTGAGATGTACCAGAGCATGGCGCAGCTGCTCAGCACGCTGTCCTCGCGCTGCAAGGCGCTGACCGACACACTGGAAGGTGCAGCCTCCAATCTGTCAGCTACTGCAAAATCACTCTCCGGCCTGCTGGGCACTACGGGATTCCATTCCTCGACAATCTCGACGACATCTGCGACATTCTCGACGATTACAAGGGTCTGGGACAGGACTTCACTGCCGAGGGCAAAAAGCTGACCGAACTCGCCAACACCACACTCGGCCGCGTCAACCAGCAGCTGACCGAGATTCCGGCACTGACCGAGTCGCTCAACCGGCTGACCTCGATCACCTCGTCCTCCATCGACAAGGGCACCGAGCTGATCGACACCACTACCAAAAACGCTCACCGCGTCCCACCAGCTGCTCGACACGGTCAACAGCACACTGCGTTCGGTTCGCAGCGACGCGGATGCCAGCACACAGACCACCATCGACGGCCTGCTCGATGTGCTTGATAAGGCTTCCCGCTCGAACAGCTCAAATAAGCTGCAGAACGCGACCGACGACATCCACAATGCGATTGACGACGCTAAGACCGACCTTGAGGACGATACCAACATCCTCAATATCGACTCCTCGGCCGATCTGCAGTCTGTCACGAGCAGTATGAACCCGACACCGAGCAGTCTGCAGTTCATCCTGCGCACGCAGGAGATTTCGACCGACGATGACGCTGATGCTGTCACCTCGGATCAGGATGCTGCCGACGAAGGCGTTCTCGCGCGTATTGTGAATATCTTTCAAGAAGCTCGCAAGCGCGATTTACGGCGTATTTGTTTCAAGGTAAACGGAAGAGTACGTATGTCTGTCCATATAGGTTTTGAAAAAGGACAGGAGGAAAATTTCCTGTCCTTTTTTCTTATCCACAGGTTGGGGATAATTGCGTAAACCATATGGTGTGAAACCGTTTGTCAAATCCATTTATATCATCGACGTTGATTGGTGCAATACGATAGAAACAGCGAGGTGAGATCCCCCCCCCTGCCGTTCCACAGAGAATCACACGATAACAAATCAATTCAGAAAGAAAAAACGGTTCCGTCTCCGGAACCGTTTTTCCTATCCATTTATCATGCGCGAATCTTTCGCCCATCTCCGCGCTTGCGTGACTGGAGCACCGGAAGCAGCACCGCACCAACGATAATGCCCGCAATGCCCTGCACGATATTCATCGGCACGCCGAGAACAACGCGGGCGGCTGCCGCAGCGCCCATGCTGCTGCCCATCACGACTTCCATGCCAACCCTCATACACAAAGTAGCCCAGAACCATAATGATCTTGCCGGAATGCCGCACAGAACCACACGGGTAATCGTGGGCTCATGCCCTTGCCTGCCATGCGGTGATACAACCAGCCGCCGAGCAGAGCGGTCAGCGCCTTGATGGCAAACGTACCGGGCACCCATGCCATGTAGCCGCCGATAAGATCTGCCATCATCGAGCCGATACCGGCTGCCAGCGCACCAGACCGGGGACCGAGCAGAATGCCACAGATCAGCACCATGCCGTCACCGAGGTGAATGTAACCCTGTGTCGGTGTCGGAATGCGGATGATCATCGTAGCAACTGCCGTCAGTGCCGCCAGCAGTGCTGCCAGCACAAGCTTTCTGATGTTTTTTCCTGTCATATCGCATACCCTCTTTTTCCAGTAATTCTGTCTGTAAGCCTATTGTATGCGATATTGTGGCTTTAGGAAAGTGTCAGTTCACGCAAGTTTCACAAAAGGTCAGTTTCAGGCATTCGCCTTGAAATTATTGATGTAGTATCGCCATTTTCGTCGTCCATCACAACGCAGACCAGCT
>VOFC01004013.1_pt1 | contig 20291 bp, 38 predicted proteins | sample 5384161 | NCBI WGS metagenome assembly VOFC01 (sample SAMN12384722, study PRJNA508395) | human gut metagenome | isolation source: healthy gut B | host: Homo sapiens
CCGCCTCCTCCAGGTTGATCTCCGTCTGACTGGTATTCAGGGCCTCCAGAATGGCCTGAACTGCCCGCTCCGTGTCCAGCTGGGTGCCCTGCACCGCCTCCTGGACCACGAACTGGGTACCGTCGTCCACCACCTGGGCGTCCTGCACCGGCTCAAAATTCACAAAGCAGTTGAGCCCCGCACTGTCTGCTCCGCCTTGGCGGAGTCCATGGTGGTGTCGGTGGAGGCGGTCAGCTGGTGGGTGCGGAATTTGTCCACCAATCCACAGATATGGATTGAACTGCTCCAGCAGCCGGTCCACATCTCCGCTGTCCACATAGGTCAGGCCGATGTCCTCGGCGGTGATGGTCTCCGTCACATCGCCCCGCTCCTGGATGGTCAGCGTGTAGGATTCCACGTTGTTGGCCAGCTCATCCTTGGGCCGCTCGGCGGTCATGCCGCCCACGTCAATGCCGTTAATGGTGGTCTTGGCCGGAAAACGCCCCTGCTGGTGTTTGGCCATGATGCAGTAGAACAGCGTCAGACCCACCAGCACGACCACCACTATGGCAACGATCATAATGATCAGATTTCTCTTTTGTGTGCGTACTTCTTCTTCCATAGCAGCCTCCGTAGGTCGGGTTATAATCGTTCAGTGTTATTATAATTCTGTCAATGAGAGCCGTCAAATAAAAACTTGATTAAGAAATAGCGACAAAAAGCAACAATTTTCCTTTGGAAATTTTCCATTTCTCCGGCGAAAAAGGCACTTTTTGACAAACAGCCGCCGGAGCCTTTGAAATGCTCCGGCGGCTGGATTTTCCTGAGACTGGATTTTTGTCTTTATTCTTGCCTGGAGGGCCTTGGCCTCCTCAATGGCCTTGGCCTGGGCGGCAGGGGGGCAGTCCTCATAGCGGACGAAGTGGAAGGTGAAGGTGCCCCGGCTCTGGGTCATGGCCCGCAGCTCGATGGCATAGCTGGTCATCTCGGCCATGGGGACCTCGGCCTCAATGACCTGTTCCCCCGTCCTCGGTGGGGGGTCATGCCCATGACCCGGCCCCCGGCGCTTGTTCAGGTCGCCGATGACGTCGCCCATGTAGTTGTCGGGCACGGTGACCTTCAGCTCGCCCACCGGCTCCATCATCACCGGGTTGGCCTCGGGCAGGGCGGCCTTGTAGGCCAGCTGGGCCGCGGTCTTGAAGGCGATTTCAGAGGAGTCCACCGGGTGATAGGATCCATCATAGAGCACAGCCTTCAGATTGACCACCGGGTATCCCGCCAGCACGCCGTGCTGGCACGCCTCCCGCAGGCCCTTCTCCACCGCGGGGAAGAAGTTCTTGGGCACGCTGCCGCCGAAGACCTCCTCCTCGAAGACCAGATCCTCACTGTCGCAGGGCTCAAAGCGAATCCATACGTCACCAAACTGGCCGCAGCCGCCGGTCTGCTTCTTGTGACGGCCCTGCTTGGACACGGTCTTGCGGATCTTCTCCCGGTAGGCCACTCTGGGCTCCTGGAGCAGCGCTTCCACGCCGAAGCGGGTCTTCAGCTTGCTGACGAGGACATCTATCTGGATGTCGCCGGCGCCGTCGATGACGATCTGATGGGTCTCGGCGTTGTTGATGACCTTGAAGGAGGGATCTTCCTCGTTGAGGCGGTGGAGGCCCTGGGCCACCTTGTCCTCCTGGCCCCGGGTCTTGGGGACGATGGCCTTTGGCAGTTGGGCTCGGCAAAGGCGATGCCCTCAAACTTCACGGGACGGCGGCTGTCGCAGAGCGTGTCGCCGGTCTTGTGCTCCATCTTGCCGATGGCGCCGATGTCGCCGCAGCCCAGAGCCTTGACTTCCGTGGACTTCTTGCCCCGCATGACATAGAGAGCCGGCCCAGCTTTTCGGTGTTGCCGGTGGTGACGTCCAGCAGGGACAGGTCCGGGGTCAGGGTGCCGGAGAGCACCTTGACATAGGAATATTTGCCATACTGGTCCGCGGTGGTCTTGAACACCAGAGCGGCGGGCATGGCGCCGGGGCCACCACGAACTCGTCGGGCTCGCCGTTGTCGTCGGTGACCATCTCGGCAGGGGGCGTCCATGGGGCTGGGGCCAGATCGATGATGCCGTTGATCAGGGCCATGGTGCCCAGGCCGGTGACGGCGCTGCCGCAGAACACCGGCACCAGGCTGCCGTCCTTGACGCCTACCCGCAGGCCCTGGAGGACCTCGGCGTAGGAAAAGCTCTCGCCGTTGAAGAATTTCTCCATGAATTCCTCGCTGGTCTCCGCCACGGACTCCATCAGGGCCTCATACTGCTCTTCCACCACGGACACCTTGTCCTCAGGCACCGGAATCTCGGTGCGCTGGCCGTTCTCCATGGTGTAAGCCCGCTTGTTCAGGATATCCACGATGCCGGTGACCTGCTTGTTCTCGTCCCAGATGGGGATGACCAGGGGGGCGATGGAACGGCCGAAATGCTCCCGCAGGGTGGCAAAAACGCCGTTGAAGTCGCCGTTGTCCTCGTCGGCCTTGGAGACGTAGATGAACCGGGGCATCTTGTGCTGGTTCAGATACTTCCAGGCCCGCTCCGTGCCCACGCTGAGGCCGCTCTTGGCGTCGCAGACGATAATGCCCAGCTCCGCCACCCGCAGGGCCTCCTGCACATCACCGGAGAAGTCATAGTTACCCGGCGTATCCAAAACGTTGATTTTGCATCCGTTGTATTCCACGGGAGCGACGGCGGTGGAAATGGAGATCTGACGCTTGATTTCCTCGGCGTCATAATCGCACACGGTATTGCCGTCGGTGGTGCGGCCCTGACGGTCCCAGCACGCCGGTCATGTACAGCATGTTCTCCACCAGGGAGGTCTTGCCGTTGCCGCCATGGCCCAGCAGGGCGACGTTTCGGATGTTTTGCACGGAATAGCTCATGGTTTGCTTCTCTCCTTTTTTATGTTGGTTCATGGCGAATTAAACAAGCAAAACTTGTGTTTTTCCTCCATCATTAGGCACATTATACATCACCGCCCCAGGAATACAAGACATTATTTTCATTTTTTTCACAAATGGGGCGGCTTTAAGCCATTTGGTTTTTGGCATTTCGCTCAATTCCTGTCAAAACTTACTGCTTGTTCGGCCCGTCCATCTGTGCTAGAATAGACATAAATTTACAGGAACAACGGGCCATTCCACACTCCCGGGTGGCCAGGTCCTGTTCGGAGCGTCCCGGAAGGAGGTTGCTTTCCCATGAGCACTGTATTCATCACCGGCGGCAGCCGGGGCATCGGCGCGGCGGTGGCCCGCACCTTCGCCTACAAGGGCTGGAGTGTGGCCTTCAGCTATCTGAATTCCGAGTCCGAGGCCTCGGACCTTCAGCAGGAACTGGCCCATCGGGGGGTGGGGCCCTGGCGGTGAAGGCCGACGTGTCCGACCCGGAACAGGCGGCGGATTTTATCCACACCGCCTGCCGGCACCTCCGGGAGCCCTGACGCCCTGGTGTGCTGCCGGCATCGCCCTGCCCCAGGACGTGATCACCCACGTCTCCGACCAGGACTGGCGCCGGGTGTTTGCCGTCAACGTGGACGGCCTGTTCTATACCGTCCGGGCCGCCCTGCCCTACTTCATCCAGCGCAAGCGGGGGCCATTGTCACCCCTGAGCTCCATGTGGGGCCAGGTGGGGGGCAGCTTTGCGAGGTGGCCTACCTCCGCCTCCAAGGGGCGGTGATCGCCTTCACACCAAGGCCCTGGTTAAGGAGGTGGGCCCTCGGGCATCCGGGTCCAGCGTGGCCCGGGCGTCATTGACACCGACATGAACGCCCATCTGTCCCCGGAGGCTCTGAAGGCCCTGGCGGAGGGACCCCCTGGGCCGCATCGGTCTCCCTACGAGGGCCCGGTGCGTCCGCTTTCTCTGCTCCGACGGGTTCATCACCGCCAGGTCATCGCCCCCAACGGCGGCATCGTGATCTGAGGCAGATTCTGGCGTACACAGGCGGACACCGCCCGGCATTGCCGAAACCAACCAGGGCCCCGGGGCGCTGGGGCATCCCCCGATTCCCTACGCCGCCCAAGCCCTTTCCGCCCCCTTCGGGCGTCAAAAACGCCCGCTAAATTGACATTTACGCTTTGCAACCATTGAGAAGGAGAGGTTTTTATGATGGCACCGAAGAAAGCAGACCCCGCGAAGCAGCAGGCAGCCCCCAGGAGGCCGTTGCCCCTGACCCAGGAGAAGGCTGCAACACCTGCCGTAACCGAACTCGCCGCCCCCAAGAAGGAGGCCCCGCCAAGGAAAAGGGCTGTCGCCCCCAAGCCGGAGGCCCAGCCGGCAAAGGCCCCTGGGGAAAACCCCGCCCCTAAGAAGAAAGCCCCGGTCAAAAAAAGGCTGCCGCCCAAAGGCGGAATCTGCGGCAACGGAGGCCCCGGCCGCCGCTGAAAAGCCTGCACCTGCCAAAAGAAGGCTCCCGCCAGAAAAAAGGCTGCCCCAAAGGCGGAAACCGTGGCTCCGGCGGCGGAGGGAAAGCCCGCCCCCCAAGAAAAGAAGGCCCCCGCCAGAAAGAAGGCCGCCCCAAAGCGGCGGAACCTGCTCCGGCGGAAGCTCCGGTGGAGGTCCCGGCCCAGACCGAGGCCCCGGCGCCCCAGCCTGTCCCCGCTCCGGAAGCCACTGCTCCGGCAGCGGAAGGAACTGCCCCGGCGGCGGAGGAAGTTGCCCGGTGGTGGAAGAGGCGCCCAGGACAACCCATGGCCCATCTGCCCGCCGCAGCGTGGCCTTTATCGGCCTCCGAGTGCCATCCCTTCGTCAAGACCGGCGGTTTGGGAGACGTGATGTACGCCCTGCCCCGGGAGCTGGTGCGGCTCAACTGCGATGTCCGGGGGTGATTCTGCCCCGCTACGCCTGCATCCCCAAGGAATACCAGGACAAGATGATCTACCGGGGCGAGTTCTACATGGACCTGGGCCAGACCGGCCGGGAGTACTATGTGGGCATCATGGAGTACATCTGGGACGGCGTGGTGTACGACTTCATCGACAACCAGGAGTTCTTCTCCTCTGGCAACCCCTACATCAACCTGGTGGATGACATCCCCAAGTACTGCTTCTTCAGTAAAGCTGCGCTGGCCGCGCTCAACTACATTAACTGGATACCGGACGTCGTCCACTGCCACGACTGGCAGACGAGTTTTGTGCCGGTGTACCTGCGCACGTTGTTTCAGGATTCCCCCGTGGGCAAGGCCAAAGCATCCTCACCATCCACAACCTGCGCTTCCAGGGCATCTACAACATCCCCACGGTGCAGTACTGGTCGGGGCTGCCCGACGAGGTCTTCGGCATGGGGGCCCTGAAGCAGAACTACCAGGACGCCAACATGCTCAAGGCCGGTATCGCCTACGCGGACCGCGTGACCACCGTCAGCAACACCTACGCCCAGGAGATCCAGAGCGGGGGTACGGCGAGCATCTGGAATACCATCTGCGCTATCACAGCGGCAAGCTCCGGGGCATCGTCAACGGCATCGACTACGGCATGTGGAACCCGGAGACCGACCCGGCGCTGGTGGAGCACTACGGCCTGGGCAACGTGCTGGAACACAAGATGGCCAACAAGCGCGCCCTGCAGCGCGAGCTGGGCCTGGAGGAGGACGAGGGCAAGTTCGTCATCGGTCTGATCTCCCGGCTCACCAACCAGAAGGGGCTGGACCTGGTCAGCGCCATCATCCCCCAGGTACTGGACGGCAACACCCAGGTGGTGGTGCTGGGCACCGGTGACCAGGAGTATGAGGACACCTTCCGCTACTATGAGAACACCTATCGGGGCACCTTCAGCGCCTGCATCCAGTACGACGAGGCCCGGGCCCATCGGATCTACGCCGGCGCCGATGCCCTGCTGGTGCCCTCCCGCTTTGAGCCCTGCGGCCTGACCCAGCTCAACGCCATGCACTACGGCACCTTGCCCATCGTGCGGGAGACCGGCGGCCTGGAAGGACACGGTGGAGCCCTACAACACCTTCTCCGGGGAGGGCAACGGCTTTACCTTTGACCGGTACGAATCGGCGGCCTGCTGCTGGATGCCATCAACCGGGCCAAGACGCTGTACTTTACCAACCGCTACCACTGGGACGAGATCGTCCAGCGGGATATGTGAGATGTCTCCTGGGAGAACTCGGCCAAAAGCAGTACAAAAGACCTCTACCTGGAGCTCACCCCTGGTGAGCTGCCCGGACACCACAAAAAGCACGGGAGCGAAGCCCATGATGGGCTTCGCTCCCGTGTTATATTGCCGCCAGGGTATCGGCGGGTGGAGTTTACTGGGGGTCTCCTCCGATCCGTCCTCTTGGGCAGCGTCATCGGACGCAGCCCCATTGGTGCCGGGGGCGGCCTCTGCCCCATCGGCAGCAGGGGCACCTTCCTCCGCATCGGTGGCAGGGGCGGCAGGGTCCTCCTCCGGGGTGTCCGGATTGTGGTTGTCCTCCTCCACCTGCTGGGAGGGATCGACAAAGGGATTCACCGGGGCCTCGCTGATCATGTGGATGGCCCGGGCCGGGGGCTCCACATCTCCGGTGAGGTGGCGCTTCCAGGGGCGCCAGGGGTGGCGCCGTAGTTGTCCACCAGGGCCGGGTCCCGGCCTCCAGAATGGCCATCATCTCCTGACCGGTGATGGGCTCCTTCTCCAGCAGATAGCCGGCAACCTTGTCCAGCATCTCCCGGTTGTCCTGCAGAATGCGGATGGCGTCCTGATAGGCGTCGGCCATCAGCTGCCGGACCTCCGCGTCCACCTGGGCGGCGGTGGCCTCGGCGCAGTTCATGCCGGCGGTGCCGTCCAGATAGCGGTTCTGGATGGTGGCCAGCCCCATGACTCCGAAGCGGTCGCTCATGCCATACATGGTGACCATCTTCCGGGCCAGGTCGGTGGCCCGCTCGATGTCGTTGGAGGCGCCGGTGGTCATGGTGTGGAACACCGTCCACTCGGCGGCCCGGCCGCCCAGCAGCGTGCGCATATCCGCCAGCAGCTCCTCCTTTGTCCTCCAGGTACTTTTCTTCCTCGGGGGTCTGCATGGTGTAGCCCAGGGCGCCCTGGGTGTGGGGCACGATGGTGATCTTGCTCACCGGCTCCGTGCCCTTCTGACGGGCGGCGATGAGGGCGTGGCCTACCTCGTGGTAGGCGATGAGCTTCTTCTCCTGTTCGGTGAGCACGGTGCCCTTCTTTTCGGCGCCGGCGATGACCGTCTCGAACGCGGTGAGCAGGTCCTGCTGGTTCACCGCGCGGCGGCCGTGGCGGACCGCCCGGAGGGCGGCCTCGTTGACCAGATTGGCTAAGTCCGCGCCCACGCAGCCGGCGGTGGCGGCGGCAATCTTCTCCAGATTCACGTCATCGGAGAGCCGGATGTTGCGGGTATGGACCTGAAGGGTGGCCAGACGGCCCGCCAGGTTGGGCCGGTCCACGGTGATCCGGCGGCCGAACCGACCCGGACGCAGCAGCGCCTTGTCCAGGACCTCCGGACGGTTGGTGGCTGCCAGAACGATGATGCCCTTGCTGGGGTCAAAGCCGTCCAGTTCGCTGAGCAGCTGGTTCAGTGTCTGTTCCCGTTCGTCGTTGCCGCCGAATGCCGCCGCTGTCCCGCTTCTTGCCGGTGGTGTCAATCTCGTCGATGAAGATGATGCAGGGGGCCATTTTGGCGGCCTCCTTAAACAGGTCACGGACACGGGACGCACCCACGCCGACAAACATCTCTACAAAGTCGGAACCGGTGATGGAGAAGAAAAGGCACCTTTGCCTCGCCGGCGACCGCCTTGGCCAGCAGCGTTTTACCGGTACCTGGGGAACCCACCAGCAGCGCGCACCTTTGGGCAGCTTGGCGCCGATGGCGGTGTACTTGCCCGGGTTGTGGAGGAAGTCGATGATCTCCTCCAGGGACTCCTTGGCCCTCGTCCTGGCCGGCCACGTCCCGGAAGGTGACGCCGGTCTTCTTCTCCACATAGACCTTGGCGTTGCTCTTGCCCACACTGCCGATGCCCATGCCGCCGCCCATCTTGCCGCCCATAAAGATCCGGAACACCAGGATCATGATGCCCACCATGATGAGCATGGGCAGCAGATAGCTGAGCAGAAATTCCGTCAGGAAGTTGGAGGACTGATAGGGGGTGTAGTAGCTCCACCCCATGTGCTCGTCCAGCAACAGCAGAAAAGTCGGTGTAGGTCAGCGGGTGGTGCATAGAGGTTGGGCATCTGCAGGTTGTCGTTAGTCGTCGCCATAAGACTAGCTGCATCCAGGTCTTTTGGGCGTCCTCCTTCAGGGTGACGGTGTGATGGGTGGACTGAAGTTCCACCTCCTCCACCTTGTCCGTCCTTCACCAGCTGGATCAGTTCACTGAATTTGATCTCCACCTGGCCGGACATGGCTGGCGGTGGAGGGAAAAGTAGTTGAACAGCACCACAATGACCACGGCCCAGATGATGATGGACACAATGCCCATCACACACTTTTTTTGTCGCCGCCCCTTGTTTTGATTTCTTATTTGTTGTTTCCTTTATTATCCAAGAGCTTAGTTCCTCCCCTGGTCTGTAAAAATAAGTGTTTTTAATATAGCACAAAATATTTTCTATTACACAAAGGAATGAGCCGTGAATTTTCTGTAACTTTGTGAACAGGGTGTAAAATTCCCTTTTTTTCGGCTTTTCTCCTGGGGAGCACAGAATGGGATGCGCCGCTTTCTTAATGGCTCCTTCAGAATATTTTTCTTCCTTCCCCCATCAAACTGTGCTATACTTTTTTTATCTATCGGCAAAACAGGAGGTTCCCAATGTCTGCCGAAACCGCCCTCCCAAAGCGTCCCTCAGGCCGAGGCCGACGGCGTCATCGAGGGGCGCAACGCGGTGATCGAGGCGCTGCGCACCGGGACCACCATTGATAAAATTTACATTCTGAAGGGGGAAACCGACGCCGCCCTGGGCCACATCGCCTCCACCGCCCGCGCCAAAGGGCATCGTGGTGGTGGACGCGGACCGGCGCAAGCTGGACCGGATGAGCGTCACCCACTCCCACCAGGGGGTCATCGCCCTGTGCGCCGTCCGGGAATACGCCAGCGTGGAGGACATCCTGGCCGCCGCCCGGGAGAAGGGGGACGCCCCTGATCGTGGTGTGCGACGAGCTCTCCGACCCCCCACAACCTGGGGGGCGGTGATCCGCACCGCCTGCTGCGCCGGGGCCCACGGGGTCATCATCCCCAAGCGCCGCAGCGCGGGGCTTACCGCTGTGGTGGCCAAGACCAGCGCCGGGGCAGTGAGCTACCTGCCGGTGGCCCGGGTGCCCAACATCGCCGCCCTGCTGAAGGACCTAAAAAAGCAGGGGGTCTGGATCTTCGGCACCGCCCGGGGGCTCCACCTCCCTGTACGGGGCGGATCTGAAGGGGCCGGCGGCCATTGTCATTGGCAGCGAGGGGGACGGCATGAGCCGCCTGGTGGCCCAGGCCTGTGATTTCACCGTGTCCATCCCCATGAAGGGGGGATCTGGCCTCCCTCAACGCCTCGGCCGCCGCCGCCGTCCTGCTCTACGAGGCGGTACGCCAGCGCATGAGCTGACCCATGTTATGGGACAGGCCGGCCGCCCTGGCATCGGCCCGTCCCCAAAAAAATCAAAAGTTTTTTGCCTTTCACAATTTTGAGGAGTCTTGTTTTCATGGCTGAAAACGGCGGAAAACCCAATAACGAGCTTTTTGAGCTCAACGACCTGCTGGCCGGCGTGGAGCCCTCGGAGGAATCCTGGAGGACATCATGGTGGAGGTCTACGGCAAAGCCGGAACGGCCCATCCCTCCCTCCTCGGACGCCCCCCAGGAGCCCCCCCCGGAGGAGGCCGGACCTGGATGATGGACAAGAGGGCCCGGTTCTGGTCTCCTCCACCCCCTGGCGGGTGACGGAGCCGGCGGAGGTCCCCATCCCCCCGGTGGTCCGGGACGACGACGAAGACCAGCCCGACGTGCCTCGGATCCGGAACCCCCAGGCGGGGCCGGGGCAAGCTGGTGGCCTTTCCGGGCACCCAGGTGCCTGAGGAGCCGGAGGAATCTGACGCCCGGGTCGGAGACCAGCCTGACACCCCTCGGCCTGGGTGGAGCCCAAGCCGGGGAGATCTGCCCCCGGTGCTCATTGACGCCGCCCTGGAGGACGGGGAAGGAGGAGCACCGCCCCTGACGGCTTCACCCCGGGAAAACGGCCCAAGATCAAGGAGCTCAAGCAGTCGGCCGTGGACCGGCACGAGGACTACCGGGCCAAGCTGGAACGGAGCCGGAGCACCGGGAGGAGTCCCCCTGCTGGGGCCGGTTGGCCCAGCTCCGGGCCAGATGGACCGGTTCTCCGACTCCATGTTCTCCCAGGCGGCCACCACCGACGAGGACATCGAGATGGCCGAGAAGTACATTCCCCGGCACCGATGAGGAGGCCCCCAGCGGAGCAGCCCAAAAAGCTCCGGCGCCCCCGGCGGGTGCTGCCCCCGGCGGAGGATCTGGCCCTCAGCTGCTCCTCCCGGATCTACTACACCGGCCTCAACTTTCATGAACCGCCGGGTGGTGCTGCTCTTTCTGCTGAGCTTTGTGGCCGGATACCTGGCCATCGCCGGGGACACCAGCCTGCCCCTGCCCGGGAGTGCTGGCCGGCTATCCCCGGCTGCTGGCGGCGGTGGAGCTGTGGCTGCTGGGCTGGGCCATTGTGTTCAGCCTGGACGTGATCTGGATGGGGCTGAACTCGCTGGGGGACCGGCTGCTCACCCTGCACACGGTGGCGGACGCGGCGATCGTGTTCACAGTGGTGGACGCCCTGGTCTACTGCCTGGCGGGCCGGCAGGCCCCTGCCGCCCCCTACTGCGCCCCGGCCATACTGATTCTGTTCTGCCTCACCTGGGGCAGCTATGACCGGAAGCTGGCCAATTACCGGGCCAGCCGACAGGCCGCCTTCTCCCAGGAGCCCCAGCGCATCACCAAGGACGAAAAGCTCTGGAACGCCCGGGACACCTTTACCAAGCGGACCGGGGCGACGCCCGGGATTTCGGCTCCCAGATCCAGGCCCCCCAACGGCGCCGAGCTGATGCAGGCCCGGGTGGCCCCCATCTCTGTTGCTGGCGGCGGTGGTGCTGGCGTTCCTGGCCTCGGTGGGCCACGGCCGGCCGGAGCAGTTCCTCTGGTGCCTGTCCGCCATTCTGATCGCCTCCAGTCCCCCTCTCCGCCCTGCTGTGCTACGGCCAGCCCTGGTTGCGGCTGACCCGGCGACTGGAGAAGTGCGGCGCCGCCGTGGCGGGCTGGCCCGGAATCCGGGACCTCCGCCGGCACCGCCGGCGTGTTGCATCAGCGACGTGGACCTGTTCCCCACCGGCACCGTCCAGTTCAACGGCATCAAGGTCTACGGCGACATCTCCCTGGAAAAGCTGGTGGGCTGCGCCGCCAGCCTGATCCGGGTCTCCGGCAGCGGCCTCAGCGACCTGTTTCGACGGTCTGGTCCGCACCCAGGGCGGCTTTTACCGCCGGGTGGACGATTTTCAGTGCTACGAGGCCGGCGGCCTCTCCGGCAATATCCGGGGAGAGCAGATCATGGTGGGTTCCTCCGCCTTCATGACCGTGATGGATGTGCCCCCTGCCCCAGGATCTGAAGGTGAAAAACGCGGTCTTTTTTGCGCCATCGACGGCTCGCTGCGGGGCATCTTCGCCCTGAACTACGCCAAGACCAACACGGTCCGGCCCGCCGTGATCTCCCTGCTGCGCACCAAGCTGATTCCGGTGCTGGTGCCCAGGGATTTCAACGTCACCCCCTCCATGGTGCGCCAGAAGCTGAAAATCCCGGTGGAAAAGATGGAGTATCCCCCCGGTGGAGCGCCGCCTGGAGCTCACCGAGCCCGACCAGGACCACGACATCACCCCTCTGCGCCCTGCTGAGCCGGGACAATGTGGAGTCCTATGCCGAGACCATCGTGGGCTGCCGCCGGCTCCGCTCCACCGTCCGCAGCAGCTCCGTTCTCTGCCTGGTGGCCTCCTTTGTGGGCTGGTGCTGGGCTATTATCTGACCACGGTACAGGCCTTTGTCTCCCTGACCCCCACCAACGTGCTGCTGTTTCTGGCCCTGTGGCTCATCCCCACACTGCTGATCTCCGGCAACGTGAATCGCTATTAAAACGTCAAATCAGCGCCCCGCCACGTTTCCCGGCGGGGGCGCTTGTCGAAAAAGGCCCTGGGGCTTTTCCTGTCATGCAGGCCAGCCCCTTGTGCAAAAGTCGCCCTGTCCCTCATTCCGGGTCATTTCCGCCACATGTCCCCGAAATGACAGAATCAGGTTTTGTTCCGTCCTCTGCGGAGGACGGAATTCTGTGAAACCGTCCAAACCTATGGCTTTTTGACAAGCGGCTGCCCCAACGTTTGTGTGGCGGGGCGCTGATTGTCTTAAACGAAAAAAAAGGGGCCGTATGCCGGAAGAGGGGTTGGATTACTTGCGCTTGAATTCGATCTCCCGGATCTCTCCTCGCCCTCGCCCAGGTTGCCGAAGCTGCCGGAGTCGGCCCGGGCGGGCTTGCCGGTGAACTCGTAGTCCTTGCCGGGCAGGATGGCGTTGAGGACGATGCCCACGATGGCGGCGGTGGCGAGGCCGGTCAGGGATGATGGGCATCGCCGAAGGTGAAGGTCAGGCCGCTGGAGAAGCCCAGGCCGCACACCAGAATGACGGCGGCAATGATGAGGTTCCGGGAGTTGGTGAAGTCTACCTGGTTTTCCACCACGTTGCGCACGCCGATGGCGGAGATCATGCCGTAGAGAATCAGGGAGACGCCGCCGATGATGGAGGCGGGCATGGTGGAGATGATGGCGGAGAACTTGGGGATAAAGGACAGGATGATGGCATACACCGCCGCCAGCCGGATCACCAGGGGGTCATAGACCTTGGACAGCTCCAGCACGCCGGTATTCTCGCCGTAGGTGGTGTTGGCTGGGCCGCCGATGAGGCCCGCCAGGGGAGGTGGCCAGGCCGTCGCCCCAACAGGGTGCGCTGGAGGCCGGGGTCCTGGAGGAAGTTACGCTCGGTGGTGGCGGAGATGGCGGACATATCGCCAATGTGCTCCATCATGGTGGCCAGGGCGATGGGGGCCATGACCAGGATGGAGGTAAGGTCAAACTTGCACAGCTGGAAGTTGGGCAGGCCCACCCCAGCTGGCCTCGGCCACCGAGGAGAAGCTGAGGATGGCGGAGCCGTCGGGGTTGGTGACGCCGAAGCTGTGGAGCACCACCGCGAACAGATAGGCCACGATGACGCCCAGCAGGATGGGGATGATTTTTCAGCATGCCCCTTGCCCCAGATGTTGAAAGACGATGATCACCGCCAGGGCCACCAGGGCGATGAGCCAGTTGGTGGAGGCGTTGGAGATGGCGGAGGAGGCCAGGGTCAGGCCGATGCAGATGATGATGGGGCCGGTGACCACCGGGGGCAAAAAGCGCATGACCCGCTTGACGCCCACCATTTGATGACGAGGGCCAGCACCAGATAGAGCAGGCCGGCCACCACCACGCCGCCGCAGGCATAGGCCACCTTGTCGTTGGCGGACATGGTGGCATAGGCGCCGGAGTTCAGGTTGGCCACGGTGGAGAAGCCCCCAGGAAGGCAAAGGAGGAACCCAGGAAGGCGGGCACCTCCAGTTTGGTGCAGACATGGAACAGCAGGGTGCCGACGCCGGCACAGAACAGGGTGGTGGAGACGGTGACGCCCCGGGTCAGGGGCTCGCCGCAGGCGGCCTGGAAATAGCCCATCACCAGAATGGGCACCAGAATGGTGGCGCCGAACATGGCAAACATGTGCTGCAGGCCCAGCACCAGGGTTTGGCCACGCCCAACTCCTGAAGGGAGTTGCGCACGCCATCCGTAGAGATCGGTCTACGCTCTTTTCGCATTTTGAAATGCTCCTTTCTCTCGCTTCAAAGTACATTTTTCCGTGTGCTATCATACCACCGTTCCCGGACCCGTCCAGCATTTCCCGCCACTTTCCCAGGCTTTTCTTGCCCGAACCCTTCGCCTTCAAAAATCATCTCCCATCCGATTCTTGACAGCGCCCACCAGACCACCTATAATTGACAACGTATGAACACCCATCAGAATTGACTGTGAGGATATATCATTGAATATGAACAACACTCGAATCGTGGTCACCGGCATGGGGGCCGTCACCCCCATCGGCACCGGTGTGGACGCCTATTGGCACAATCTGATCGCCGGCGTCAGCGGCATCGCCCCCCATCACCCGCTTTGACGCCTCCGCCCTGCCGGTGCGCTTTGCCGGAGGTCAAGGACTTCGACGCGGAAGCCCTGGTGCCCAAGGCTTACATCAAAAACCTGGCTCTCTTCGGCCAGTACGCCTTTGCCGCCGCCCAGGAGGCGCTGGAAATGAGCAACCTGGAGATCGACCCCTTCCGCACCGGCATCGTCATGGGCACCGCCATGGACGGGTGTCCGAGATCGCCCACACCCAGGCGGAGTATGACGCCGCCAGCCGGAAAAAGGTGTCTCCCCGGTTCGTCCCCAAAGATTCTGGGCAACATGGCCCCTGTCAGATCGCCATTGCCAACAACATCCGGGGCCCCAGCCTGACGGTGAACACCGCCTGCTCCTCCGGCATCGACGCCGTCACCGTGGCCTGCATGCTGCTGAAGGCCGGCGCCGCCGACACCATGGTGGCGGTGGGGGTGAGTCCACCCTCTGCGACGTCACCATCAGCTCTCTGGCCTCCGCCCAGGCCCTGAGCCGCAACAACGACGACCCGGAGCACGCCTGCAAGCCCTTTGACCTGCACCGGGACGGCTTTGTCATGGGCGAGGGCGGCGGCGCCCTGGTGCTGGAGACCCTGGACCACGCCCTGGCCCGGAACGCCCATATCTACGCGGAAATTCTGTCCTGCGCCAACAACAACGACGCCTTCCACATCACCTCTCCCCGGCCCGGCGGAGAGGGGGCGCCATGTGCATGGCCCTGGCCCTGGAAGAGGCGGGCCTGAAGCCTGAGGACGTGGACTATATCAACACCCACGGCACCGCCACCCCCAAGGGGGGATGCCTACGAGTGCGCCGCCATCCGCACCGTCTTCGGCGACCACGCCGACCACCTGGCCATCTCCTCCACCAAGGGAGCCACCGGCCACCTGATGGGGGCCGGCGGCATCACCGAGACCATCGCCTGCATTATGGCCATCCAGGACGGTGTTCTGCCCCCCCACCATCAACTACGAGACCCCCGGACCCGGAGTGCGACCTGGACTGCGTCCCCAACACCGCCCGGAAGGCCACCGTCAACATCGCCATGAACAACGCCCTGGGCTTCGGCGGCCAGAACGCCAGCCTCATTGTGGGCCGCTATCAGGGCTGATTCTCCCCATAGAACCCCCTCAACCCCGGCGCGTCCCAATCTGCGGACGCGCTTTCGGCATCCCGGACCACGAAACCCGTTGACATTCGTTTTCTACGGCGGTATAATTCACACGCTTGTATAATATATTATACAACAATGCAAATATCGTATAACAGGAGGTTTTCCTATGAGCGAGCCCTGGATCTGGCACAGCCAAGTGCGCTATTACGAGACCGACCGAATGGGTGTGGTCCATCACTCCAACTACCTGCGCATCCTGGAGGACGCCCGCATGGACTGGCTGGAAGCCATGGGCCTCAGCTGTCCGGAGATGGAGCGCCGGGGGTTATCATCCCTGTATCTCCGCCTTGGGGGAGTTTCTGAATTTCCTGCGGTTCGGGGACCACTACCAGGTGGCGGTGACCCTGACCGGCTACACCGGCACCCGACTGGGGTTTTCCTACGAGGTGCGCCAGGAGCCCTCGGGCAACCTCTGCTACCGGGGCACCACCGAACACTGCTTTGTCCGGGACGGGGACTATCTGCCCGTCATCCTGAAGCAGAAGCTGCCCGACTACCATCAGCGGCTGCGGCAGCTGATGGCCTGACAGGCTCTCTCTCTATTCCCCCACCCCTTCCGTCCCAAGAAAGGATATACTCCATGGCTTTTTATCATCGTTTTGTCCAGGAACAGCTCAGACCCCCAGGGCGCCCTGGTGGATTTTTGCCCTGAATCCCCGGCGCACTTCAACTTCGGCTACGACGTGGTGGACGAAATCGCCCGGGAAACCCCGAACAAGCGGGCTCTGGTCTGGTGCAACGCCCGGCATGAGGAGCGCTTTTTCAACTTCCAGGAGCTGAGCCGGCTCAGCACCCAGGCCGCCAACGTCTTTGCCGCCTACGGCATCCGAAAAGGGGACCGGGTCATGCTGCTGCTGAAGCGGCACTATGAGTATTGGTACGCCCTGGTGGGCCTCCACAAGGGGGGCGGTGGCCATTCCCGCCACCAACCTGCTCTCGGCCCCGGACCTGGCCTACCGGATCAACGCCGCCCAGGTGGCCGCCGTGGTCACCACCCCGGAGGACGGCACCCCGACGCCCTCCTCCAGATCCAGCCCCAGTGCCCCAGCCTGCGGCATCTGTTCATCGTCCGGCAGCCCAAAGAGGGTTTGTGGACTTTACCGCCGCCTGCGCCCAGGCCAGTCCACCGACCTGGAACGGGTGGCCACCGACCTGCGGGACCCCATGCTGCTCTACTTCACCTCCGGCACCACCGCCCAGCCCAAGGCGGTGCTCCACGACTTCAGCTACCCCCTGGCCCACATCATCACCGCCCGGTACTGGCAGAACGTCCAGGAGAACGGCCTCCACCTGAGCATCTCCGACACCGGCTGGGGCAAGGCCTCCTGGGGGCAAAATCTATGGCCAGTGGCTGTGCGGCTGCGCCGTGATGGTCTATGACTACGACCAGTTCTCCCCCGGGCCATCACCCATGTGATCCGCAAGTACGGGGTCAACACCTTCTGTGCGCCCCCACCGTCTTCCGGTACCTGATCCGCCAGCACATCACCCGGGAGGACTTTGGCCAGGTGTCCCACATCACCACCGCCGGAGGCCTTGAACCCGGAGGTGGCCAAACAGTTCGAAGGCCATGACCGGGCTCCCACATCCACGAGGGCTTCGGCCAGACCGAGTCGGTGCTCATGGTGGGCAACCTGGTGGGGGATTCTCCCCGGGCGGGAGGTTTCCATCGGCCGGGCCAGCCCCTCTATCAGGTGGCGGTCCACAACAGCGATGGCACCCCCACCCCCGACGGTGAAGTGGGGGAGCTGGTGATCCTCCAGCGGGAGGACCGGCCCCAGTACGGCATTTTCATGGGCTACGGCTCCGCCCTGGACGGCTCCACCGTCTGGCAGGACGGGGTCTATCACACCACGACCTGGTCACCCGGGACCCGGACGGCTATTTCCACTACGTCAGCCGCACCGACGACGTCATCAAGAGCTGCGGCTACCGGGTCAGCCCCCTTTGAGGTGGAGAGCGTGCTGATGGAGCACCCGGCGGTGATGGAGTGCGCCGTCACCGGCATTCCGGACCCGGGCCGGGGCTACGCCCTGAAGGCCTCCATTGTTCTCTCCCCGGGGTTTCCGCGCCGACGACGCCCTGAAAAAGGAGCTCAACCGCTACTGCCGGGACAATCTGGCGGTCTACAAGCGGCCCCGCTCCATCGTCTTCGCCGACCAGCTCCCCAAAGACCGTCAGCGGCAAAATCCGCCGGGCGGAAATCCGGCAGGCGGACCAGGCCGGGAAAACGAAGGCAGCCGCTGATTTTTCTCCCAGCCCTTGACAGGGCCTTTGTCCTGGTATAATATCCCGTTATGCAGTTTTACTTTATTTTGTATAATGAGAGGTATATGCCATGGCCAAACCAGAAACGTACCCTGGGCTCCGCCGAGCGGGACATCATGCAGGTGATCTGGGACGCCAGCGCCCCCTGACCGCCCGGCAGATTCTGCAGGCCATCCAGCAAGCGTCAGTGGAGCCTGTCCACCCTGATGACCTCCCTGTCCCCGGCTGGCGGGCAAGGAGTTTGTGGTGTGCGACCGCTCCACCGGCACCAATCTTCATTCGCCAGACTGACCCGGGCCGACTACGAAGCCGCCGCAGAACAAAACGCATCCAGGATGCAGAGAGGAACGACTATGAACAGAACCTATGACGACACCATGTTCCGGGACACCTTTGAACACGAGTACACCTGGCTCAACGGCTTTACCGCAACGTGCGCCGCTACGCCAAAGAAGGTGGCCATGATCGACCCGGCCACTAACCGGAGCTGGAACTACAACGAGCTCAACCACGAGGCCAACCGGCTGGCCCACGCCCTGGCCGCCGATGGGGTGGGCAAGAACGACGTGGTGATGACCTCCCTGTTCAACTGCCCGGAATTTCGCCTTCAGCTACATCGCCCCCGGAAGCTGGGGGGCCATCGTCCAACCCCCTCTTCTGCAATTTCAACCTTCCGCCGGCGAGACCGCCCCCACTGCTCATTGACCCAACAAGCCCAAGGTGTTTATCTACTCTCCGACATCGCCCCCATGGCGGCCCAGGAGTTCAGCCTGGCCCTACCAAGGCACCGTGGTCATGGCGGACAACCTGAAAAGGTCCCCCTGCCCGCAGGCACATCTCCCTATGAGGGACTATGTCCGGGATCAGCTCATCACCGACCCGGAGATGAAGGTGCGCCCCCTACGACGAGGTGCTACGAGCTGTGCACCTCCGCTTTTCACCCCAGAGCGTGCCCGTCAACGACATCAACGAGGTGCTCTCGCCCACGACATCATCATGCACTATCCTCTGAACGCCTATGACGTGCTGCTGAACATGACCCCCTGGTTCCACCGGGGCGGCGTCCACGTGGGCGGGCCCCTGCCCCACCTTCTACGTGGGGGGCCTGCACCATCATCTCCCCAGGTGTTCCAGCCCAAGCTCAGCCTCCAGACCATTGAGGCAGTACGGGGTCACCTTTGCCATGGGCGCCCCTCACTCCCTGGAGATGCTGTGCCGGGCCCAGGAGAAGAACCGGTGGATCTGAGCAAGCTCAGGGGCCTCATCACCATGGGGGGCCCCCTTTGAAGGCCGCCTGCATCCGGGCTATCAGGTGCTCACCCCCAACATCCTACAACTAGCGGCACCACCGAGACCCTGTGGAACTCCTTCCTGCGGCCCTTTGACCTGCCGGACCACACCGGCACTGCCGCCGCAGCTGCATCGACGACGAGGTCGGGTGGTCAAAAGTCTACGACGACCGGAAGGCGGAGGCCGACGAGATGGTGGCCCACGACGGAGAGGAGACCGGCGAGGTCATCATCTTCTGCCCGAAAAAGACCACTTACAGCTACTTCGAGAACCCGGAGGAGCAGGCCAAAGAAAGTTTTATAAGGGCTGGATGTACACCGGCGACCTGGGCACCTGGAACGAGGACTGGTTTGTCACCATCTGCGGCCGGAAGGACGACATGATCATCTGCTCCGGCGAGAACATCTACCCCACCCAGATTGAGGAGGTGCTCAACCAGCACCCCGGGGTGGCCGACTGGCCTGGTCACCGCCGTCCCCGACAAGGTCGGGGCCAGGTGGTGGTGGCCTATGGTGCCCTCCGACCCGGAGAAACACCATCCGCTCTCTGGTGGACTACTGCAGCGAGACCCCCATGCTCCGCCTACAAGCGGCCCCGGTACTACCGGCTGGTGGATCAGCTGCCCCCACCGCCACCGGCAAAAAGCTGCACTATGTCATGAAGCAGCAGGCCCTGGAGGATCTGGAGCAGGGGGCTGCTCAAAAGCGCAGCTGACCCTTTCCGCCTGCCATCGGCAATCAAAATAGGCAAAACGCCGCCCGGACTGAACCGGGCGGATTTCACCTCTTATCCACCTGGCTTCGCCTCACCTGGCCGCAGGGGCCGCAGCCCCACAACACCCGGGGCCGCTGGGAGATCTCGCTGTCCGGGGTGCAGGAATCCAGGTGAGTCTGCCTCACAGTCCCGGCTGCGCAGCACCACCGAGCGCCGCAGCCAGCTGCCGTAATGGGTGATATAATAGGTGGAGCCGTCCTCCTGGTGCTCCTCCACGTACTCTCCCTCAAAATATCCCTCCGGCTTGTACTGGCAGCCACAGTGGATCTCCAGGCCGCTGTCAAAGCCGTCAAAGGCATCCCGGTGAATCACCCGGACCCTCTCGGGGAATGTACACTTCTTGCAAGGAAGGACAATTATTTCTGTCAAAAGCCCGCTTGCGGATCTCCACCACCCCCGCGGGGACTTCAAATCTGGTGCCGGTGCCGGTGACATCCCACAGCACCTTTCTCCGGAGGATGTTTGTTCAGAATAGATGATGTTCCAACCTTCTCCACACTTTTCAACTTCAGTGCCATGGTTTCATTCTCCTTTTTCAAAAATAGTTTTGCCTAAGTGTTTTCTGTA
>VOFC01006285.1_pt1 | contig 20282 bp, 28 predicted proteins | sample 5384161 | NCBI WGS metagenome assembly VOFC01 (sample SAMN12384722, study PRJNA508395) | human gut metagenome | isolation source: healthy gut B | host: Homo sapiens
AGCAGGGCCGCCCCGCCGCACAGTCCGGTGCCTGATGCCCCCACCATGGCCACGCCGAAGGGGGCGAAGCCGCCGAACACCTCCGCCCCCTGCCAGCACCGCCGCCAGCAGCAGGTGGATGCCCACCTCCGCCGTCCGCAGCACCGCCGGGCCGCTCAGCCCTGTCCGGCCCCAGCCGGGCCGTCTGCCCCCGCAGCCTCATCAGCCGCATCTTCAGATCCTCTCTGGCCGCCATCTCGTCTCCTCCTATGTAGCTTCCGGCTTGTCCCGGAACGTTGTGCCCCACATTATAATCCATTATTTGGAAAAAAACATGGTCGGAATCAGGAGACGATTTCCTCCGGCGGCCTTTTTCCCTCCGGTTGCTTTTTTTGCCAGGCAATATGATATTATAACAATAGACCTATTGGGTGAGCACCTACCATCAGTCAGGCTGTTTCAGTCTGGCTTTTTTTATGGAAACAGAGAAAAGGAGGTCAACAGAAATGATGTTAAAAAGTTGCGGCACTGGTACAATGGCATTGAATACTGCATTGACGACCTGTGCATTGCCTCAGAACATCAGGGACAAGGGTTCGGGTCCCTGTGGATCCAGCTGATCGAAATTATGCCCGTCAGCACGGCTTTCGGAACATCTCGCTCCAGACCAAAAGAAACGCGCCCGCTTACCACTTTTATCAAAAACCGGCTTTGAAGAGCAGGAGGACCGGGTCTGCTTTTCTCTGGATTGCCTTCCATGATCTGAGGGCAGTCCCCCCGCCGCGCTCATCGCGCGGTCGATTTTTGCTCAGAGGGCAGAAGTGCCATAAAATTTTTTCTCTGGAATGTATAACCATCCCCGGGCCTGTCCACAATAGGCTTCGGAGGTGGTTCCATGAAACGAACCGTATTTCAGAAACTGGGCGACTTCGTGCTGGGAAAGGGCTTCTACATAGTCCTTTTCCTCTGTGTCGCCACCATTGGAATTTCGGGCTATTACCTTGTTCGCACCGTCAGCAGCACCCCCCGGAGAGGCGGAACCGGTCACCGGCAGCCCCACCGTGGTCCTTCCCGACAGCAGCCAGAATGCGGCTCCCCCCCATACCACTCCCTCTGTCACCACACCCACCACGCCTACTGTGACCGAGCCAGAGGACAGCGGGAGCCAGGAGGCTTCCCTCCCCCAGACCGTGGAGGAGGAGCCGGCCGAGACGGTCCAGCCGGTGGAGGAGGACCCTGTTCCTGCTGTCTTCACCTGGCCGGTAAGGGGGAGATCCTCTCCGGCTTCAGCCTGGAGGTGCTGGCCTATGATGAGACCATGGGCGACTGGCGCACCCACAGCGGCGTGGACATCGCCGCCAGCGTGGGCACCAACGTGCTGGCCATCAGCGCGGGCACGGTCCAGGGAGTCTACGATGACGACCTGATGGGCACCTGCGTGGTAGTGGACCACGGGGACGGCCTGACCAGCACCTACTGCAACCTCAGCGCCAAGCCAACTGTTTCGGAGGGCGACACCGTCAGCACCGGCACCGTGCTGGGCGTGGTGGGTGAGACCGCCATCGCCGAGAGCAGCCGCCCCTCCCATCTCCATCTGGAGATGGCCCAGGACGGCAAGGCGGTGGACCCTGTGAGCTACCTGCCCCAGCGCTGAAGGATCAAAAGAGCTCCACGCCCTTGATGGGTGTGGAGCCCTTTGCTGTCTGCGGAATAATCTTCTCCCCCCGCCCCGCCATGCCTTTCACCGAGGGAGAAGGGCCCTCTTCAAGCCCCGCCGGGCCAGGACTTCCAGCATATGGTCCGCGAACCGGTCCAACCGATCCCCGGACTCCGGGCAGCCCCATGGCCTCCCCTGGGTCATTGGCTGTCTCCAGCAGGGCAAAGCGTCCTGGCACATAGAAGGACTTGTTCATGTTCATGGCCGAGATCAGCTGCCGGGCCACCAAGTCGCTGCCCGAATAGCCAGAGACCACCAGGGCGAACAGGGCCTTGTCATAGAAGCGGGTCTGGCGGAACAGGGCGGTGAGGCGGTTGATAAAGGCAGTCAGGTTGGCGGAGACTGCGTCGTTATAGTTGGGGCACAGCATGACCACCCCGTCGGCCCGGCGCACCGCGCGGGATAGACCTCCCGGGACATGACTCCGCCATAGAAGCACTCCCCTTCTCCCCGAAGTGGATACACATGGTGTAGGGACAGCCGGAGCAGTCGTCCAGTGTCCCGTTGCGCAGGCCGATCTCCTGGACACTGCACACCTCCCCAGCCGCTCCCTGCCCCTGCCCACAGGGCCATGGTGTTGGATGTGTGGTGGCTGGAGGCGTGGAGGACCAGCAGCTCAGGCCGCTCCTTTTGGGGGAAAGTGAAGGTGTCCAGACGCTGGACCAGCTCCTGTGCCGCCGCCAGATAGGCCCCCCATCAGGTCGGTGCCCAGGTTTTTGGCCTGGACGCGGAAGTTGGCCAGGAGCCCGTCCCTCCACCAGCGGCCGCCCGATGAGGGCGCATCCCGCCATATCTGCGGCCAGGGCCAGCTCTCCGGCGGTGGATTTGGTGTACAGCTCTCCGGGGCCATCCACGATCAGCGCGGCGGTGCATCCCTCCAGCAGGTCCGGCTCCCGCCGCAGCCGGGAGAGCATGCGGTAATACTCCAAATTCTGTCCCGCCCCGTCCAGGGCCAGGGCAAACAGGACCCGGTCTCCCGGCCTCAGGTCCAGCTCCTCCGCGGTGCGGATGGTCCTCCTCCCGGTCCGCCAGGGCGTGGGAGAGGATACCGGACAGGCGGACGTCCGCCTCCGGCCGGCCCGGGTATGGATGGATCAAAATGATGGACATGAGATCACCTTCTTCAAAAGTTGATGTGCGGAGAGACCGGAAAGTTCAGTCTTTTCCCAGGGGTGGCCGCCGACCGTCCACAAAGGACAGGGACCCCAGGGCGGTGATCACCGCAGCGACAGAGAGGTGGAGCGCCACATTGGGGGGCGTAAAGTTGCAGGTATTGGACACCTCACCAAACTCCATCAAAAACCGGCAGGCCAGCCCCAAAAGCGTCATACCGAGGGCGAGGGCAGCTGATCTCCACACCTTGTTCCGGCTATACAGCACACCCAGGAGCTGTCCGATTTCAAAGTAACCGATACAGAGCATTAGCATAAAATACCAGCTGCCAAGCTGCCGCCCTGTGGTGAAATTATAGATGGGGAAGCCAGAACAGCCGAAAAGCACCAGAAATGTACAGAGACCGATAAGCCAGCGGATGCGGTGGGCCAAAATTTTTTCTCTCATGGGACACCCCTTTGTCATGCAGGGCAAGTTATTCCATTCGGATGCAGGGGCACAACAAATCGCGTCCTTACCGGTTTTCCCTCTATAATACCGACTTTAAATGCTCCGCCGCCTCCCGGATATGGCCGAACAGGGGGTCCGGGATACGGGGCAGCAGCTCGGTCTCCACCCCGGCAGGGGTATAGCGGTTCTTGACCCCCATAAAGACCCCGTCCAGGAACACCGACCCGCAGTGCCACCCCCCCGGAGGGTGAGCAGGATGGACAGGGCCCCGGAGGACAGGGCGGGGGCTACATAGGGCTTAAAGCCGAGCTCCCGCATGACCAGATTGGCGGTGACCGTCCTGTGGGTCAGCTCCCGGGAGACCTCCTCGTCGTAGTGGTCGATGGAGTTGGCGATCCAAAGGCCGGTGCCGTGGGGGCCGAAGGACCGACCCTCGGTGAGGAAGGAGGACAGCTTCTCGTCCCGCTTGGCGTAGTAGGCCGCCCGGGCGTTCATCACCCCCAGGCCGAAGCCCTGGACCTGCTCAGGCCGCAGGCCCTTGCCGTCCCACGCGCCGTTCTCGTCCTTGTTGCTCTCCAGATAGGCGGTCTTGGCTAGGGGGTCCACCGGGTCGGACACGGCGCACCACAGGCCCTGGAAGTCGGCCGCCCGTGCCATACGGGCGTACTGCTTCACAATGGCGGCGTTGTTTTCGAACTGGGCCATGCGCACGTCCTGCACCTGGGAGCCAACCGGGGGGATGCCCCTTGGAGGCAACAAAGACGAACACGTCCCCGTCAAACAGCTTTTCCGGGGGGATGACCTCCACTTCCGGAAATGCCCCGTAGTTCCAGGGCAGGGCGATCTGGCCCAGCTCAAACTCCCACCGGGCGGTGATCTGGTCGGACAGGTCGCAGATGCCGATGGAGTCGATCACATCCCCCCCCAGTAGCTTCAGCCCGGTGAGCAGGGTGGAGCCCACATCCCCGATGGCCAGGATGTTCAGCCGCTTTTTCTCCGTCCCGGCCCTCTGGGACAACACCTGCTCCCACCCCGCCCGGCCGGTATTGACGGCGGTGAGCATCCCTCCTCCAGGGCGGCGGACAGGGGGCGCGTCCAGGGGAAAGTCCGGCAGGCGGGAGGCGTCCAGCACCTCCAGGCCGTGGGGGGCCCTCAGCTGGCCCGGGTGGTTGACCTTGAAGGAGCCCCGGCCCAGCACCGGGTCCCCCCTCCACCAGATAGCAGATCGGAGTCCCCGGGCGGGCCCGCCTTGAGATAGGGAGGTCCTCTCCGCTCAGAGGCCAGGAGCTTTCCAGCCTTTTCATAATAATAGAACATAATATTACACCGCGCAATGGTTTCCCGCAGATCATTTCCAGCAGTCGGCGGAGGTCAGCCCCGGGGTGGGTCCTCAGCAGCTGCTCCAGGTCGTTCTCCAGATAGACCGACGCGGCCAAGTTGGGGTCATAACCCAGGCAGGTGCCCTTGTCGGGACAGAGAGGCAGGATGACCGCCTCAGCCAGCCGGCCCAGAGTCAGATTCCGGCCGTAGAGTGCCCGGTACTCCCGCCCAGGGTGCCGATCACATCCCGGGCGGACTCCAGGCAGCAGCGGGAGAGTTGGAAGACGGCCTCCTCCCCGCACTCTTTGGCGAAGGGAGGGACGGCATAGGGCAGGATGTGGTTGATTCCCGGCAGCAGGCCGGGGACTGGGGGCCGGGAGCGGCGCACTGTGTTGCCCCCGATGAAGGGGTACAGGGTGGCCTCCACGAACCACTGCCGCAGAGAGGGCAGGAAGTACACGCTGTCTACCGGCCGCTTCTGCTGACTCATCAGGTCCCGGCCGTAGCCGGAGAGGATGCCCACCAGGACAAGCTGGATGTCCACCCCTCCTGGCGCAGGACGGGGTCCAGGGCCTTGATGCGCACCCCGGGGTGCATCAGGTCGTCCACTAAGATCACCGGGCGGTCAAAGGATTTGATGGTGCGCACCTGGCAGGGGGGATGGAGGCGTAGTTGGGAAATGCCTCGATGGTGCTCTCGCTGAGGTCAGGGGAGTACACCCGGTCGGTGTGGACCGTCTTGGTGACGGTGTTGGGGACGATCTTGCCCCGGAGGAGCTTGCCGAAGGGGACGCACATATATTTCCCCAGCTTCCGGGGGGTGGTGGGCTCTTGGGGCACCTGGTTGAACTGGGTGATCATCCGCAGCAGCCGGTGGTGGATCACGTCGGCAGACAGGGTGAGGACCAAGTTGCCTGGATACAGGCCGGTGAGGGCGGTCTGGAGCCGCTGGTGTCCCCGCCGGATGGCGGCGAGCACCCTGGGGTTGCGGCTCAGGGCTCCTGAATGGTGGTCTCCAAATTCTGGAGCAGCACCACCGGGGCCCGCAGATCGGCCTCCAGCGGCCCCCCCCGGCGGATGAAGCCCTGCCGCCGGAAGAGCTCCTCTGTCTCCGGGGGCACAGCCCCTCGTGGGGGTGGAAGACAGCGTAGACGCACTCCGCCTCCAGGGCGTGGGAGAGCACCTCGCTGACCAGCAGCTGGGCATAGTCCTTCTCCTGCTCCTCTTCGGCGGCCAGGCCGGTGATGAACAAAGTCTTACCTCCCGCCCGCAGGCGCACCTGGTCCGCCAGATCGGCGTTTTGAAACGCGGGTAGAGGTCGGCTGTGGACAGATAGCGGAAGCTGAGCCAACCCAGCATGGGCTCCCGGCCCTCCCGACGGTGGCGCAGCACCAGCAGCTGGTCCCCGTCCCGGAGGATGGCGGTCCGCAGGCCCTCCCGCTCCCGGTGCCCAGCAGTGACATCGGCCACCAGCAGGGGGTCCGGCCGCTCCACCCACTGGAAGGACAGGTCCCGGGCGTTGAGCAGGGGGCTTGTCCTGGGTGTCGCGGAGGTACAGGCCGTTCTGATAGATGAAGTCCTGGATCACCGGGTCGATGAAGGTGGAGATGTCCCGGTTCATGTCCACGTTCTCCCGGATACGGGTAGAGCTGATGTCCTCCAGGTGGGGGGCAGCTGGAGCTGGATCACTTTGCCGGTGATGCCCAGCTCCTTTCCCTCCGGCGGGGGGGCTGGCCCGCCCTGCGGAAGATGATGTGGTCCATGGAGTGGACCGACCAGTCCACAGGGGCGGCCTGATAGGCGCTGGCGTGGCCCACCACATCGCTGCCCACCACCAGATAGACCTCCTGGCCGGGGAAGAGCTCCCGCAGGCGGCGCAGGTCCCTGGGGTTGGACAGGTTCACCGGGATATCGTTGGGAAACAGGTGGATGTGGAAGTCCCCGGCGATGGACAAGTTGACGATCTGCCGGCGGATCAGGTGGGGCTGGGCCTTTTTGGACCAGGAGAACTCGTCTACCGCCAGATAGACCTCAAAGCCCAGGTCCCGGATGGCGTGGACGATGCCCTTGTGGGACAGGGTGAAGGGGTCGAAGGTGCCGGGGAAAAAAGCGATCTTCCGGGGCTGGGAGAAGGCGAAGGGCCCCTTGTCCAGCCGCCGCAGGGCGATGAAGCGGTTGATGTGGGCCAGGGCGGCGGCCCGGTAGAAGAAGGTCAGCGGGTCCTGACGGGGGCCCGCCTGGATGAGGAAGAGGAGCTTGCGGTAGCACAGGGAGAACAGGCGGGACTTCTCCTCCATGGAGAGCACCGGGCTGTCGAAGAGCATGGTCCCGGTGACCAGAAGGGCCTCCTGCCGCACCTCCTCCCGGTAGTGGGCCAGCCCCTGGAGCAGCAGGCCCAGCAGATCCTGGCGCCGGGCCTCATAGGCCCGCTCCGGCTCAGGGAAGCGCCCCCGGTAGGCGGGGTAGTGCTGGAGCAGCACCCCACGGTATTCAGCGCCCCGGACACGGCGATGTTGGTGGGGAGCCCAGCAGGTTCTTCAGCCACAGCACCTGCTCGTCCAGCTCGCTGGGGTGGAGGAACAGGGCAGCCCGGCCCAGATACTGCCGGGATATACTTGGAGATCTGGTACTGGCCCATCTCAGGCCCTTGCCCAGCTCCACCACCACCTCGTTGCGCTGGTCCCGGGCGCAGCAGGGGATCAGGCGGACCAGGGCCTCGCCCGGCGGCGTGGCGGACGCCCACCCGCTCCGACACCTTGACCAGGTTGGAGAAGTGGGTGGCGATGTGGAGCATGTGCTCCCGCAGGCCGTGCTCCACCTGGTCCTGGAGCAGCTCGATGCCCACTACCTTGATGATCCAGTGTGTGGCGCTCTTCAGGTTGTCCAGGAAGATCTCACTGGTCACGTCCTGCTCATACAGGGCCGCCTGATAGTCGGACACGTCCTCCCCCCGCCCGCTGGAGGACCTTATACCGCAGGAAGAGCAGCGGCAGGCTCCCGCCGGCGGCAGACCGGGCGGCCGCCGCGATCTGAGCCATCTGGGGGGTGATCCTGGGGCAGGGGCGCTGGGCCTCCCGCAGGAACTGGAGGGCCGCCGCCTGGAGGCGCAGGTTGCCGGAGGCGGCGAACCAGGCCGCAAAGCGGATGAGGCGGCCCTGGGTCTCCTGGTCATATTGCTGGGCGGGCAGATAGCGGATGGCGTCCAGCAGGGTGAAGGCGGTATCCTCGTCCTTCTCCTCCGGCCGGTCATAGTAGCGCAGCAGCGCCCCGATGAAGCGGGGCATGGTCTCGCTCCGGCCGTACTCCAGCAGGGCGTCCACCACCAGCTTCAGGGTATAGCCGATGTGGGAGCGCTGCTGGGGGTGGTCTTGTGGTCGGGGTAGATGAGCTTGTCCAGATACTCCTCCCACAGGGTGAAGGGCACCTCCTCCGCCGGGTCAGTGCGGGCGTCGGCAGGCACCTCCTTGCGGTAGACCAGGTGGAATTTGGCGATGATCTTTCCGATGAGGCTGCCTGCCTGGCGGCGGATGTCGCCCTCCCGGTGGACCAGCAGCTCATAGAGGAAGGCCAGGGCCTGGGTCTTCTGCCGCACGGACAGATAGGTGAAGTACTCGTCGAACACATCCAGATAGGCCCGCAGCTGCTGCCAGCTCTTGGCCGAGCGGGCGGCCTCGATGATGTTGCCGAACTTCCGCTCGCTGCTCAGCTGGTGCATCAGCTTCAGGTTGTGCTCTACCGACAGCAGGATCAGGCTGTCCACCGTCTCGTTCGGGGGCATCAGGGCCGGGTCCCTTGGGGGGCTTCCGCGCCCCCGGCTGCCCGGTCAGGTCCACGTCCACCCCCAGGGAGCGCATGTAGTCCTCAAAGTCGTGGAGCTTGCCGTAGACGAACTCGTACCGGCGGCGCTTTGCCTGGTCCACATTCTCCAGCTTCCTCAGGATGATGTGGAAGGACTCCTCCAGGGGATAGAGGATGGTGGTCTCCCGCCCCTGCTCATCCCGTCCCTGCTTGCTGCGGAAGTCGGCGTAGATCAGACACAGGGACTCCATGGAGAGGGTGTCCAGCTCCAGGTCCCAGGTGGAGTGGTTGGCAGCGCTGTGGCTGACGGCGGGCATCCCCCGCCCCAGCAGCCACTGGTCGGTGTAGTAGTAGTGGAGATACGGCACCCGCTCCCCGGCCCGGCAGCCGAACTTGCCCACGTCGTGGGCGGCGGCGGCAGCGGACACCAGCGCCAGGTCTACGTTTTCCCCGCCTCCCGGATGCCCCGGGCCACGGTCATGGCGATGTAGTGGACCCCGCAATGTGGCCCAGGGTGCGGAAGGGGTGGTCTCCTCGCTCAGCCGCATCATCTCATAGACGTACTCCTCCCGGAAGGCGGCCAGGAAGCGGCGGTACTCCTCCCCGCACTCATATTCCCCCATTTCCTCTGAGGAGAGGAACTGGAAGTCCTTCAGGGGGCGAAGGGCACCGCCCTCCGCTCCCGGTCCAGCATCACCTGGAGGACGGTGAGGAAAAACAGGGCCCCCTGCCTCATACTCCTCCCGATCAGGGGCGAAGCCTTGACCGGGGGTACATCCGCTCCCGGGCGTACTGAGTGCAGAAGGCCAGCCACCCCCTCCTCCGGCCGGGGGGCGAGCCGGGGCAGCACACAGGAGCACAGCTCCAGCACATGGGCGCACTCCAGCCGCCCCCGGATGGGCAGCATCTGCTCCAGCCCCTCCGTCCATCCCGGCACCTTCAGCAGGGTCAGCGCCGCCTTCCGGCTGGGTGCAAAGGGCAGCTTCCGCGCCAGCAGCGCGTCGGCGATCTCCCCGTTGATCTCTCGGATCAGCTTCTCATGCATAGGCTCCGCCTCTCTTCTCCTCCGAGGCCGGCCTGTCCGTGCTCAGGGCCGCCTCCGGGTTATTTTTTTATTGTATCACGCGGAGCACGCCCGGTAAAGAATCTTTTGCCTGGGAGGCTCCCATTTTTTCCCGCTTTTGCCCGATCTCTCCCGTGTTTTCGATTCTCATTGCAAATCCTGGCCCGGCGCGGTACAATGGGGAGCATATGGGAAAGGGCTCAAGATGCCCAAAGGAGGAGATACGTGTGAAAGTCCTGCTCATCAACGGCAGCCCCCACAAAGAGGGCTGCACCTACACCGCCCTGTCCGAGGTGGCGGCTCAGCTCCAGAAGCATGAGATCGAGACCGAGATCTTCTGGATCGGCAATCAGCCCATCCGAGGGTGTATCGACTGCAGATCCTGCTGGGGCAAGGGCCGCTGTGTTTTCGACGATGACAGCGTCAATCAGTGCATCCAGAAGATCATCCAGGCCGACGGCCTGGTGGTGGGCTCCCCAGTCTATTTCGGCGGCATCGCGGGGGGCTGAAGTGCCTGCTGGACCGGGTGTTCTACGACGCCAAGCGGCTGTTCTTCTACAAACCTGCCGCCGCCGTGGTCACCTGCCGCCGTGGCGGGGCCGGCAACACCTTTGACCAGCTCAACAAGTACTTCACCATCTCCTCCATGCCGGTGGTGTCCTCCCAGTATTGGAACGGCGTCCACGGGGACCGGCCGGAGGAGGTCCGGGCGGATCTGGAGGGGATGCAGACCCTGCGCCTGGTGGGGGGGACAATATGGCCTGGCTGCTCCGCTCCATGACCGCCGCCCGCGAGGCCGGCGTGGTCCCCCTATGAGCGGGAGGTCCGTGTGAAGACCAACTTCTACAAGCCGGAGGCCGACCCCAATGTCCAGGGGGAGGGCTGAGCTCCTCATCCCCTCTTCTTTTTACATCCTGCATGGAATATCCAAAAAACATCAGGGAGCAGCCTAAGGCTGCTCCCGATGTTTTGCACTTATTCGGCGGAGATCATGTAATAATACACAGGCTGTCCGCCGGGCAGCAGGTTGATCTCGGCGGAGGGACACGCCTCCGTGAAGACCGCGGCCTTTTGGGCCTGCTCCTCCGTCACATCCTCGCCATAGAAGATGGTGATGAAGCCGGCATCCTGGTGCTCCGGGGCCTGGGCCAGCCGGGTGAGCAGGGTGTCCAGGTCCTGGTCGGTGCCGAAGAGCTGGTGCTCCTCCAGGGCCAGATAGTCCCCCTGGTGGATGGCAAAGCCGTCGAAGTCGGAGTCCCGGGCGGCATAGGTGACCTCCGCGGTGTGGACATTCTGAAGCGCCTCAGTCATGGCCTGGGTGTTGTCCTCCTCCTGGGCATCCAAGTCCACCGCCAGCATGGCGGATACGCCCTGGGGCACCGTTTTGGTGGGCAGGATCACCACCCTCTTGTCCTCGCACAGCCGCACGCACTGCTCCGCGGCCATGATGATGTTCTTGTTATTGGGCAGCACATAGACGATCTCTGCAGGAGTCTTATCCACCTCCCGCAGGATGTCCTCGGTGGAGGGGTTCATAGTCTGTCCGCCGGAGATGACTGACCGTCCACCCCCAGGTCACGGAACACAGCCTCCAGCCCCTGTCCGGCACAGACGGCTACAAAGCCATACTTCTTCTCCGGGGCGGCCTTCACCGGCGCTCCGCCGTCGGCGCCGGCCTCCAGTTCGGCCTCCACCGCTTCCAGGTCGTCGGTGCTCTGCACATGCTTGCCCGCCGCCAGGTCATCGGCCTGGGTGCGCATGTTCTCGATCTTGGCCAGCTCCAGGGTGCCGTACTTCTGGGACTCGGTAAGGGCGGCGCCGGGGGTGTTGGTATGGACGTGGACCTTGAAGGCCGTGTCGTCCTCTCCGATGACCAGGCTGTCCCCGATGCTGTTCAGATAGGTGCGGAAGGGCTCCAGATCCACCTCCTCAGTGTGCTTGCGCACGATGAATACGGTGTCAAAGGCGAAGGTGATGTCCTCGGCGGCCATGGCGACGAAGTCGGCCTTGTCCGCCGGGGGCGGACTCCTCCTCCACCTGAGGCATGGGCTCTCCCCCGCAGGCTGTCCAGCATCCCCTGGAGGATCACCAGGAAGCCCTTGCCCCCCGCGTCCACCACGCCGGCCTTTTTCAGCACCGGGTTCTGGTTGATGGTGTCGGCCAGGGCTTCCTGCCCCTCCCGAATGGCGGCCTCCAGCACGGACTCCGCCGCGTTCTCCTCCCGGGCGGCGGCGGCGGCGGCCTGAGCGGCAGCCAGGCGGGACACGGTGAGGATGGTGCCCTCGGCGGGCTTCATCACCGCCTTGTAGGCGGCGGCCACGCCGAAGTCCAGGGCGATGGCCAGATCCCGACCGTCGATGGTCTCCCGGTCCTTGAGGGACTTTGCAATTCCGCGGAACAGCAGGGGGAGAGGATGACGCCGGAGTTTCCCCGGGCCCCCGAAGCAGGGCGCTGGCCGCTGTCTGGGCCACTTCTCCCCACGGTGGCACACTGCTTTTTCTTCAGCTCCGCGGCGGCAGCGCTGATGGTCAGGCTCATATTGGTCCCGGTATCCCCGTCGGGGACTGGGAATACGTTCAGGTCGTTGATGTGCTGCTTCTGGGCACTGATGGCGGCGGCGGCATGGATGACCATCTGCTGAAAGGCCGCTGCGTCAATGGTCTGTGTCATATCGGCGATGTTCCTTTCTACGGATGATCAAAACCGCATGGAGTCCACAAAGACGTCCACGGATCTCACTTCCACGCCGGTGGTCCTGCTCACCACATAGCGGACCTCGCTCATGATGGAGCGGCAGACGGCGACCAGATTGACGCCGTTTTCCACGATGATGTGCAGCTCGATGGACACGGTGCCGTCGTCGTTGTAATATACTTTGACTCCCTTGGCCATGGATTCCCGCTTGAGAAGATGGACCAGGCCGTCGGTCGTGGAGCGGACCGCCATGCCCTTCACGCCATAGCAGTTGGTGGCGGCGCTGCCGGTAATGGCAGTAAACACATCGCTGCTGATGCGGATCTCGCCCAGATCGTTTTCCAGTTTCATGGTTGCATCCTTCCTTCACCAGGGCGGCCGGGGACCGCGGCGGACGGCGGGCCCTGAGGCGGGCTCTCCCGCGGCGCGCCCTCTGGATGGGCTTTCATACTGATACTGGTCATATTTTATTCTATTTCCCGTAAAAATACAAGTACAAGATGGGTCTCTTCCGCCCCGGGCACAGAGAAAAACGGAGGCCGGAGCACGGGGTCCCCGCGTCCGGCCTTGGCCCGCTCCAGGAAAACCGGTGCTCACCGCACCAGAAGCTTCTTCATAGCCTCCTCCAGCCCCTCCACTGTCAGGGGGAACATGGGAACTCCCGGCCGATGGCATCATAGGTCCGGGTCCAGTACTCCCCAAGTGGGCCGGTCGCCGGGATTGAGCCACACGATATGGGGATATTTCCCCTTGAGCATCTGGAGCCACTCCAAGCCGCAGCGCTTGTGCTCCTCCCCATCCGGAGTTCGGTAGCGGAACTGGGTCACCAGCTCGTGGGGAGCCATCTGGGCGTCCCCACCAGGATGACCTTGTACTCGCTGGACAGGTTGCTCAGCACCCAGTCGGTGGGCACCGTGTTGCTGGGACGGAGGGTGGGCTCGGTGTACAGGCGGGAGTAGACGCAGTTGTGGAAATAAAAGACCTTCAGGTCCTTGAAGTGGCCCGACTTGCTCACCGCCTGGAACAGAGCGGAGCACAGGCGGCTGTAATACTCCATGGACCCGCCGGAGTCCATGAGCAGCAGCACCTTCACTGTGTTCTGCCGGGGCTTTTTTATAGCGCACCTTCAGGGAGCCGGCGTTGTTGGCGGTGTCCTTGATGGTGTTGTCCACATCGAACTCAGTGGCAGGCAGGTCCACCAGGCCGGAGAACTGCCGCAGATGGCGCAGGGCCACCTGGAACTGGCGGGTGTCCAGGGTGTTGTCCCCCCCGGAAATCCCGGAAGCGGCGCTCGCCCGCCACCCGGAAGGCCCGCTTTGCCCTGGCCCTCGCCCCCCCACCCGGATGCCGTTGGGGCTCATGCCCGAGTTGCCGAAGACGGACATGCCGTGGGTGCCTACCCAGTAGTTGCCGCAGTTGTGCTGCTCCCGCTGCTCGTTCATCCGCTCTCGGAACATCTCTTCGATCTCTGTGTTGGACAGCAGCTCATTGAGCTCGGCCTGCTGCTCGTCATACCGGCCCATCAGAGCATCGGGGCGGTCCAGCCAGTCCAGCAGCTCCTGGGACACCTCCTGCTCGAAGGGCACGTCCTTGAAGTACTCCAGGAAAGCCCGGTCAAAGCGGTCGAAGTCGGCCTCCCGTCTTCACCAGCAGTGCCCGGCACAGGTAGTAAAAGCCAGTGAGGCTGGCCCCTCCAGCCCCTTTGTCCAGGGCTTCCATCAGAGCCATCCACTCGGTGAGGGGAGATCTTTCAGGCCGCTGCGGCGCAGCAGATAGAGAAAATCACCGAACATACCATCACCGCCAGCTCTTGCGCAGGGCGTCGATGTCCTCGTTCTTCTTCAGCAGCACGCCCAGATAGGGCACCTCGGCCACGACGCGGTCGGGGTCATAGCCCCCGTGGATCAGGGCCTGTATCCAGTCGATGATCTCGCTGGTGGAGGGCTTTTTCTTGATCTGGGGCAGGCTGCGGATGCGGTAGAAGGCCTCCAGCACCTGGTCCAGCAGATGCTGGTCCAGATCTTGGAAGTGCACGTTGACGATCTCTGCCATCAGCTCCCGGTCTGGGAACTCGATGTAGTGGAATACGCAGCGGCGCAGAAAGGCGTCGGGCAGCTCCTTCTCCGCATTGGAGGTGATAATGACGATGGGGCGGTGCTTGGCGGTGACGGTGCGGCCCGTCTCGGGGATGTGGAACTCCATCCGGTCCAGCTCCCACAGCAGGTCGTTGGGGAACTCCAAGTCGGCCTTGTCGATCTCGTCGATGAGCAGGATCACCTGCTCGTCGGCGGTGAAGGCCTCCCCAGCTTGCCCAGCTTGACATACTTCTCGATGTCGTCCACGCCCTCGCCGCCGAACTGGCTGTCGTACAGCCGCTGCACCACGTCGTAGACATACAGGCCGTCCTGGGCCTTGGTGGTGGACTTCACGTTCCAGATGATCAGCTCTTTGCCCAGGGATTTGGCGATGGCCTCAGCCAGCACCGTCTTTCCCGTGCCCGGCTCCCCTTTGATCAGCAGGGGCTTCTGGAGCACCATAGCGATATTCACCGCCCGCATCAGTTCCTCGGAAGCGACATAGTCCTGGCTTCCCTGAAATGTCTCACTCATAGCAGTATCCTTTCGGCCCGGGGGCCATTTCATCATTTGACATAGATATTTGGAATTTTATCGTTTTTTCCCCGCAAATGCAAGCCCTTCCCGCCCAAAATCCAAAATTTCAAAGTCTTTTTGCAGGAGCGGGGCCGGGCCAGCCCTCCAAAAACGGCCTGGAATAAAAAAATTTAAAAAATAAATCGGCCTTGCTCCAATATTTTAATTGTGCTACCGTTCTTTTGAGAGGCGGCGCCGCGCTCTTTACTCTGAGATCTGAACAGAAAAGGAGCGTTTTTATGCTTCACACACAACTGCACGGCACACACTGGCAGATCGGCTTCCAGCTGGGAGCCGGTCTGGCCCGGGACGGCCATTTTATCCTGGACGCTGTTCCCTTTCCCATCACCCCGGCGCGGCTGGAGTTTGCCCGGACCTGCCTGCCCCTCTGCCGCCGGTGGTTCCCCGCCGCCCTGGAGGAGCTGCGGGGGGGCTGGCCCAGGGGCAGGGGTGTGCCCCGGACGAACTGGCCGGGGTCCTCTTCTCCATGTACGCCATGCCGCCCGGCCCCTGCTGCTCCTGCTTTGCCTTGCGCAGGGGGAGAGGGGCCCTGTTCGGCCGGAACAGCGACTTTCTCACGGAGCTGGAAGAGCACAACGCCAACTGACTATACCGTTTTTCCGACGGCGGCTATTCTTTTGTGGGCAACACCACCTCCTTCCTCCAGATGGAGGACGGCGTCAATCAGTTCGGACTGGCGGCGGGACCCACCTCGGTGCCCCCCAGCCCACCCCGCCCCGGGCTGAATGCTGGTCTGACCCTGCGGCTCCTGCTGGAATCCTGCCGGGATGTTCCCCAGGCCCTGGCGCTGCTCCGGCAGCTCCCCGTCTCCTCCTGCCACACGCTGGTGCTGGCCGACCGGGCTGGGCGTATCGCCCTGGCGGAGTGTGCCCCGGAGCGCACCCAGATCCATTGTCCCGGGGAGACGGACGCCTTCGTCTGCTCCGTCAATTCCTTCCACCTCTCCGCCATGGCCCCCTTCCGCCGGCAGACGGACGACGACTGGCGGGCGGAAGAGCGCTATCTGACCCTCACCCGCTCCCTGGCCGCCTGGGGCCCGGAGCTCGACCTCCAAGCTGGACAGGACCTGCTCTCCGGCAGGATGGGCTTCCTGTGCCAGTATGACCGCAGGGAGGGCCGGGACACCGTCTGGTCCGTGCTCTATGACACGGCCTCCGGCACCCCTCCTGCGTGCGGAGGGCAACCCCGGCCGCCTCCCCTTTCAGCCAGACTCCAGGCTCTCGTTTCGTTCCTGACCTCATACGGGGAGCGGCCCTCTGCCGCTCCCCCGTCATCTTATTACGCTTGTCATCTTGCAAAGTATTATTATTTTTTTGCAAAGTTTACTTGACAAATTTGGGGTGACGTGATATGCTTGTCTCACCAAACGAAAGGAGCACTGCTATGATGGACAAGGAAGACATTCTGAAGCGGAGCCGCCGCGAGAAGGACGAGGGCCTGACCTATGCCCAGGACCGGGGCCGGCAGTACGGCGTGGTGGGATTTCTGGTGCTGTTTCTCGTCATCATGATCTACAACATGGTCCGGGGGCTGGACAACTCCCTGCCCCTGACCCTGTTTTGGGCCTATCTCTCCTGCGAGGCCGCAGGCCGCTACTTGCCCGGAAGGAAAAGAGCGTGCTGGCCACCGCAGTGCTGGCCGGACTGGCCTCCCTCTTCTCCCTGGTCTCCTACATCCTGGAGACCCTGCCGTGAGCCCGGCCAGACCGCTGGGGCCGGCCAGGCTGGTACTGACGTTTGTGCTGCTGTCCGCCCTTTTCCTGCTGGCCCTGCTGGCGGGAATGCTGCGGCTGCTGGTACTGGCGCTGGTGCCCGCCCAATGAGAAAAGAAAGGAGCATGATCCATGAACAAGGAAGAGATCCTGGCGAAAAGCCGCAAAGAAAACGTCCTTCAGGACGAGATGGAGCGCACTGTCCGCATCGAGGGGAGTCCTTCAGCCTGATCCTGGTCTTTCTGGTGGGGGGTAGTGATCGTGATCTTCAACCGGCTCCACGGCCTGCCCGCCAACAGTGTGCTGGCCATGTTCTGGGGCCTCCTGTGGGCAACCGCCTCTACCGTCTCACCAAGCGGAGGAACACCTCCGACGTGGTGACGCTGCTGATCTCTCTTGCTTTTTTGGCCTGGAATCTGGTAAGATACTTCACACAGGGATGGTGAGGACATGGATGAACAGCTGGTCTTGAAAAATCGCTTAAAGGTGGCCCGGGCGGAGCGCGGTCTGTCCCAGGGAGACCTGGCCAAGCTGGTGGGCGTGTCCCGCCAGACCATCAGCTCCATTGAGACCGGCCAGTTCAACCCCACCGCCAAGCTGGCCCTGGTGCTGTGCATCGCGCTGGACAAAAAATTTGAGGAGCTTTTCTATTTCTGAAATAAATTTTTTCGAATTTTTGGTTTAATTTTTCTGTAATTTCTCGATATTAAACCATGTTATTATCTACCCGCAAAAATTATATAATATTGAATATACGCCGACCAGCTGGCAGCAATATGCTCGTTAACGGTCCGCACAGAATTTACCGGGCCCCGGAGATCAAATATCTCCGGGGCCCGGTTATACTGTCCTCATATTTTCTTTGATGGCAGGTAGAAGGCCGTCCCCTGGCGGGTGTCCATGCCCAGCTCCCCCCTGGTCCATCAGATACTCCACGAACAGGCGGATGTTCCGCTCGTAGTACAGCGCCCGGCGGGGCCGCCGGGTGAGCAGGAAAACCGGGTGCATACCGCCCGGCAGATCTGGCTGAAGTCCATGGGCTCTGTGATCAGGTCCCGGATCTCTCCGGCCCGGCGGCGCACCAGCTCCTGGTTGGCGTCGATGAGGGGGGCCGATCTCTCTTCCGGCGCACACCCCTTGTGAGCCATGATAAAGAAGTCGCAGTCCTCCAGCTCCCGCAGCCGCTCCCGGCTCTCCATGGCCAGCTGGATGGACAGGCCGTAAGGCAGCTTGGCGTCCAGCAGCGCCTGGGACATCAGGGCGTCCCCGGTGTAGCACACGTTGTCCGGGGTGACGGCACAGATGTGGCCGGAGGAGTGCCCCGGTGTGTGCAGGATGCGGAACATGGCTCCCGCCAGCCGGATGGGCCCGTCCACCGGTGGGAGGATCAGGTCCGGGGACGTGCACCATCTCGCTCATCTCCTGCTCTGCCGCATCGGGGGAGACCAGCAGCCGGTAGCACTTCAAATTCAGGATACTGCTGCACATCCCCGCCTCCGGGGCGGTGAGTGCCACGGGAGGTGGTACTTCTCCTGAAAATACCGGTTATTGGCGCAGTGGTCCACATGGGCGTGGGAGCACAGGATGCCTGCCGGCTCCAGCCCGCCTCCAGCAGGGTCTTCTCGATCTCCTCCCGCTCCTTGGCCAGCCCGCTGTCCAGGAGAACACACCGCCGGTCGTCCAGCAGGTACAGGGGGGATCAGCTCGTTGGCCTCCAGCACCCAGGTGCTGCCCTTCACTTGTGTCAGCTTCATCTTCTTCTCCTTTGTCCTCACTTGCCCAGATAGACCATCAGCACCGCCACATCAGCGGGGGGAGACGCCGGACACCCGGCTGGCCTGCCCCAGGTTCCGGGGCCGGATCTGGGCCAGTTTCTGCCGGGCCTCCAGCCGCAGGCCGCCAATGGCCTCATAGTCCAGGTCCGGCGGGAGAGGCCGGTCCTCCAGCTTCTTCATCTCCGCCACCTGCCGCAGCTGCCGGTCGATATAACCCTGATACTTGATGGTGATCTCCACCTCCCGGACAATCTCCCTGGGAAGGGGGGCGCTCCGGGTCGAAGGGAGCCAGCTCCTCATAGGTGATCCTGGGCCGGCGCAGCAGGTCGGCCAGGCCCGGGCCCCATCCCGCACCGGAGGCTCCCCTTTCTCCGCCAGCAGGGTGTCCAAGGCAGCGGAGGGAGGTGTCCCGGCCCGCTCCAGCCGGGCCGACCTTCCCGGTCCACCGCCTCATACTTGACCTGCACCGCCTCCGCCTGCCCGGCTCACCAGCCCCAGCCCGCGGCCGATGGGAGTCAGGCGGCGGTCGGCGTTGTCCTGCCGGTGGAGCAGCCGGTACTCGGTGCGGGAGGTCATCATGCGGTAGGGCTCGTTGGTGCCCTTGGTCACCAGGTCGTCAATGAGCACCCCGATGTAGCCCTGGTCCCGGCGGAGGATCAATGGCGGGCGGCCCAACAGCTTCAGGGCCGCGTTCACCCCCGCCACAAAGCCCTGCACCGCCGCCTCCTCATAGCCGGAGGAGCCGTTGAACTGTCCCGCTCCGTACAGTCCCGGCACCTGCTTGCTCTCCAGGGTGGGCCTCCAGCTGGGTGGGGTCCACGCAGTCATACTCGATGGCGTAGGCCGCCCGGGTCATCTCCGCCCGCTCCAGCCCCGGAATGGTGTGCAGCATCTCCACCTGCACCTCCTCCGGCAGAGAGGAGGAGAACCCCTGGATATACAGTTCCTCCGTGTTCAGGCCCATGGGCTCGACGAACAGCTGGTGGCGGGCCTTGTCCGGGAAGCGGACGATCTTGGTCTCGATGGAGGGGGCAGTACCGGGGACCTACCCCCTCGATGGTCCCGTCGTACAGGGGGAGCGGTCCAGATTGGCCCGGATGATGTCGTGGGTGCGCTGGTTGGTGTAGGTCAGCCAGCAGACCGCCCGGTTCTCCGGCGGGCGCTCTGTCTGGAAGGAGAAGGCCAGCCCCTCCTCATCCCCGGGCTGCAGCTCCATTTTGGAGAAGTCCACGCTGCGGGCGTTCACCCGGGGGGCGTGCCCGTCTTAAAGCGGCGGATGGTCAGGCCCAGCCCGTCAGGCACGCTGTCAGGGGGAAGGCGGCAGCCAGGCCGTCCAGGCCCGGAGTCCCGGACCACGTCCCCACGATGGTGCGCCCCCCAGATAGGTCCCCGTGGCCACCACAGCCGCCTTGACCCGGTAGACCGCCCCGGTGTGGGTGACCACGCCGGACACCGCCCCTCCGTCTGTGAGGATGTCCACCACCTCGGACTGCTTCACCCACAGGTTTTCCTGGCGCTCCAGGGTGTGCTTCATCACCTTTCTGATATTCCCGCCGGTCCGCCTGGGCGGTACTGGATGCAGGGGGGACGGCCCACCCCCAGGGGCAGCCCTTGGCCCCCGGTGCAGCAGTCGGTACTGGATGCAGGCATCTGGTCGGCGCCGCCCGTGCCATCTCTCCCCCCAGGGCGTCCAGCGTGGCCCGGCCAGACGGCCCATCAAATTCCCTCCCGCCGATGGCGGGGTTGCAGGGCATGTTCCCGGCAGGCGGCGTGGATGATCCTCTGCCGCCTGCTCTGTGCATTTCGGGTCATTGTAACACAAAATCGGCCCACGCGCAAGGAAAAGGCCCGGTCCTCGGCCCGCCTCAGCCTACCAGGTCCGCTGCCGCGGCGTGGCTGAGGATATAAATTCCCCTTGTCTGGGCCTCCCCATACCGCTTGTTTTCCTTGACTTTTCCCGGTTCTGTTTATAAAATGGATGGGACACATTG
>VOFC01006339.1_pt1 | contig 20282 bp, 39 predicted proteins | sample 5384161 | NCBI WGS metagenome assembly VOFC01 (sample SAMN12384722, study PRJNA508395) | human gut metagenome | isolation source: healthy gut B | host: Homo sapiens
GAAAAATGCAAGACAAATTATTTATGAACGCTGAAGAAGTTGCCAATATCCTCGGTGTATCCAAGGCGCACGCCTATAAACTCATTCAGCGTTTGAATGGTGAATTGAGTGCCAAAGGATTTATGGTCATTCCCGGTAAAATCAGCCGCCGCTACTTCAGTGAAAAGTTCTACGGCATGAACGACAGGCAATAGGAGGCGATAAAAAATGCCAGCGTACAAAGACAAGGTAAAAAGGCACATGGTGGCGTCCTTTTTACTATGAAAAACTGGACCGGCAAAAAGAAAAAGAAGATGAAGCGCGGCTTCAAGACCAGACGGGAGGCTCTGGAGTGGGAACGAATTTTCCTGCAACAGAAAAACCTCAGATTTGAATATGACATTCGAAGATTTTGTCCCGTTATATATCGCAGATATGAAAAAATCGCTTCAAAGAAAGCACTTGGTTATGAACATTATTCGCACGAAACTGGTTCCCTGCTTTGGAAAGCGCAAAGATGTGCGACATTTGCTCAAAGATGTGATGGCGTGGCAGAATGAAATGATGGGACACCGATCCGAATCAGGAAAAAGCATATTCTCCGGTTTGCCAAAAAAGCACAAAAGAATATGAAAGTGTTAATCGTTGATGCCGATCCACAGTCTGATGTATCCGCAGGATTTAGATATCGTGATTGTGATGACAGTAATGAAACACTTACTGCTCTTATGGATGCTGTAATGAAAGATGAAGATATTCCTTCCGAATGTTTTATCAGACATCAGGCAGAGGGGATAGACATTATCTGTTCTAACATTGGACTGGCAGGTACGGAAGTACAGTTGGTAAATGCAATGAGTAGAGAATATGTATTGAAACAGATTTTATATGGTATCAAGATCAATATGATGTAGTCATTATTGACTGTATGCCATCATTGGGAATGATTACGATTAATGCGCTGGCTGCATCAGATGAAGTCCTCATTCCAGTTGAAGCATCCTACCTGCCAATCAAAGGCTTGCAGCAGTTGTTAAAAACGATCGGTAAGGTTCGTAAAGCAGATTAATCCGAAGTTGCAAGTCGGTGGGATTCTGTTCACGATGGTGGATGCGCATACAAATGATGCCAGAAACAATATGGAGCTGCTTCATAATGCATATGGAAATCAAATTCATGTGTTTGACAATTATATTCCATTTTCTGTCAGGATGAAGGAAGCAGTCAGAGAAGGACAGAGTATTTTCTCTTATGATCCGAAAGGCAAAGCTACAGAGGCTTATCGGAGAGTGACGGAGGAGGTGCTGAAAGATGCCATCTAAAAAAAAAGAGCAACTCCCGTTTCCTTACAGCCGCTTGATGCATTGTTTGGAACAAACGAAGAGACAAACAATGGAATTTGTAAGATAGCAATAGGAAGCCTTCATCCATTTCCAAATCCCGTTTCAAGTAAAGAGATGATAAGAAAATGGAAGAATTAGCAGAAAGCATTACACAATATGGCGTGTTGGTTCCTGGTATTGTGCGGTTGAGAGGGTCTGGTGGTTATGAGCTGGTAGCTGGTCATAGGCGAAAACGAGCATGTGAACTTTGCTGGACTAGAGAAAATGCCTGTTATCATCAAAGATCTTACAGATGATGAAGCGACGGTGATCATGGTAGATTCAACATTCAACGAGAAGAGCTGCTGATCAGCGAAAAGGCATTTGCTTATAAAATGAAATATGAGGCGTTAAAGCGTCAGGGAAAACGATCTGATTTAACTTCTTGCCAAGTTGGCAAGAAGTTGGCGGCGGAAGAAGTCAGTCAGAATACAGGAGATAGTTCCAGACAAATTCTTCGATATATTCATCTGACAGAGTTGATCGCAGAGTTTTTAGAATTGGCAGACGAGAAGAAAGCTTCCCTTTAATACAGCTGTTGAAGTTTCTTATTAAGAACAACAGATATTATTTCAGTATATGAGTAATCACAATATGGTACCTTCCATGAAGCAGGCAAAGGAATTGAAGCAGATTTCAAAAGAGCGGATGTTGACGTATTCAGAAATTGACCAGATTTGCATGAATGAAAGTACTGAAAAAGTTCAGGTGCAGATTCCGGCGAAAAAATTGAAACAATATTTTCCAGAGACATATACAAAGGATCAGATGGAAGAAATTATATTTATGCTTCTGGCATCGTGGGCAGAAAAAAGAGGGGAAAGAATGAGCAATGAAGATACGGCAAGTAGAATACAAGTTTATCTGAAAAAGATAGAAAAGATACGTGTTAAACGGATGAAAAGAGAGAAGTTTAAACATTTGTTGAAAACATTAGGATTATCAACAGGAAGGAAGTGAAAGTATGGCTTTAAAAATTGTACGAAGATATGATGCGAACGGAAGGGAGCTTACTGAGAAAGATATGGAAACCTTTCGATTGGATTCTCCTGTGGTTAGAGAAATATTGGCAAACCTCAATCGGGAGGTGACGGAAGGAATCAGACAGAGAGAAAAAAGGTGACGATTGAAGATGTAATTAAAAAATCAATTCTGCCGCTGCCATTTATACTATTCTGGTTCTGGATCGTATCCACTATCATGAAAGTCAGCGGTAAGACAGATTGGTTCTGGTGGATATTTATTGCCGGATTACCATTTGGAATACATAAAATGCGGCTGATTCTAATCCCAAGGGGAATGGATACCACAGCAACACTTGGGATGGCTGCATTAAGTGTCATCATTGGAGCATTGATCGGAAGTATCATGATTCCAGTGTATGTGATCAGAGCGATATACGTTTTTATACGGTATATCATTGGAAAATAGAAGATTATTTGATAAGAGGCAGGCTTGCGAAAAAAAAATCGTAAGTCTGCCTCTTTTTTTGTGCCTAAAAATCAGGCAATTCAGGGTAAATCCCTTTTGCAAATATATAGTTTGGAGGATTTTATTATGAGAGAACGCATTGAAAGCAAGCATGTAACAAAAGGAAATCAAAAGTCAGATGCCGGTAATTCCGGTGGAAATTGTTAAAGAAAGAGGCTGTACGTTCTGCCCGTATTATCTGGGCAATTATGAGAAACAGCCACGTTGTATGATGAAAAATTGTGCCTGGGATGATGAAAATGAGCGTTTCCATCCGGTTCTTCGTGGACTGATCCCATTTTATAAAGAGAAGATGGAAAAAGCAGGAGAAAAGTTCCTTGCAGTGAAACAGATTTATACAACACTGCTAGGAATGTTTGCAGATGAAATGAGGCAGGAAGAGTTGGAAAAAGATGAATGTTACGGATGTGCCTATGGAAAATGTGGTCCATGTATCGGTATCTGTTACAAATCAATGAAAGTATAGGAGGGTTAAGCCAATGAATACAACAGTTATTTCCGGGAGATTGGTAAGAAATCCTGGATACAACGAAGTGGAGAATGAAAAAGGACTTCATAAGATTGCCAAGTTTGTTCTGGCAGTCAGAAGAAATTATTCCGATGAAGTCAGTTTCATTCCGGTAAAGGCTTTTGCAAAGAAAGCAGAATTTGCCAGAGATTATCTGATGCAGGGAACGAAGGTCATGGTGGAAGGCGAGATTGTCACAGGTAATTATGAAGATAAGGATACCGGGAAAAAGATCTATACCACCGAAGTGTATGCAAACCGGATTGAATTCGCAGGTGCAAAAATGGTTGACAGACCACCATTTCCAGAAGATGCGGAAGGGTTCTTAGAGATCCCGGAGGGCATGGAAGAGGAAATGCCGTTTAGATAGAGGAGGATAAAAGATGGTTTCAGTAGATCAGGCGTATATGGTAGGGCATATGAAAAATGCCGATGGAAGTATCAATAACAAAAATGTAGTGCTGTCAGCAGCATGTGAAGCGGCGGAACTGTTCCAGTGCATGATGTCAGTAAACCAGAAACTGGAGGACTGGCAGAGATTTAATCACACTTTGGAGATGCATCTTGAGAAGTGTGGAATGTGAGAAAATCCATGATATTTGTCAGGCAGTATATGGGATGAAACATCCGTCCGATGAACTGGAAGGATTGTATCTGGCAAGAGAGGATGAACAGATATGCCTTCTGTATTATCAGGTATTCGTGGGGATGTTGGAAATCAATATTAATTCAGCCGAAGTGCTGTACAAAAAGAAGGAGAAAATAATCAATGAGTAAGATGGAGTATATGCCGGTAGATTGTCTGCAGGTGCCGAAGGTGCTATTCCAGGTGGAAGAATTCAAAAATCTATCAAATACAGCAAAGATTTTTATACAGCTTATTTCTGGATCGTTTGAAATTTGCGGTACAGAATGGCTGGGTAGATCATAATGGAGATTGTTTGTTGTCTATCCAGAAAAGTGAAATGAAGAAAAGATCTGAATACGACTCGATATGGCGTAGATCAGGCAGTACAGGAACTGGTTAAGATTGGAAAGCTGGTGCGTATTGTTCAAACGATGAAAGGCGAACCACTTTTTATATCAATGATATTTATGAAAATGAGATGGAGGAAGAATCAATGATGACATTAGACAGAATTATGGCAAATATGCAGATGGAAGAAAGAGAAATTATCATGGACAAGATGGTGGCAGCATCCAGAGATATTCTGGAGAACAATTGCAGATATGGGATATATTGATGAATATGAAACACTTTAACTGCAATGGAAGAGAGAGGATACCAGGATGAAGCTTGGAGAGATGGATATTGATCAAATTCAGGCTGATGGATATGAGTTTGGCATGGATCTTGCGTTTGGAATTCTGGAGGAAAATGAAAAAATCCCTGCTCGTGTGTTAGATATTCAGAAATATGTGAACAGACAGTATGAAAGCTGTTCAAAAAAGAAGTTTATGAAAGTTCCTGGGAAACCCTCGTTCATGAATGGGGAAATGATGAAGGTTTTATTGGTGATATGTATGCTTTGCAATAAAGTTAAAGAAATTATTATTTGGATGAAATGATTCAGTCATTTCAATTTTGTGTTTGATGAGATGTGTCATGGTACAGGTAGTGCGGCAAATTGTGATTTCGATGTAGAAGAGTAGGAAAATATTATGGCAGATTTTGAATATTTCAGAGCAGAAGAATCTGACCAGTTTTCTTTTTTTCGGATACCCAAAGCTCTGTTCACAGAAAAAGAGTTTGCAAGCCTGTCCACAGACGCAAAGCTCCTTTACGGAATTCTGCTTGATCGAATCAGCCTATCCAAGAAAAAATGGATGGATTGATAGTGATGGTTATGTCTATATCATTTACACGATCGCAGAATTGCAGGAGCTGTTGCGAATGTCGCATACGACAGTGACAAAGCTTCTTTATGAGCTTGACAGTGTGCATGGGATTGGATTGATCGAACGGTATCGGCAGGGGAATAATCGTCCCTCTGTCATATACGTGAAAAATTTTGTGAAACGGATTAGAGGAAAGCCAGTAAGATACTTTTGCCTCTGGAACGCCAGGACCTGGAACTCCAGACTGCAAGGAATTGGAAATCCGGATTGCAAGAAACTGGAAGTCCGGAACGCAAAAAATAGAAGTCCGGACTGCAAGAATCTGGATGGAAGTAATACTAAGATAAATAAGACTGAAAAGAATCATACTGATAAGAGTAAGGGCAATACTCCCGCTTTGGAAGAAAAATTCGGTCTGTATGGGAGATTTAAAAATGTTGTTCTGTCGGAAGCTGAACTGCGGGAGCTGATGATGCTTTTTCCATGGGATTACCAGAAACGAATTGATCATCTTTCTGTTTATATGAAATCCAGTGGAAAAAGAATATCAGAACCATTTTGCAACAATCTGTCTTTGGGCAGAACGGGATGGAGCCAGGGCAGGAATGGATAAATATGAATTTCAGGAAGGAGAAAGCCTGTGATGGAAAAACAAAGTAACAGCAGATTATCTGGATGAAGAGGGATGTCTTCATTGTGGTATCTGTGGAAAAAAGAAGAAAACAGATGAAAGTTAGTCTGATGGGATTTGAGCATGTAGTGTCCTGTTTGTGCGAATGCGAGGTAAAAAGCCAGGCAGGAACTAGATGAGAAGATGCAGCGGGAAGAAGCACAGCGGCAGCTTTATCAGAGAAAATCCGTCGGACTTCGGGAAAGAAGATTCTGGGAATGGAAATTTGAAAAAGACAACGGAAGCAACCAGAAGATACTAATCGCCAGGCAGTATGTAGAAAACTGGACAGGTATGAAGAGAGAAAATGTAGGATTGCTTTTGATGGGACCAGTTGGAACCGGGAAAAGTTTCTTTGCAGGCTGTATTGCAAATGCACTTTTGGAACAGGGAGAACGTGTCATGATGACGAATTTTTCCAGGATCCTAAACGAAATGACCAGCTATCAGGCAGATAAGAACCAGATTATACAAAATCTTGTGGATTATCCGCTGCTGATTATTGATGACTTGGGAATAGAACGAAATTCCGAGTTTGCTTTGGAGCAGGTCTATAATGTGATAGACAGCCGTTATTGTAAAATGCTTCCGCTGATCGTAACAACGAATCTGGGACTGAATGAAATGAAATCTACAGATTTGGATACTGCCCATCAGCGTATTTACAGTAGAATACTTGAAATGTGTGTTCCCATCTATTGTGGTGGAGAAGATAAGAGAAAAGAAGAAGGGACAGAAAAAACTCGTACAGGTGCAGAACCTGATTACCGGTTAATCTGTCTTTTTTTTCATTAAAGGGGTGATTGCCATGATTACAGATCTGGACAGCAGTTGAATCGCTGAAAGGAGGGAAAAGTTATGCAGGAAGAGGTAACTCAGAAAACGGTCACGTTCTGTATTCGGGCTACTAAGATTACGGCAGACCTGTTGAAAAAGGTTCTTGTTGCGTATCTGCGTCATCAGAAGCAGAAATCAGTAGAGAAGAAAGCACAGAAAAATCAGCCGAAACAGGGAAAGGTCACGGTAAAAGAGCTGGCAAAACAGAATGTTCTCGAAAACGCCCCAGAGGTGGGGTGCGCTACCTATAGGTCTAGGATCTATAAAATACCTATGGTTAGAATGTTTACCTCGTCGGGTAAACTGACGAAATCCGCGAATGTACGGGTCTATAAGAAGACCATATAGAAATGTATGGGTGCGTTAAAGCGCAGTCAGTGTGGTTTAGTAAAAATTTTCCCTCTGAACGACCATGCTGTGTTAAAGGCGCATCCAAGCTGACAGGACTAAAGCGGAGACCTAACGGTATATGTACAGATAGAATTATCGGAACGTGGAAAGGCACCAGATTCCATTAGGGGATAGCCTGACGAAGAAAATAAGCAGGTGAACTGGTGCTGAAAAGCCGTGATCGAACTTATGATGAGTTCTGCGAAAAAAAGAAGAACTCGGAGGAATGGTCACAAGTCGGTTGAAATAAACAGGCATTATTCAGTCCTATGATAAGGATTACGAGTAAGACTAAAAGGGTCACTTTCGATGGGAGGTGATGCCTTATGCCAAAAAAAGTAAAACATTATGTGTAGATGACCTGCGTCACGCAGAGTATTACGGAATGCAAAGTACTTTTTTGATGAACTATATCAAAAAAGTCAGAACGGTGAAGTATTCGAGAATCTTATGGATTTGATACTGAGCAGGGATAACATTTTACTTGCGTACCGAAACATTAAAGCAAACAAAGGCAGCTACACGGCAGGCACAGACAAAAAGAACATCACAGACATTGGGAGTCTAAATCCTGATGATGTGGTATAAAAAGAGTGAGATTTATTGTCACGGGAAGCAAGCACGGCTACAGACCTAAGCCTGTTAGACGGAAAGATATCCCGAAACCAAATGGAAAAACACGTCCGCTGGGAATCCCATGCATATGGGATAGGTTGATACAGCAATGTATCAAGCAGATCATGGAACCAATCTGCGAAGCAAAGTTCTGCAATAATAGTTATGGATTTCGTCCGAATAGATCCGTTGAACATGCCATTAACAGAACCTACACCATGCTTCAAATGATGAATCTTCATTATGTTATTGAGTTTGATATTAAAGGATTTTTCGATAACGTAAATCATAGCAAGTTAATCAGACAGATATGGTCGCTGGGTATCCATGATAAAACGCTGATTTTTATTATCAAGCGAATACTAACAGCTCCAATTAAAATGCCCGATAATACAACGGTACTGCCCAACAAGGGTACACCACAGGGAGGAATTATCTCACCATTACTGGCAAACATCGTTCTAAATGAATTGGATTGGTGGATAGCTAGTCAATGGGAGGAAAATCCGATTGCTATAAGCAGAGGGCGAGAAAGAATAATCGGAAAAACTAAAGTTTTTGATAAAAGCCATGGTTATAGGATTATGAAAAACACAGAAATGAAAGAAATGCATATCATTCGGTATGCGGATGATTTCCGGATTTTCTGTAGAACGAAAGAGGATGCAGTCAGGACAAAAGAAGCGGTTGCGGCGTGGATTGAAGAGAGGTTGAAATTAGAGGTGTCCCCGGAGAAAACAAGGATCGTGAACACCAGAAAACGGTGGTCAGAATTTCTTGGATTCAAAATAAGGGTAAGGCTGAAGCATCATAAATATGTGGTGCAGTCGGCAATCTGTGACAAAAGGTTGAAATTGAAAGAGCAAAGCTAGTGGAACAAGCGAAAAACATCGCAAAACCCCGAGAGAAAAAAAGCTGTTTATCAGAAATCCAGCTATATAACTCTATGGTGTTAGGCATACAGAATTATTATCAGCTTGCCACCTGTATCAGTATTGATTGCAGAGAACTCCATAGGCGAGTAATGACAGTTTTGACGAACAGGTTAAATACAGAAACAGGAAGTATGCTAAAACATGAGGGTGGAACTATCACCCAAGCAGAAAAGGAAAGAGTCGGACAGTCAAAAATGATTCGATATGTTTCAGGAATTGACCAGATGATCTATCCGATTGCATTCATCAAAAATAAAATACCGATGGCGAAGCGATCAATCGTTTGTAGCTATACAAAAGAAGGTCGTGCTCCGATTCATACAGAACTTAACCTTAATCAGTATGTTCTGAAAGGACTGAGAGAAAAAAATATCCGTTGGTCATAGCACAGAATACCATGACAGTAAAATATCTTTATTTTCTGCTCAAAAGGGAAAATGTGCAATCAGTGGAGAAGAATTCGCAGATGCGGAACATGTAGCTGTATGGCTCAAAGTACCAAGAGCACTTGGTGGATTTGAAAGATATAAAAACATGGTTCTGATTCACAAAAATATCTGATTCTGTTACAAGAACTGCCCCAAGCAGTAATAAAAGACCTGATAAAAACACTCAATATCACAAAAAAGATGCTCGTGAAAATCAATAGTCTGCGAGAGCAGGCGAACCTGTCAGCAATAATATAAAACTTAAATTTGGTGACTGATTAAATGTCTCAGTTTTGGTGAATGTATATGGCGTTTTTTAGCAGTGCAATTACAACTTTAAAAACTCTTGTAGTCGCAATCGGCGCAGGTCTTGGCGTGTGGGGTGTCGTAAACCTTCTGGAAGGATATGGAAATGACAATCCCGGTGCTAAGAGCCAGGGCATCAAACAGCTGATGGCTGGTGCCGGAATCATGCTGCTGGGAACTACCCTGATTCCACAGCTGGCAACATTGTTCTCTTAAGAGGAGTGGTAGATGAACACCATCATTGAGAGAATTACGGAAGCGATAAAGGATATCCTGATCGGGCTTATTAAGTCCTGTTTGGATAACATGTTCACGTCTGTCAATGAGCAGGTGGGAACCATAGCCGGGCAGGTGGGACAGACACCGCAGGGATGGAATGCCGGAATCTTCAATCTGATCCAGAACATTTCCCAAACGGTGATTGTCCCCATTGCGGGACTGATCATCACATTTGTCCTGTGCTATGAACTGATTACGATGGTAACGCAAAAAAACAATTTCCATGAATTTGAGACTTATAACATTTTCCTCTGGATCTTTAAGGCGTATGTAGCCATTTATCTGGTGACGAATACGTTCAATATCACGATGGCGGTCTTTGATGTTGGTCAGCATGTGGTCAACAATGCAGCCGGGGTGATATCACGGAAACACTGCGGTGGATGCAACAGAAGCAATTTCACGGATTGTGGATGCCCTGGAGGATATGGAGTTAGGGGATTTGTTCTTGTTATCCATGGAAACGATGTTGATCAGTGTTACCATGCACATTCTGTCAATTATCATTACGGTAATCTTGTACGGAAGAATGATAGAGATTTACCTTTATACTTCCATAGCACCAATTCCGTTTGCCACCATGACCAATAAGGAATGGGGTAATATCGGAAACAACTATTTAAAAGGCTTGTTCGCACTGGCATTTCAGGGATTCTTCATGATGGTCTGTGTGGGAATTTATGCAGTTTTAGTAAATGCAATGACCATATCCAGTGACCTTCATGCAGCAATGTTTTCAGTAGCTGCTTATACCGTGATTCTTGCATTTTCATTATTCAAGACCGGAAGCCTTAGCAAATCAATATTCAATGCCCATTAGCGGGCAGGAAAGGAGCGCATACCATGGCGTATGTACCAGTACCCAAAGACCTTACAAAGGTCAAAACAAAAGTAGCATTAAATCTGACAAAGCGGCAGCTGATTTTCTTTTCACTTGCCGCAGTTGCGGGAATTCCGTTTTATCTGTTCATGAGAAAACCAATCGGTTCCAGTATCGCTGCCATTCTGATGGTAACGATCATGCTTCCATTTTTCTTCATGGCGATGTATGAAAAAGACGGGCTTCCCTTTGAAAAAGTGGTGGCAAATATCATTCGACAGAAGTTTATATGTCCGTCAGTAAGACCATATAAGACAGAAAATTTTTATCAGGAGATTTCCACCCTTGTAAAAAGGAGGGTGTGCCGGATGGCAAAAAAGACAAAGCAGGAGGCTCAGCAGGAGCGTCTGTCCCTGGCGGAAAAAAGAAACCGTCAGGAAAGAAGAAACAAAAAAAGCAGAAAAGAAAGAGAACAGGAAAAGCGTAGAAAGAAGCAGGAACGGGACCGCAGGAAACAGAAAAATATTCCTACAACTGCGCAGCAGAGTATTCCGTATATTCGGATGCTGCAGGATGGTATTTGCCAGGTGACAAAGAACTTTTTCTCCAAGACGATTCAGTTTTATGACATCAACTATCAGCTTGCTTTAAATGAGGATAAGACCACGATATTTGAGAATTACTGTGATTTCTTAAATTACTTTGATTCTTCCATCAGTGTGCAGCTGTCCTTTATCAATCAGCAGGTGGATGTGGCTGAATTTGAGAAAAGCATTGACATTCCTGATCAGAACGATGACTTCAATGCCATTCGTGATGAGTACCGTACTATGTTGAAAAATCAGCTTTCACAAGGGAAACAATGGTCTGGTGAAAGACCAAGTATATCACTTTTGGAATCGAAGCAGAAAACCTGAAGGTGGCAAGACCAAGGCTTGAAAGGATTGAAGCCGATATCCTGAATAACTTTAAAGGTCTTGGGAGCCCAGGCGCATTCACTAAATGGTCTGGAAAGGCTGGAGATTCTGTATCATGTGTTCAACCAGGATCGGATTGAACCATTTAAGTTCCAGTACAAGATGCTGCCAGAAACAGGGTTAAAGACCAAAGACTTTATTGCACCAACTTCCTTTAACTTTTCCAAGAATCAGACATTTATGATGGGAAAGACCATGGGGAGTGTGAGTTATCTGCAGATTCTGGCACCGGAGCTTACAGACCGGATGCTTGCAGATTTCCTGGATGTGGATGACAGCATCAATGTCAATATTCATATCCAGTCCATTGACCAGAGTTCTGCGATCAAGATGATCAAGAGCAAGATTTCAGATTTGGATAAGATGAAGATTGAAGAGCAGAAGCGGGCAGTACGTTCCGGTTATGATATGGACGTGCTTCCATCGGACCTTGTGACTTATGGAGAAGAGGCGAAGAACCTGTTGGAAGATCTGCAGTCCAGAAATGAGCGAATGTTTCCTTGTAACGGTTCTGGTGATGAATACCGCAAGGAAGCGTCAGAAACTGGATAACAATATTTTCCAGGTGCAGGGAATTGCACAGAAATATAACTGTTCTTTAAAACAACTGGATTATCAGCAGGAAGCAGCACTGATGTCCTGTATTCCACTGGGAGTCAATCGAATTGAAATTCAGAGAGGGCTTACCACATCTTCAACAGCGATCTTTCGTGCCATTTACGACACAGGAACTGTTTCAGGAAGGGGAAGCTCTTTATTATGGATTGAATGCATTATCCAACAACATGATTATGGTTGATCGGAAACGTTTGAAGAACCCGAACGGACTGATTCTTGGTACACCGGGTTCCGGTAAGTCCTTCTCAGCAAAAGAGAAATTACAAACTGCTTTCCTGATTACGGAAGACGATATTATTATTTGTGATCCAGAAGCCGAGTATTATCCACTGGTGCAGGCACTGCACGGACAGGTAGTTCCGGATTTCACCGGTATCAGACCAGTATATCAATCCAATGGATCTGAACCTGAATTATTCCGAGGAAGATAATCCACTGTCACTGAAAGCAGATTTTATTCTGTCTTTGTGTGAGCTGATTGTTGGAGGAAAGAATGGACTGGAGCCGGTAGAAAAGACGATCATTGACCGCTGTGTACGGCTAGTCTATCAGGAATATCTCGCTGATCCGGTGCCAGAGAAGATGCCGATACTGGAGGATTTATATAATCTGTTGCAGAAAACAGGAAGAGCCGGAAGCACAGCGGCTGGCTACTTCATTAGAGATCTACGTTACAGGCTCCCTAAATGTATTTAATCATCAGCACAAACGTGGACATCAACAACCGTATCGTCTGCTTTGACATCAAAGAGTTGGGAAAACAGCTGAAGAAGATCGGGATGCTTCATCGTCCAGGACCAGGTTTGGAACAGGGTAACGGTTAACCGTTCCGCCCATAAATCGACCCGGTACTATGTGGATGAGTTCCATCTTCTTTTGAAGGAGGAGCAGACCGCAGCCTACAGTGTGGAGATATGGAAGAGATTTCGTAAATGGGGTGGTATCCCAACTGGCATCACCCAGAATATTAAGGATCTTTTAGTCTTCCAGGGAGATAGAGAATATATTTGAAAATTCAGATTTTATTTATATGCTGAACCAGGCTTCCGGAGACAGGCAGATTCTGGCTAAGCAGCTGAATATCTCACCAACCCAGCTGTCTTATGTAACCAACAGTAATGAGGGTGAAGGACTTCTGTTCTATGGAAATGTCATTATCCCATTTGTAGACAGATTCCCGAAGAATTCCCTCTATAAGATTATGACAACTCGCCCAGAGGAGACAGCCGAAGCAGGGTTAAATCAAAGGAGAAAGCAATGGTACGAGCAATTTCATATGTATTAACTTTTAGTGGCGGTGCTGTATTTGGCATCGCTTTTTCTCTGTTTATTACAGGCAGGGAAAGGGTATCCGAAGAAGGAGGAGTAATCAGTGGCAGAACAGAGAATGAAAGTCAGAGATAAGAAAGTCCAAAAAATGACCAAGGATGGTCTGGTGGAAGAAAACCTGACAGATAAATCTTCTGTTCGTGTCAGTAACCGTGCCAGTGATGTGCAGATGGGAAGAAAACAGGGGGAAAAAAGAAGAAAACCTTGTGGATAAGTCTCCCCGCCAGTCTGAACGGAGTGGGAAAAATATTCGACCCTCTGTGCAAAAAATCCAGAGATGCACCGGAACTGATACGGGCAGAGAAGCAAAGTGAGGATCTTGGACAAAATAGTAAGCAGCAAAACCGGAAAAGAATCCGTGCTGAAGTCGGAAAAGAATCCAGACTTGCAGAAGAATCCGAAGCCGGACAGTTAGGGAGACTGAAAGAAAAACGTGCTGATCTATCAGAAAACAGAGGAGACAGCCGGAAAAATCAGACAGGCGGCAGCAAAAAGCCAAAACAAAAAAAACAACGTTTGAAATTTGCTTATGAGGAAACTGGTGCTTCTGTGAAAAATGACAAAGATATGGAGAAATTGAACCAGATGGATACGGATGGAGTCAATTTCCGCCATCAGAAACAGAAAGAAAAAGCCAAAAAAGTTTTCTTATGAAGAAGCAAAAAAAGAAGAAGGAAGCAAAGCAGCATTCCAAGAAAGGCACAGGTCTATCAGGCAAATGAAGGAGAATCTCCTGGAAAGAAAAAATCCGTTTGAAGTTTGGTGAAGGGGAATCTGTGAAAACAGAAAAAGCTTCTGTTGTCAAGAAAGCAGGAAGTGCAGCTTCCGCAGCATTGCACCGTGAGATCAGCAAAAATGAAGACGATAATGCGGCGGTAGAAGGTGCCCATAAGTTAGAAGAAAGCGGCGAAGGTGTTTACCGGCTGGAACAGAGAAGTGCCAGACGCAGGAAACAGAGGGCATTCAGAAAAAGAAGCAGACTTGAAAGACAGGAAGAGAAACAGACACAGGCGGCAGCCCGTCAGGAGCAGAAGAAGCTGAAAAAGCAGATTCAGAAGCAACAGATCAAACGGGATTATGCCAAAGCGAAGCGAAGTGAACAGACAGTAGGAACAGCTGCAAAAGGTACGATTGATTATATCAAGAAGATTGGCGGCAAAGTGACCAACTTTTTAAAGAAAACCGGAAGGTGTATATCAGTGTAGCAGTTCTGATCGGATTGATGTTTCTGATCATAACGAATGTCACGTCATGCTCTGCAGTGTTTTTACAAAATGTAATCACTTACACCGGGACCAGTTATCTGTCATCGGATCAGGCAATCCGGGAAGCGGAATTGTATTATACACAGCTGGAAGCTAATCTGCAGGAGCGGATCAACAACATGGAATCTGAAGAACCGGGACATGAGGAATACCGATATAACATCGGACCTATTGAGCATGATCCGTTTATCCTGATCAGTTATCTGTCAGCAAAGTATGAAGAATTTACGTTTGAACAGGTCAAGCCGGAGCTGGATGCTTTGTTTGCAGAGCAATATCATCTGACTACGGAAGCGGTGAATGAGACTGTGACAGAGACAGCAACTGTAAGAGTTGGAGAATCTTTGGGACAGGTTGTAACAAGCGGATATTGTAATTGTCCAATCTGCTGTGGTATTTGGAGTGGAGGACCAACTGCCAGTGGAGCATATCCAACAGCCAATCACACCTTAGCGGTAGATGCTTCCAATCCGTTTGTACCAATGGGAACAAAGGTGGTAATGAATGGTGTGGAATACACAGTTGAGGATACCGGAGCCTTTGCAAGATATGGTGTACAGTTTGACGTCTACTATGATAATCATGCGGCAGCATCTGCACATGGACATCAAACCTGGGAATGTTATTTGGCAGATGATAATGGAAGTCAGGAAGTCGAAGTGACCAGAATCAGAGATGTGGACACGCTGAATGTAACATTGACCAGTGGAAACCTGATGTCAATCTGTCAGGACAGGTTGGGATTTTTCCAGAAAGAACTGTTCAGTGCCTACAACGATACACAAAGGCAACTTGCAGATGTTTGCAACACCGGTTGATTTTAACTGGTACTCCAGTGTGACCAGCTATTATGGATACAGGATTCATCCAATATCAGGAGCAAATCAGTTACACAATGGTATGGATATCGGAGCACCGGAGGGAACAAAAGTGATGGCAGGACTGACCGGAACAGTTACAACTTCTGCTTATAACGACAGCTATGGCAATTACGTTTAATCAAGGACAGAAAAGGCTATGAACTGCGGTATGCACATTTAAGCAGCCGGAGTGTATCTGCAGGTGCATCCGTCACGAAAGGTGATGAGATCGGTCTTGTAGGAAATACCGGAAATTCTACAGGAAGCCATCTTCACATTGAACTTTTGAAAAATGGAGAGCGGTTAAACCCGATCTTTTATCTGGAAACAGGAGAAGGGGCAGGCTTTGGCGGCAATGAATATACCAGTGAAGCAGCACAGCGTTTGTTGGAAAGAGGCAGCGAGATATCTTGGGACACCATATGTATGGGGTGGATATTCGCCAAGTGGATTTGACTGTTCTGGATTCGTAAGCTACTGTCTGGTTCATTCCGGGGTAAGAAATACGGGAAGGCTGACAGCACAGGGACTGTACAACATTTGTACGCCAGTATCCCAGTCAGAAGCACAGCCAGGAGATCTGATCTTCTTTACCGGAACCTACGATGCAGGAGAACCAGTAACGCATATTGGAATCTATGTGGGCAATGGTCAGATGATCCATTGTGGACATCCAGTGCAGTACACGTCCATCAATTCCCCATACTGGCAGAGTCATTTCTATGGATTCGGACGATGGTAAGAAAAAAGGGAGGTGCATCAGCCGTCCGGAAAGGAGAAGCGATGAAAAGTCTTGAAAAAGCAACGGCAGATTATGAGAAAGCCAAGGAAAAAATGGAAGCATCCAAAGCCAGATATGAAGCAGACTTAAAGCGTTTCAAGGCTGCGGAGATTGCCAAAACAGAAGCGGAAAATCTGGAAATTGTAAGAATTATCCGTGCAATGGATATGAGTATTCCGGAATTGGAAGCTTTACAAAAAGAGAATGAAAATGAACTGCCCGGCAGGGTAGAAATACAGAAGGAGGAAACAAAAGCCGATGATGAATCTGGAAAAAATGAAACAGAAGAAGAGAACAATTACTAAAAAAAGTAGGGTAAAAAGAGTCTTGCTTGCAGCAACGACATTTCTTTGCCTGACAACACCTTTGCTCCAGACACAGACTGCTTATGCAGCTGAGAATACCACGCCTGCAATCACGATTGAGAAACCGGATGGATGGAAACAGGGAGAAACAACCATTGCTGTTACGGTAGATGCTAGCCATATGCCGGAAGGTTTCTCAATAGCAAAAATTGAAGCAAAAGCAGGAAAAGATGGGAGCTGGCAGGATGTAACCGGAAGGGGAAGTATCACGATCACTGGAAACCAGACAGTGTATGTGCGTGTGACAGATGGTGAGGGGAAGGTCTATGAGCAGAATCGTTCTATTAAGTGTTATGACACGGAAAAGCCGACACTCTCTGCTTCCCTGACAGATGGTGTACTGACGATTCAGGGGAATGATACAGTATCCGGGATTACTGCAGTAACAGTTAATGGCACCACTTATACAGATCTGAAGGATGGAATGCTGAGAGTGCAATTGACACAGAAAGATTTTACAACAAAACAGATTGAAATCACGGTAACGGATGGTGCTGGAAATACTTCTGAAAAGTATGTGTTGCAGAATCCTTACTATGAATGGGCAAAGAAGCAGGCAGAGAAACAGAAAACTTCCAGTGACAGCAATGGTGCAATGGCAACTACGACCAGTGCAGATGCAATGGGGACTGAAAAACAACGACTTCTCCGCTTCCGCAGGATGCACAGGCTTCTGAGCCGACAGATGCAAAGGAACCGTGGATGATCGGACAGTAACAGGTATTGAGGAACAGCTTAATAAAGAAGGCGAGACAGCAGATTCTGTTACTAAAACAGCTACGGAAGGCACAAAAGAGTTTTATACCATTTCAACTAAGAGTGGTAAGATTTTCTATCTGATTATTGACAATTCAAAATCTCAGGATAATGTGTATTTCCTTACAGAAGTCAGTGAAAAAGATCTGATGAACTTCACACTTTCTGATTCGGTGACACTTCCGGAAGTGGATATGGTTTATGCAGAACCAGAGAAAAAAGCAGAGGAAGAAAAACCGGAAACGACAGAGTCAGCCGAGAAAGATACGGTAGAGGATGATATCCAGATGCCTGAAGATAAAAAGTCCATTTGGAACGTATCTTCTGATTGCACTGGTTGCAGTAGGAGCTGCGGCAGGTGGTTATTACTTGAAAGTCTACAAACCGAAACATGAATATGATGATGAAGATGAGATGGAAGAGGATGAAAATGAAGATTCAGAGTCCGAAGATTCAGAGTCTGAAAAGCGGGAAGTAGACGATGCAGATGAGCAGGAAGAAAGTATAGAACCAGAAATCCTGAGAGACGAGGATTTTGATGATGCTGTGCTGGAAGATGAAGAAGAGGAGCAGGAGTAAATGAAATTAGTGATTGCAGAAAAGCCATCGGTTGCGATGGCACTGGCTTCCGTGATTGGAGCCAGAACAAGAAAAGATGGCTACGTGGAAGGAAACGGTTATCTCGTTACCTGGTGCGTAGGACATCTAGTTGGATTATGTGATGCATCAGAATACGATGAAAAATATAAAAAATGGAGATATGATGATCTGCCGATTGTGCCAGAATGTTGGAAACATAGGGTATTGGAAGGTACAGAAAAAGCAGTTTGGAATCTTAAAAAACTTATGAGAGATTCCAAAGTAGATGAAGTGATCTGTGCCACTGATGCCGGGCGGGAAGGTGAACTAATCTTCCGTCTGGTGTATGAGCAGGCAGGATGCAAAAAGCCGATGAAGCGACTCTGGATCTCATCTATGGAGGAACAGGCAATTAAAGATGGATTTGCGTCATTAAAAGACGGTTCGTGTTATGACAGTCTCTACCAGTCAGCTCTTTGCAGGGCAAAGGCAGACTGGCTGGTGGGAATCAATGCGAGCCGTCTTTTTTTCTGTTCTGTATAACCAGAATCTGAAAGTTGGAAGAGTACAGACACCAACACTTGCCATGATCGTGGATCGAAATCAGAAGATCAAGGAATTTACCAAAGAGAAATATTATATGGCTCATATTAAATTTGATGATATGGATGCAGTCACAGAGAATTTTCAGAAAAAAGAGGATGCAGATAAAGTGGCTGCAGAGTGTCAGGAGCGCATGTGCGAAGTGGAAAGGATGATGTGAAAGAAAAAACGGTCCGCCCTCCGAAGCTCTATGATTTGACCACTCTGCAGAGGGAAGCAAACAGAATGTTTGGTTATACCGCACAGCAGACGCTGGATGCTGTGCAGGAGATGTATGAGCAGAAGCTTGTCACTTATCCGAGAACAGACAGCCAGTATCTGACAGATGAGATGGGAGAAAGTACAGAAACTCTGATTCAGATGTTATTTGGGAAAATGCCCTATGCCGAAGGGCTGGAATATCAACCGGACGTGAGTAAGGTATTAAATTCAAAGAAAGTATCCGATCACCATGCGATTATCCCAACCATGGAAGTAGCCAAAGCAGATATTGGTGAACTGAAAGAACGAAGCTGCAAGATTTTGTATTTGATCAGTGCCAGGGTACTGACAGCAACCGCAGATCCTTATATTTATGAGAGTCATAAATGTCAGATTACCTGCAATTATCATACGTTTTATCTCAATGCAAAGAAAACAAAACAGGAAGGGTTCAAGACGATTGAGAAAAAACTGAAACAGTTCTTTGGCGTAAAGATTGAGAAAGAAGAGCAGCCACCGAAACAGTACACAGAAGATACCCTGCTTTCTGCGATGGAACGTGCAGGGAATGAAGAACTGACCGAAGATACAGAAAAGAAAGGACTTGGTACTCCGGCAACAAGGGCAGCAATCATTGAAAAACTGATTCAGTCTGGTTTTGTGAAAAGGGAAAAGAAAAAATCTGGTGCCGACAGATGATGGTAATGTATTGATTACAGTTCTGCCAGATGAGATTAAATCTCCGAAGATGACCGCAGAGTGGGAAATGGCATTGAATCACATTGCCCAGAATACAGAGACAGCAGATGAATTCCTAAATGGGATTACAGAACTGATGCAGGAACTGGTTGCCAGGTATCAGGGAATTTCAGAAGAAAAGAAAAATCAGTTTCAGGGGAAAAGCAAAAGGAGAAGTCATTGGCAAATGTCCCCGTTGTGGAGCTGATGTCCGGGAAGGAAAAGTAAACTTTTTACTGTTCTGACCGGAATTGTGCTTTTTACCTTGTGGAAGAATGATAAATTCCTTGCAAGCCAGGGAAAAAGATGGATAAGACGACAGCAAAGAAGTTCCTGTCTAAAGGAAAAATCCATTATAAGGATCTGGTATCAAGAAAAACAGGGAGACAGTATGAAGCAACTGTGGAAATGGTTGATCCCGGCGAGGAAATGTGCAGTTCAATCTGAGTTTTCCGCAACGATAAGTAGTGTATTGCAGGCAGTCTAAGGACTGTCTGTTTTAATACAAATATATGAAAGAGAGGACCTTAGCATGAAGAAAAAAGGTAATTTTAGAAAAGTAGTATCTGGTTTGCTGGCAGGCATGACAATGCTTAGTACAGTGCTATCTCCGATGACGGCATATGCAGCGGAGATCCAGCCAGAGGAAAAACCTCCACTTTATGAGGAAGTGAAAAGACCTTCTGGATGAAGATGAGGTGGTGACTGCCAAAGATTATGAAATTGAAACA
>VOFC01004542.1_pt1 | contig 20265 bp, 36 predicted proteins | sample 5384161 | NCBI WGS metagenome assembly VOFC01 (sample SAMN12384722, study PRJNA508395) | human gut metagenome | isolation source: healthy gut B | host: Homo sapiens
GTACATTTACCCAGATTTTGTCACACTAAAACGTGTTAAAAGAGATGAAGTTATTCCTCATAGATGCATATGCATTGATTTATCGGTCTTACTACGCTTTTATCAAGAACCCGCGTATCAACTCCAAAGGTGTGAATACCTCCGCCATTTTCGGTTTTATCAACAGTCTCGAGGATGTATTAAAACGTGAGAACCCAACTCATATAGCGGTGGCCTTTGACCCGAAGGGACCGACTTTCCGCCATGAGGCCTTCGAGCAATACAAGGCACAACGGGAAGAGACGCCGGAAGATATCCGTCAGTCGGTCCCTATCATTAAAGAAATCATAGAGGCTTACAATATTCCGATTCTGGAAGTACCCGCTACGAGGCGGACGATGTTATCGGCACCGTATCCAAACAGGCGGAGAAGGAAGGCTTCGAGGTGTATGATGACACCTGACAAAGACTACGGCCAGTTGGTATCCGAACATATATTCATGTATCGTCCGAAATTCGGAGGTGACTACGAGATCATGGGCGTGCCGAGGTCTTAAACAAGTACGGCCTCCGAGTATCCGGAGCAAGTGATCGACCTGCTAGGACTGATGGGCGACAGTTCCGACAACATCCCCGGCTGTCCGGGTGTCGGCGAGAAGACCGCTCAGAAATTACTGGCCGAATTCGGGAAAGCATCGAGAACCTTGTTAGCGAACACTGATAAGTTGAAAGGCGCGCAAAAGAAGAAGGTGGATGGAGAACGCCGAGCAAATCCGTTTCTCCAAATTCTTGGCTACGATCAAGACGGATGTCCCTATCGAGTTCGATGCCGCCCGTTGCGTTCGTGAAAAGCCAAACGAAGAGCGCCTGACTGAGATTTACACTGAATTAGAATTCAGAACATTTATTAACAGAATGAGCTAAGTTCTGAAAAAAGCCGGTCAAAGCCGCCCGGAAAGGTCCCGTTCAAGGCGATTTGTTCGACGATTTTTACGCCCGAAGTACGGAAGAGCCCAAAAATCGATTCTCACGGACTTAAAGTCCACCCCCATAACTATTATCTTAACTGATACAGAGGAAAAAGCAAGCCGATTTAGCCCGCTTTTTTTGGGCAAGAATTTTTTGCTTTTGACACGGAAACCGATGGCATCGATCCCTTGAAAGCCGGATTGGTCGGAATGTCGTTCGCCGTGAAAGAAAACGAGGCCTGGTACGTCCCTGTTCCCGCCAACTCAGAAGAGGCGGCGAAAATAGTGGAACGCTTCTCCCCCGCCCTGCAGAATCCGAAATCTCTAAAGATCGGACAAAACATCAAATTCGATATTTTGGTACTTCGTAAATACAACGGTAAAGGTAGCCGGTCCTCTGTTCGATACGATGATCGCCCACTACCTTCTGAATCCCGAACTGCGTCACGGTATGGACTACCTCGCCGAAACATACCTTAAATATAAAACAGTACGGATCGAGGAACTGATCGGCCCGAGAGGAAGGAAACAACTTACCATGCGTGACGTCCCGGTTGCCCAAGTAGCCGAATATGCCGCCGAGGACGCAGACGTCACGCTCAAGCTGAAAAACTATTTTACCCCTGTTGGAAAAAGAAGGACTCGAATCTTTTTTATGACATCGAGATGCCTTTAATATATGTATTGGCTGAAATGGAATATACGGGAGTGACGCTTGACACCGTCGCCTTGAAACAATCGTCCGAGGAACTGACGACCGCACTCAAGAAGTTGGAGAAAGAGATCTACGAACTGGCAGGAATGAAGTTCAACATCAACTGCCCGCCAGGTCGGCGAAGTCCTTTTCGATCACCTCAAGATAGAAGAGAAAGCGAGGAAGACCAAAGGCAGGCAGCTATAGCAAGAGTGAAGAAATACTGAAAGAAAAAATGCGTTCCAAACATCCCGTTGTGGGAAAGCTGCTCGAATATCGAGGGCTGAAGAAGCTGCTCAGCACCTATATCGATGCCCTACCCGAACTGATCAACCCGGAAACCGGCAAGATCCATACATCTCTACAACCAGGCAGTCACCTCGACCGGCCGCCTCAGTTCCACCAATCCGAACTTGCAAAACATTCCGGTACGCGATGAGTTGGGACGTGAAATCCGGAAAGCCTTTACAGCCGAAAACGAAGACTGTATTTTTCTTCTCCGCCGACTATTCGCAGATCGAACTTCGCATCATGGCCCATCTGAGCAGGATGCCCACATGATAGAAGCCTTCCGCAGCGGGAGGACATTCATGCCGCCACAGCCGCCAAGATATACGGTATTCCGGTTGAAGAAGTCACTTCCGATATGCGTCGGAAAGCGAAAACGGCCAATTTCGGCATTATCTACGGAATCTCTGTTTTCGGGTTGGCCGAACGGCTGAGCATCCCACGCGCAGAGTCAAAAGAGTTGATCGAAGGATACTTCAAAACCTATCCGGACATCCGTGCATACATGGACGAAAGCATCGAGGTGGCGAAAGAAAAAGGATATGTAGAGACGATCTACAAGCGCAAACGTTTCCTGCCGGATATCAACTCCCATAACGTCGATCGGGGGATATGCCGAACGAAACGCGATCAACGCCCGATCCAGGGCAGTGCAGCCCGACATCATCAAACTGTTATGGTTCGCATCTTCAACCGTTTCGAAACCGAAGGTCTGAAGAGCAAGATGATCCTGCAGGTACACGATGAATTGAACTTCAACGTCTACAAAGACGAATTGGAAAAAGTGAAACAAATCGTGTTGGATGAAATGGAAAATGCAATCAAACTGCAAGTTCCCTTGATCGCCGACTGCGGTGAAGGGGTAAAACTGGCTGGAAGCGCATTAACAAAAACACATAAAGTTTATAAATCACAGCATTTATACACTATCTTTGTCGTAAAATTTATTGCAAGGGAGTTGCAATATCACATAGTAAAACAGAAGCGTTATCATATTGTCCTTAAGCAAGAAAATCGCCAATTTTTCATCCAGCAAGGACAGTAGACAACAATTGCCTCACGTTTTTTTGTATATATATACATAATATATAAACATCAAGCGTGGGCTGTTGTCTATCTGCTGGATAGGTGTTTGGCGATACCTCTTGCTTGGATAGATGGCAGTTCCCACGCTTTTATTATATTTTCCGTCTTAGGGGGACAGATGGAGCAATTGGAAAATTATGTATTTCATATTCCCCTGACAATCTTCCGGCATCCGTACAAAAAGCAGCGTTCGAATTCACATCCGGACAGTTCCCTTGTATCGTTACATAACACCGGATACAGAGATACTGAATCGGGGTATTTCAATCGCTATCCCGGATGAAGCCAGCCACATCCGTTCCATCCGCCTCACGACATCACTGAGCCATTTCACTTACTATTACCCCGAAAAGGATATAAGATCGCGCAAGGTATCCATCTTCCCCTTTCCGGGTTCCGGCAGTCGGAGATCTCTATGCAAACGGCGTGATCATACAGGCTGGAGCAGATTCTCCCGGTCAGCATATAGAACCCGATATAGCCCCTTATAAAGGTTCGGTAATGGAGATACGGGAACAGACACTCGATTATTTCGATGCCTTGATCTATTGCGAGTCCATTTCCGAAGGGACCTTAGACAACTGGCATCTGCCGGATATGCTCAATCCTGGTATTACTGCACACCAGGCAACGGAATTCAACATGTTCCTCGCCAAGTATCAAGGAACTTTTTTATACGACGAGGAATACTGGTGCAAAAGACAACAGCGTGATCGATCTGGGAGTAGCATTCAATATGGCAAACAGCCGCCTCGCCATATGCCCCAAAAAAGAAAAGCGGCAGGGCCATACTGGATTATTAAAGACTCAAATTCCTCTCCGCTTATTCGCCCAAACAATATTTTCTATATCCGGTTCGCCTGTATCCGGCAACATAAATACAAAAGATTGTATATCTTTGCAGTCCTGGAAACAAAGTTTGAATAAATCATAACAACAAAATAGAATGGCATTACAATGTGGCATCGTAGGTTTGCTTATCGAATGCAAAAAGCACAGTCTGCTAACTTCCCGTTCTGTACGATCGAACCGAATGTCGGCGTGATCACCGTACCGGACGAACGTTTGAACAAACTGGCAGAAATCGAACATCCCCAGCGTGTTATCCCTACTACGGTGGAAATCGTAGACATCGCCGGCCTTGTAAAAGGCGCCAGCAAAGGAGAAGGGCTGGGAAACAAATTCCTTGCCAATATTCGCGAAACAGATGCAATCCTGCATGTACTGCGTTGCTTCGATGACGACAATATTGTTCATGTGGACGGCCGTGTCGATCCGGTTCGCGACAAGGAAATCATTGACACCGAATTGCAGATCAAAGACTTGGAAACCATTGACAGCCGTATTGCCAAAGTGCAGAAACAGGCTCAGACAGGCGGTGACAAGCAGGCTAAAATCGCTTATGAAGTACTTTGCAAATATAAGGAAGCACTGGAACAGGGTAAAAGTGCCCGCACCGTTTCTTTCGAGACGAAAGACGAGCAGAAGATCGCACACGATCTTTTCCTGTTGACTTCCAAACCGGTGATGTATGTCTGCAACGTAGACGAAGCAAGTGCCGTCAACGGTAATAAATATGTGGATGCTGTCCGCGAAGCCGTAAAAGACGAAGGAGCTGAATATTGGTCGTAGCGGCCAAGATCGAAAGCGAGATTGCCGAATTCGAACACCTACGAAGAACGCCAGATGTTCTTACAGGAGATCGGTTTGAAGAATCCGGCGTTGCCCGTCTGATCAAGTCCGCTTACAAACTCCTGAACCTGCAAACATTCCTGACCGCCGGTCCCGACGAATGTCGTGCCTGGACTTTCCATAAAGGATGGAAAGCCCCGCAATGTGCCGGTGTGATCCATACCGACTTCGAAAAAAGGCTTTATCCGCGCCGAAGTCATCAAATATGAGGATTATATTTCCTACGGTTCGGAATCTGCTGTAAAAGGCCGGAAAGATGAGTGTCGAGGGAAAAGAATATATCGTTCAGGACGGCGATATCATGCATTTCCGCTTTAATGTGTAATTACCTAAAACAAACTACATTATGATTGATAAAACCAGTACAGCATTAATAGTGGCCTTGATAAGTATCTTAGGGCTTACCAGCTGCATACGATACAACGTTGCAGAACCATTAGACCGTTTCAGCAGTCCCGAAATGGGAACTGCCGACGGTAATGAAATAACCGTGACAGCCGGATCGACCTGGTTTGCTGAAGGAGAATATGAGAACTTTATACTTACCGGGCAAGCTCTCACCGGGGAAAATGCGGAAGCGGCCTTGTTGTTCCATCATACCGACGGGAAATCAGGCTATGAGGTAGCATTCCGGAACGGAGCCATCGACGGCACACGTAAAAGCGGCAGCCTCACATCCGTGCGTAACCTCTACCGTTCATTAGCTGAAGACGGGAAGTGGTTCGACTTTTTGAAATTGCTGTACGCGGGCATAACATAATGATTGCCATAAACGATACGGTAGTAGTATGCTATACCGAACCCGAACACCCCTATCGTACAAAAGAGTATGCCGGGCGCTTGCTCAGCCACGGTTCTATTGCACTAAAAGGTATGAGCGGTGATGTAGCCTTTCGTAACCTCAACATGACCCGCTTGAAAAAAGACGCGGTCAATGAGGCAGATACAATGCCACGGATAGACGAACAGAACGATGCTGTGATCCGTTTCCAGCAGCAAAACTTCCCCGTGATAGATTACCACGTGCATTTGAAAGGCGGCCTGACGAAGGAGATGGCGCACGCCATGTCAATGAACTACGGTATCAACTACGGTGTGGCTCCCAATGCCGGTGAGGGTGGCGTAGGCCGTATGCTTGCCGATGACAAGGAAGTGTACGAATACAACGAAGTAAAAGACATGCCATTCCTGCGCGGTGTACAAGGTGAAGGCCGTAAGTGGACAGCCCTTCTCTCAGAAGGCTTTAGGCGTATTCGATTATCTCTTTACCGACGGAATGACCATTGTGGACCATAAAGGACGTCTGTCAAGGATATACCGCCCCGAAGAGATACACTACGACGGTGTTACAAAAGAACAATATATGGATCACTTGGTGGACCCAGACCGTCAAGATCGCTTAGCAATGAGCCGGCCGACATCTATGCCAATCCTACCTTCCTGCCGGAAGAGTTGAATGCAGAGTATGCCAAATACTGGACCGATGAGCGTATCGACCGCGTCCTGGATGTATTGAAAACATAACATTGCACTCGAAATCAACGCACGCTACAAAATTCCAAGCTTCGACATCATCCGCAAAGCGAAAGAGCGTGGAATCAAGTTCACCTTTGGGACAAACAATGTCGATGCCGATTTCGGCAAACTGGAATATTGCCTGCAAGCCGTCGACGAATGCGGTCTGACAGTAGAAGATCTCTGGTTTCCGACTATGAGCGTACGCGGTACTCGCGAAGTGGTGCTGTATAATAAGTGGTAAAATCTTCTCTTTACAAATAATTTTCATTTTCAGGTGCGCTGTCATACTTAATCAACAGCACACCTGTTGTTTTATAGATACTCCTATCACATTCTATGGAATATTAGAAAGTGACCAAACTTATCCTCTACAGCAAAGCTGGCCATCTCCTGCTGGACGAACCGTTCAACGGCCTCTCCTATTGCTGCAGAAGAAATACGTATGCACATCACCGAAAGCGCCCGGACAAGAGGCATTATCTTGATAGACCACAATTTCAGGGTAGTGCACAAAATAGTAAACCGCACCCTGCTTCTGGATCAATGCTACCTAAAGAAACCAAGGAAAAGAAAAAAATTAATCTCTTACGGTCATTATCGTCCCGGCTAATTTTAGTATCTTTCAGCGCATATTAATTCTCAATCATTATGAAAACCTGTTGTATGATTCTCCAGCGGCTTTCACGTCGCTCGCATCCGCCCAACAAAAACGACGTAACCAGCATATTGGAAGTACTACGGACGTAACAAACGGCAGGCGCACCGTAGTCAAAAGAATTCCCCTACCGTGTCGAAGCTCCAAACTGGACACCCGACGGCCAGTGGCTCGTGTATAATAGCGGGGGAAAACTGTACAAACTCTCCCCCGATTCGCCCGGCGAACCTGAAATGATAAATACTGGCTTTGCCACCCGATGCAACAACGACCATGTCATAGCTGCCGACGGCAAGCAGATAGCTATCAGCCACGGGACGAAAGAAGACGGCAAATCACGCATCTATACCCTCCCGATGCAAGGAGGGACACCTCGCTTGATCACCCCGATTGCTCCCAGCTACCTACACGGATGGAGCCCGGATGGACGGCAACTTGCCTATTGTGCCGACCGGAAAGGCAATTATGACATTTACGTTATTCCAGTTGAAGGAGGAGAAGAAAGACAGCTGACGACAGCAGAAGGATTGGACGATGGTCCCGAATATTCCCCTTGCGGACAATATATCTGGTTCAATTCCGTACGCACGAGTTTGATGCAAGTATGGAGAATGAAGAAAGACGGCTCCGAACAAACCCAGATGACGTTTGACGAAACCCGCAATTCCTGGTTCCCTCATGTCTCGCCTGACGGTAAATCCGTTATCTTTATCACTTATTATAAAGGAGATCTGGAACCGGGGCAGCATCTTCCCAATAAGAACGTTGAACTTAGGATTATGCCAGCCACAGGAGGAAAGCCAAAAACATTAGTCAAGTTATTCGGAGGACAGGGCACAATCAATGTCAATTCCTGGGCTCCGGATAGTAGGCGCGTCGCATTCGTCAGTTACCGCCTCTCCTCTCCTTCATCCAAATAAGCATTCTTGGCGGTGTCAAAACCATTCTACCCCCACGCTTAACGCACCGCCAAGCTTTTACATTATATAGAAAACATCATTTCTATAAAAAAAGGAATGCCGTACCGACATTCCCTACCAAACACACATTTACCTCTTATTTCATACCATATTTCTGCATTCCATATTCACCTAATATTTCAAGGCATCTGAGGCACTTTCTAAAAAACTTCTTCATAGCTTCTCTCTTTTTGTTTAAAACGACTCATGCAAAACACACCCGCATTAGTATTGCACAATTATGTTTTACAACACAAAAATAGAGGTAAAACAGATACGTTATTCACCTCAAATGTCTATTTAACATCATTTGTACAAACAGCCGAACAACTAAAAAAGCACCTTAGCCTATGATATATTTCGCATGTGGCAACTTACTCACCAGATAAGTAAAATGACCATGAACAAATAAAGGTAAGAATGGTCGAAACAGGAACCAAGGCCGGAATAGGTGTTCCAACCACTGCGCGAACATATAGGAAGGGCCGACAAAGAAATAATGCACGCAATACAAGCCAAAACCACATTTGGTCAGATTGGCAAGGGCACGGCAAATAACCGACGAAGTAATCCGTACTTTCCGTACCAACAAGAAAACGGCAGCCGTCATCAACAATGCGTTAGGCGAACAATAAGTAAAGAACAACTCCATCCCCTCCTCGCTCACGTTCGGATCGGATGTCATATAGCGAAAAACCGGCTAATGTAATAAAATAGCCAACTAAAAACAGCGGAACCGTCACTGAGAAAGTCTTGCCAAGCGACCAATCCGTTCTTTTTCCTAAATAATGTCCTAACAGCAAATAGCCGTTGAAACCGGCAAATAACAAGGTTACGTATTGCCTGACGAAACTTCTTTCGAGCAGTTCGTCAGCAAAGAGGAGACCCTGGAGTGATTCCCCTTTTGCTGCAATTGACGTTTTCCAAGTTAAAGGGCTGCGATCTCAAAAATAGGCAGATATTTGGTTGATCAGTTCTATCGATGACAACGGTTATTTAACTGTTGATATCGTGGCGAAGTGTTTTCAAGTTCCGCTTGCCAGAGTCGAGCATGTGCTGGACGTAATCAAACCTTTGAGCCTGCCGGTGTGGGGAGCCGAGAAATCTGGAGGAATGTCTGATTATTCAGCTTGCAGTCAAGGGACTTTAGAGGACTCTCGTTGAATATATTATTTTGAATCATTTGGCAGATCTTGGGGATAATAAGCTGAACAAAAGTAGCGAAAGCGACCGGCTTGACGATTCCGCAGGTACAGTTGATTTCGACTTGATCCGACTTTGGAACCGAAGCCGGGACGTCAGTTTTCATCCGGAGAAATGTCAAATACATCGTGCCGGATGTGACCGTAGAGAAAATCGACGGGATTACCATGTCGTGACCAATGACGGAGCGCGTGCCGCGGCTGATGGTCAGCCCGTATTATTCGACAATCGCCAAAGAGGCTCCGCATGATGAGGAACTTTCCAAGTATCTGAGTGATAAATACAATGCGGCGCTTTGGCTGATCCGTAGCATTGAACAGCGCAAGCAAACGATCTATAATGTCGCGCAGGCTGTCGTGGATTACCAGAAGGAAGTTTTTTTGGACAAGGGTCCTAAATATTTAAAAAACTTTGACACTCAAACAGGTCGCGGAAGCGCTTGATATTCACGAGTCTACAGTCAGCCGTTCCATCAACGGCAAATATATGCAGACGCCGCGCGGTGTGTTTGAAATCAAATATTTTTTTCCAGCGGTGTGACAGGCGCTGATGGTGAGGGCATGTCGTCCAACAGCATCAAATCCTTTATCAAGGGAGATCATCGACGGAGAAGATCCGAAGAAGCCTTACAGTGACCAGGATATGGTGGAAATTCTCAGCAGAAAAGGCATTGAGATTTCCAGACGTACCGTCGCGAAATACAGAGAAGGTATGAATATTTTATCTTCCTCCAAGAGAAGAAGATATTAATATATTTTAAAAACATAAACAAAATAAAATCAAAGAGTCATTCAAAGAGATTTAGGGAGGAGAATGAAAATGGCGATTAGAGTAGGAATCAACGGTTTTGGAAGAATTGGACGTGTTGTGATCCGCGCGGCGATGGAAATGCCGGAGATTGAGATCAGAGCGATCAATTTGAGAAACGCGGATCTGGGTACATGGTTTACATGCTCAGATACGATACCGTTTTTGGCAGATTCCCAAAGAGTTTAGATCACGACCAGTCCGGAATATACATTGACGGCAAACATGTGGATGTGTTTTCCTGTTCCGACGCGCTGGAGATCCGTGGAAAGAAGCCGGCGTCGATTATGTCATCGATTGTACCGGTGCTTATGTTACGACCGAAAAGGCGATGGATCATATCGAAGCAGGCGCGAAGCACGTCATTATTTCCGCGCCGGCAAAGGATAAAGATACACCAACCTTCGTTTACGGCGTAAATCACGAGAACTACCATTCGGATATGAAGGTCGTTTCTAACGCGTCCTGTACGACTAACTGTCTCGCGCCTCTGATGAAGGTGATCGAAGATCATTACGGGATTAAGGAAGGCCTGATGTCCACCATTCACGCGGCGACCGCGAAGCAGAAGGTTGTCGATGCCAAATCTCTCAAGGACTGGAGAACAGGCCGCAGTGTCTTCGGCAATGTGATTCCGTCCACAACGGGCGCGGCCAAAAGCCGTCGGGCTGGTTATTCCGTCTCTCAGGGCAAAATGACAGGTATTTCTTATCGTGTACCGACTGCGGATGTTTCCGTGATCGATGTCAACGTGGTATTGAATACACCGACGAGTGGTCGGAGCTCAGACAGAAGATCAAAGAAGCTTCCGAGACTTATCTGAAAGGCGTTTTGGAATATGTCGATGATGAAGTGGTTTCCGGTGACTTTGTGGGAGATTCCCATACCTCCATCTTTGACTCCAGACAGACCATTGAACTGAATGACCATTTTTTTCAAGCTGATCGCCTACTATGACAACGAATTCGGTTACTCCAGCAATCTCTTGAATATGCTCAAATACATGCATCAGATCGACTGTGAATAAATCCGCGTACATCATGTACATAAGTAAATGAAAAGGAGAAGAGATTTATGAAAAAACAGTCAGAGACATTGATGTAAAGGGAAGCGCGTTCTCGTCAGATGCGACTTCAACGTACCGATGCAGGACGGTAAGATTACCGACGATACCCGTATCGTATCGGCACTGCCGACAATCCGTTATCTGACGGAGCATGGCGCGAAGGTCATCCTGATGTCCATATGGGAAGACCGAAGGGGGAACCGAAAAAAGAATTTACCTTGCAGCCGGTAGCGGACAGACTTACGCAGCTTTTGGGCAAACAGGTGGTTTTCGCCGCATCGGATCGCGTGGTGGACGAAAAAACGCGGCAGGCAGCGGCAGCGCTCGCGGAGGGCGATGTCATGCTTTTGGAAAATGTACGCTTCCGCAAGGAAGAAACCGAGAATGATCCGGGTTTGCGAAAGAACTAGCATCGCTGGGGGATATTTTCGTCAACGATGCTTTTGGCACCGCACACAGAGCGCACGCTTCGACAGCGGGAATCGCGGATTATCTGCCATGTGTTTCAGGCTTTCTGATTGAAAAAGAGGTACAGTTCCTCGGAAACGCGGTAGAAAAACCCAGAGAGACCGTTTGTCGCGATCATGGGCGGCGCGAAGGTTGGGGATAAGATTCCGGTCATCGAAAACCTGCTCAAAAAAGGTTGATGCGCTGATCATCGGCGGCGGTATGGCGTACACGTTTTTTTAAAGCGGAGGGTTTGAAATCGGGACATCCATTCTGGATCAGGACAGCCTGGAACTCGCAAAAGCAAATTTTGGCAAAAGCAGCACAAGCGAGGCGTAAAGCTTCTGCTTCCGGTTGACGCGGTCTGCGCGAAGGAATTTCAAAAATGATACGGAATTTGCTGTATTCGATAACGATAAAATTCCATCTGACATGATGGGTATGGATATCGGCCCGAAGACGATCAAACTGTTCAAGGCAGAGATCGCACAGGCCAAAACCATCGTCTGGAACGGACCGATGGGTGTCTTCGAAATGCCGAATTTCGCCGGTGGAACCAGAGCCGTCGCGGAAGCACTGGTCGCGGCAGATGCTGTGACGATTATCGGAGGCGGTGACTCCGCGGCAGCAATGAACAGTTCGGCTTGAAGGACAAGATGACCCATATCTCCACCGGTGGCGGCGCTTCCTTGGAATTTTTGGAAGGCAAAGGTGCTTCCAGGCATTGCCGTGATCGAGGAAAAATAGGCATGCACACAGGACACCGCGGCGCGTGCAGTGCGCTTGCCGCGTGACACAGAAAAGACGCAGGAGGTACAAAGGATGGTAAGAGTAGCAATTAACGGATTTGGACGTATCGGCAGACTGGCTTTTTCGTAAGATCTTTGAAGATCCCGAGATGCAGGTAGTCGCAATCAACGATCTGACTGACCCTAAGATGCTGGCGCATCTTTTAAAATATGACAGCTCACAGGGCGCGTACCATGGACACGAGGTGCTTTGGGATGAAGATTCCATCACAGTGGACGGTGCGGATATTCCGGTCTACAAGGAACCGGACGCGCGCAATCTGCCATGGAAAGCACTCAATATCGATGTCGTTTTGGAATGTACGGGTTTCTATACGTCTAAAGCCAAATCGCAGGCACATATCGACGCAGGCGCCAAGAAGGTGCTGATTTCGGCTCCGGCGGGCAATGACCTTCCGACCATTGTTTACGGTGTCAACCATGAAACGCTGACCGAAAACGACCATATTATCTCCGGAGCCTCCTGCACAACCAACTGTCTGGCGCCGATGGCAAAGGTTCTGAACGACTATCGGGAAGTCCGTACCGGATTCATGACGACGATACACGCGTATACCGGCGATCAAATGCTTTTGGACGGACCCGCACAGAAAAGGGGATCTTCGCAGAGCCAGAGCAGGCGCGATCAATATCGTGCCGAACTCAACCGGCGCGGCCAAAGCGATTGGTTTGGTCATTCCGGAGCTGGCGGGCAAACTGATCGGTTCCGCGCAGAGTTCCGGTTCCATCCGGCTCCATCACGATTTTGGACGCTACCCTCAAGGACATGACGGACAGCGTCTCCGTCGAGGGCATCAATGCGGCGATGAAGGCCGCCGCCAACGCGTCCTTCGGTTATACGGAGGAGGAACTGGTCAGCTCGGATATTATCGGCATGAGCTACGGATCGCTCTTTGACGCGACGCAAACGCTGGCACAGCAGTGCGGCACGCATATCTATGAGGTGCGGATCGTGGCATGGTACGATAATGAAATGAGTTATACCTGCCAGCTGATCAGAACTTTGAAACATTTGAAAAAAGTTTATTAAATAAAGAAAGGCGAAATTTTCTATGCGCTATCCTTTTATCGCAGGAAACTGGAAAATGTATAAAACCATCGCGGAAGCCAGAGCTTTCGCGGAGGAATTCAAAAATATATCAGCCGTCTGACGTGCGGGTTGCCGTTTGCGCTCCGTATCCGCAGCTGCCGTTTCTGGTAGAAGCGTTTCGCGGAACCGGTATCGGGGTCGGCGCGCAGAATGTGCATTATGAAGCCGAGGGTGCTTTTACCGGTGAGATTTCGATCCCGATGCTGGAGGAAATCGGCGTGGATTACTGCATTGTCGGACATTCGGAGCGCAGACAGTATTTTAATGAATCGGATGATACTGTAAACCGCAAGGTAAAGGCACTGCTCGAAACAAAAAATTGTACCGATTATATGTGGGCGAGAACCTGCAGCAAAAAGACGCGGGCTATGAACGCCAATTGTCAGCGAGCAGGTAAAAAGAACGCGCTGCATGACATTCCGCCGGAAAAAGCAGAGCGGTAGTTATCGCTTATGAACCGATCTGGGCTATTGGCACCGGCAGAACCGCAACACCGATTCAGGCGAATATGATGTGTTCTTTGATTCGGGATACCTTGACAGAAATGTACGGTGACGAGGTCTCCGACCGCGTGATCATCCAGTACGGCGGCAGCGTGAAGCCTGAAAATGTGACGGAGATCATGGAGGGAGAGGAAATCGACGGTGCTTTGGTAGGCGGAGCCAGCTTGGAACCGCTAAAATTTCATGAAATTGTAAACTTTTAGCTTGATTTTATCAGGCAAGGTATGGTACAATTAACAAGTTAAAATTACAAGGAGGTATGAGATGAAGATTGTCTTAATGATTTTGCTCGCAATTGCAAGTCTGATTCTGATTGCCAGCGTGCTCCTGCAGTCCGGAAACAGCGCCGGTTTGTCAGGTTCCATCGCAGGCGGTGCGGAGCAGCTTTTCGGCAAGAAAAGAGCAAAGGTTATGAAGCACTGCTGGAAAAAGTGACCGCTATCGGCGCTGTTTTGTTCATAGTGCTTTCTCTTGTAATCGTTACAATGGAATAATTGTGACGGCACATCGATTTTTTGGCTTAAATTGTTTTTTTTATATTTCACGATTGAAAAGGGGTACGAAGGAACGTGCCTCTTATTCGGCGTGAGTAAAAGGAGGTATTATATTATGGAAAAAATTTTTCCGGTTGTCGCGGCCGTCATTGGTCTGATTGTTGCTTTCTGTTTAGCATCATGGATCAAGAAGACTGATGAGGGTACCGACAGGATGAAGGAAATTGCCGGATACATCAGAGAAGGTGCGATGGCGTTCTGGCAGAGAGAATACAAAACAATGGTCATTGTTGTTGTTGTATTATTCCTGATCATTGGCTTTGCGCTTCAAAGCTGGACAACCGCTGTGCTCTATTTGTGCGGCGCGGCGTTATCTGTTTTAGCCGGCTTCTTCGGCATGAAGGTCGCTACGCTCGGTAACGTAAGAACCGCCAATGCTGCAAGAGAGTCCGGCATGAACAAGGCATTAAAAATCGCTTTCAGATCCGGCGCTGTCATGGGTCTTTGCGTATCCGGCCTCGGTCTGTTCGGACTGGGCGCTGTACTGTGCGCGTTAGACCTTGCAACGGTTGTTGAATGCGTAACCGGCTTCGGACTCGGCGCATCTTCCATGGCGCTGTTCGGCAGAGTCGGCGGCGGCATCTACACGAAGGCAGCAGACGTTGGCGCTGACCTGGTAAGGTCGAAGCGGGAATTCCGGAAGATGACCCGCGTAACCCGGCTGTTATCGCTGATAACGTAGGCGACAATGTCGGTGACGTAGCAGGTATGGGTTCCAGACCTGTTCGAATCCTATGTAGGTTCCATTATTTCCGCGGTTACACTGGCGGCCGTTGCGGTAAACTCCGCGCCGGAGACGGCAACGTTCTCAGAATCCGATGCTGCGATCTTCCCGCTGATTATTTCGGCGATCGGTATCATCGCGTCCGTCATCGGCATTCTGCTTGTCAGAGGCAAAGAAGGCGGCAACCCTGCGTCAGCCTTAAATATGGGTACGTACATCAGCGGCGTGATCGTTATCATCGCAACTGTGATCTTCCAAGTCCATGTTCGGTGACTACACCTACGCGGCAGCGATCATCGCAGGCTTGGTCGTCGGTATCGCGATCGGTAAAATTACAGAAATCTACACTTCCGGAGACTACGAGCATGTTCAGGGCATCGCGGAACAGTCTCAGACCGGCGCAGCAACCACGATCATCAGTGGTCTGGGCGTTGGTATGATGTCCACCTTATGGCCGATCATCCTGATCTGTATCGGCGTATTCGTAGCTTACCAGTTTGCAGGTCTGTATGGTATCGCGCTTTCCGCGGTAGGTATGCTTTCCACAACCGGTATGACGGTAGCTGTTGACGCTTACGGTCCGGTATCCGATAACGCGGGTGGTATCGCGGAGATGTCTGAATTACCGCACGAAGTCAGAGAGATTACTGATAAACTCGACGCAGTCGGCAACACGACCGCTGCGATCGGTAAGGTTTCGCGATTGGTTCCGCTGCACTGACAGCGCTGGCTCTGTTTGCATCTTATGCAGCAGTGACACATCTGGAAGTCATCAGCTTACTGGACCCGATCGTCATCATTGGCTTATTCATCGGTGCAATGCTGCCGTTCCTGTTCTCTGCTATGACGATGAATTCTGTTGGCAGAGCTGCGAACGAAATGATCGAAGAAGTCAGAAGACAGTTCAGAGAAAACAAAGGGCATCATGGAAGGTACCGAAAAGCCTGACTATGCAAACTGCGTAGATATTTTCTACCAAGGCTGCATTAAAAAGGAAATGGTTGTACCGAGCATCATGGCAATCGTTGCTCCGCTGGCTGTTGGTCTGATCTTTGGACCTGCGGCACTCGGCGGCATGCTGGGCGGTGCATTATCCGCTGGTGTTCTGCTGGCTATCATGATGGCTAACGCAGGCGGCGCATGGGATAACGCGAAGAAGTACATCGAAGAAGGAACACTTCGGCGGCAAGGGCAGCGAGAGCCGCACAAGGCAGCTGTCGTTGGTGATACCGTTGGTGACCCGTTCAAGGATACTTCCGGTCCGTCCATCAACATTCTGATCAAGCTGATGACCATCGTGTCTGTTGTATTCGCACCGCTGTTCGTACAGGTCGGCGGATTACTGACAAGCATTTAAATCCTCAAACAGAATATCATTGGAGACTCCCGCTTGCGGGAGTCTTTTTTTGATTTATAGGAAATATCGCTATGCGATGTTTCCGGAATCTCGACAAAAGCACCTTGCGATGTGGCGCTCATAGGTGAGCGCCATGTGCGCATAGAAATCTCTGATTTCGTTATGCGCACTTTTTGTCCTTAGTCCAGGTTTTCTGTCAGCAGACTTTGGAAGATACCCGGACTTTTGGATCCATTTTAAGATTACAAAGTGTTGGAATATTACAGCTTTACACTTTGCATAATGCGCAGAAGTGTTAAACTATTAACAGCCGTGATGCAAAAAACTGTCGAAAATTCCGCGGCAAATTCATTTCAAAGGCAAAAAAAGGAAGATAAAGATGTATCAGACAATCAAGTATGAAGTAAAAGACAAGGTGGCTACCGTTACATGATCAACGGACCGGAGGCGCTGAACGCCTTAAATTCGACCGTTTTAGATGAATTATTTGATGTTTTTAATGTCATTGATAAAGACGATGAACGTCAGATGTGTGATCGTGACAGGCGAGGGAAGATCCTTCGTCGCGGGCGCGGACATCGCGGAGATGTCTACATTGAATCGGTGGAGGGCAAGCGCTTTGCACAGAAAGGCCACAGGGTGATGAACTTCATCGAAAAAGACCGAAAAAACCGGTTATCGCGGCAGTCAACGGCTTTTGCGCGCTCGGCGGCGGCTGCGAGCTTTCGATGGCATGCGATATTCGCTTGGCGTCCGTAAAGGCGGTGTTCGGACAGCCGGAAGCAGGCCTCGGCATTACACCGGGATTTGGCGGTACAGAGATTATCAAGATCGTCGGACGGCGCAGCGATGCTGATTCTGACTGCGCAGAACATCAAAGCGGACGAGGCACTGCAGAATCGGGCTGGTGCAGAAGGTAGTCGAGCCGGAAGAACTGATGCCGACAGCGGAAGCGATGGCACAGAAGATCGCGTCCAACGCGCCGGTAGCAGTCATGGCTTTGCAAGACCCTTCTCAACAAGGGCTACCATTTGATCTGTTCAGCGGCTGCGCCCTTGAAGCAGAGAAGGTTTTGGCGTATGTTTCGGTACCGAAGAATCAGAAAGAAGGCATGAAGGCGTTCCTGAACAAGACAAAATACGAATATCAGGGGAAATAGCGCGCTGAGGATAGGGCAGTATCAAAGCCAAAAGACAGCGCATTTAAAAGAAAAAATCATATCATACATAAGACAAAAAGCCAATCTAAAAGGAAAGGAGGCTCCTTTTTTGCGATTGTGAGAGGTTGGCAACTAACAGCTGTCGACTACTTGCACGTCCTGCAAAGATGATTACGCGGGAACAGATAAATGTGATTATATTATTTACTAGGAAACGCTCTTTTTTTGAGTCTGAAGATGGTATTCTTAACCGGCGGTAATGCCAGCACAAGCAAAGTCAGCACGCCTTCGCCGCCGATGTAGAAGATATTGTATATAAAAAGCTGTACCAAACCGGATTCATGCCTTCCGGCGCGTATTCACCGAAGAAGAGGAAACCGGAGAGGAAGGAGCAGATAAATCTGCCGATGATCGCAACGATGTAACCGATGTACAAGCCGTTTTTCTTATTGCTGAAAAATCCGGAAAGCCCCAGACAGTCCGAACGCCAAAACATAGTCGAGAAGCACCTGCATCGGGGAACAGGATGACCGGGTCGATGATCAGGTTTAACAGACCGAGCGCAACGCCTGAAGTGAGACCCCATTTCGGTCCGCAGAAGTAGCCGGTAAGGGTCGCTGCCAGCATACTGAACAGCGTGATCGAGCCGCCGTAAGGCATCGGAATGATCTTGACCATACCGAGGACAAAGAGAGTGCGATCAGAATCGCACAGAGAACAAGGCTGTAAAGATTGCCTTTTGCTGTTTTGAGTTGATGAAATCTGTGACATAAAAAAACCTCCTGTCATGTAGTAGGAGGGGGGAACTGGTCCTGCAGGCGTGAGGTATACCGGGAAACCGAGAACCGCACAGCCAAGAGACTTTGTGATGTTGCTGCTTCCCTACGCCGGTGTTAACCGGATCAGGTTATGAGGGTTTATCCCAGGGCAATGCGGAATTTCACTGTTTAAAGAAGTGAAATCTTCACGAAAGCCCTTTGGTAAATCTCAGCAAAAGCTCCCCTAGCAATAATTTGTACAAAAGATATTTTTACTGTATATAGCGTCAACTGTCAACTTCTTTCCATTTTTTTTTTTTTTTTGCGAAAAACAGGTGGAAGGCAAGGTACAATTTAGTGTATAATAATAACATTAGCAAAAGCAACAGAGGTATTCATGAAAATCAATCGATCAGGAGTTTACGCAGGCAGTCATGACATGGTTCTCGGAAAATCAGCGTGATTTGCCATGGAGAAAGGATCAAGATCCCTACCATATATGGGTGTCCGAAATCATGCTGCAGCAGACCCGCGTAGAGGCGGTGCGGGAATATTATCGCCGCTGGATGGAAGCGCTGCCGAACTGTGCGTGATCCGCGGAAAGCGAGGAAGAAACGCTGCTTAAGCTTTGGCAGGGGCTTGCTATTATAATCGCGTACGCAACATGCAGAAGGCAGCGAAAAATAATCATGGAGGAGCATGACGGAAATTCCCCGGGCAATATGACCCAGGAAATCCGCAAGTTGCCCGGTATTGGGGCGTATACCGCAGGTGCGATCGCCTCCAACTGTTTTTGATGAGCGTGTGCGGCCATTGATGGCAATGTGCTGCGCGTGATGAGCAGACTGACGGAAGACGACCCGATATTTTGAAACAATCGACCAGGCGGAGATACGCGCAGATGTTGGCGGAGATTTATCCACCAAAAGATTGTGGGAAATTTACGCAGGGCATGATAGGAAATCGGTGCGATTGTTGCGTCCCGAACGGTCTGCCAAAATGTGAATTTGTCCGATTCGCGCGTTTTTGCGGCGCCGCCGAGAGCATCAGACCTTTTACGCGCTATCCGGTCAAGGCAGCGAAAAAAGAAAGAAAGATCATAGAAATGACAGTATTTATCTTGCAGTGCGGTGATAAGATCGCGGTGCAGAAGCGCGGCGCGAAGGGCATACTCGCGGGACCTCTACCAGTATCCGAATCTGGAGCGGAGGCTGACGGCGGCACAGGCGATGCAGCAGGCAGAGGCATGGGGATGCATGCCGACCGGATTGCAAAGGCAAAGTGAATATAAGCATATTTTTACACATGTAGAGTGGTATATGACAGGATATTATATTACCCGCGACCTGAGACGGACGGACCTGCGCAGGACTGGATTTGGGCGAACGTGGCGCAGATGGAAGCGGAGATCCCGCTTCCATCCGCGTTTTTCAATTTTGAGGTAGAATTTGTCCGCGTTTCGACTGAAGCGGACGGATTGATACGCCCGAATCTTGGAGGTATCTTGTAAAAAAATTAAAAACATGTTAAGAGGTACGAAATAAGTCAGTTGTCCGGGTGAAGGCAAAAGCACAGAGCCACGCCGGCGTCCGGATTAATTTATAGTATCACAAAGGGGAAAAGGAGTTCTTATGGAAAACCACATCATCATTGAACCGGCATGCAAGATTAGAGAAATCGCCAGAAACACACTTTTCGGCAATTGGAAACCGGTCGTACTCGTATTGTTCATTTATTTTCTGCTGACCAACGGCGTCGGCCTGATCCTGGATCAGTTCTTCACCACACTTACAATGTGCAGACAGGCATCTACGGACAGGCACTACCTTACAAGCTTACTTATGGCTCAAGTATTTACAATCTATTGATCAGCGGACCGTTCACATTTGGATTGACCATGTATCTTCTGACCTTTTTTCAAGAAGCAGAAGATCGGACGGCACCTTTAC